>Ga0209500_10000786_pt1 | contig 25881 bp, 20 predicted proteins | sample S_140212_EF_Meta_FD_187323 | JGI IMG/M metagenome (GOLD analysis project Ga0209500, IMG submission 187323) | Freshwater microbial communities from Lake Simoncouche, Canada to study carbon cycling - S_140212_EF_MetaG (SPAdes) (version 2) | ecosystem: Environmental > Aquatic > Freshwater > Lake ...
CATGGGCCTAGGTATAGGCCCCGATTGATAAGTGCAAACGTGCAAATCGGAGCGGTGCTCCTGTGCAAAGGTGAGCGCGGCGAAGCCGCGAGGGGGCATGCTGGCAAGTTGACACGTTGACAAGGGATGCAAACGGGAGGCCCGGAGGCCCCGAGGCTTGGTGGACCAGAAAAACATCTTCGGGCCTCAGGTCTCGGCGATCGGCTATCAGGTTCGGGTTGTCTGGTTCGGGTACGGGTGCGGGACCTGAACCTGTACCTGTACCCGAATACCTGAACCAGATACCTGACGGCCGAGACCCGAGACCTGAGAATGAATTCCCGGCCCCCTGTTTCCCTTTGAGCGGATTGTATGTTTGCAGCTATGTCGTGACGCGGTCCCGACCCTACCGCGAGACACGGACGCGTCGCCGACGCGTCCCGACCTGGAGACAGCACTGTCGTGAAGCTGTCCTGCCCAACCTCAAGCTGCCAGCTGCTTGTCGCGGTACTGGCTGTAGAGGATCGAGGCAACGAGTATGACTAAGAGCACGCCCGAGGCCTGCAGGGTGCCGAGGTCGAGGCCACCTTCGGCGGGCTTCTTGGTCAGGACGTCGCCGAGGGTGGCGCCGAAGGGGCGCGTGAGGACGAAGGCGATCCAGAAGAGCGCGACCTTGGAGATGCGAGTGGCGAAGTGTAGGATGAGGGTCACGGCGAGCAGGCCGCCGATCAGCGCGGCGCCGCCGGCGAAGCCGAGGCCGGAGTCGTCGGCCAGGTAGTCGCCTAGCGCGGTGCCGAGGGTGTTCGAGATGAGGATCGCGGTCCAATATAGGACTTCGTCGCGTCGGGTACGGATGTCAGCGACGGAGAGCGTGCCGGCGCACTTCTTCCAGTAGGTGAAGATCCCCGCGAGCAGGACGATGAGGATGGCCGAACCGGTCGCATAGCCGAGCTTCAGTGTGCGGTCCATGAAGTCGGACAGCGCCGTGCCGAGGATGCTGGTGGCGAGGATGACGGACCAGAAGAGGAACGGCTTATGCTTCTCCGAGAAAAGCTGCCATGTCAGGATCGCGCCGAAGGCCGCAATCAGGATGAGAGCGGTCACCGCGTAACCCAGTTCGAGCGTATGCGCGAGGTGGTCGCTCGCGGTCTCGCCGAGGGTGGTGGCGGCGATCTTCATCACCCAGAAGAGGGCGACCACGCGGGGGAGTTTGGAGGACATAGGGAGGGAGGGGTGAGGGCAGGATGGGTGATGAGGGATGGAAGATGAAGGATGAAGTGGTGCGGGGTAGGGGGGTATAAAGTGCAAATGTGCAAATGCGGCGGAGCCGCGTGCAAAAGTGTAAAAGTGGGAGACACCACAACGAGTTGACCGGTTGACCAGTGGGCCAGTTGGCCAGAGCGCGGCACATTAGCTGGCCGGCTGGCAAGTTGACCAGTTGGCAAGGAATACAGATCTCAAAGGGGGCACCATAGGGGGACCGGATGATTAGCTTGGGATATATGCCCGCAGCATCCATTCCGGTCTCTGGTTTCCCTTTGAGCGGATTGTATGTTTGCAACTATGTCGTGACGCGGTCCCAACCCTACCTAAGTCAGCGGATGACGAAGGCGAAGAAGGCGAGGACCAGGACGATGATGATCACGAGGCAGCTGCAATACGGCCCGCAGCCATCGATCCGGCTTTGCCACTTGTCCCTAAATTCCCGGTTGTCGCTCATTTATTCTGGTCGGCTTCGAGGGCACAGGCCTCAGGAACGGCTCCGGACGAAGGCGTCGAAGCGGCGGCTGATTTCGGCTTCGGTGGGCATAGGTACGGCTTTATCCAGGGCGTCGCGTAGGGCGAGGTGGCCTTGGTCGATGAGGGAAGAAATCAGGCGGATGAGCCGGGTGACTTGTTTCTCGGTTGGCTGTCCGTCTTCGAGAGGGAAATCGGCACCAAAGCGAATCTCGCCGTCCTCGAGGTCCATCTCGACCTGCAGGATTTTGGATTCCCAGTTAAGCTGGTTGATCGTGCGAAGCACGGCGGCCTGCGTCTCGGGGGGCGCGTCCTTGGGCATCCGATAGGCCATGGGCGCCTGGACGCGTAGGAGTTCGCCGTCTTCCTCGAGACGGAGTACGATGCTTACGCCTTTGTCGCCATCGCTGTCCTCGTAGAGGTCGGTGGAGAAACCGGTGCGGATGACGTCGTCCTTGAGCTGATGCTTGATGCCTGCGGAGTCGAGGAGGGTGGAGATGGCGGAGATGTTTGAAGACATAGATTCAATGGGTGCAAAAGTGCAAATCGGCCTGCGGCCTGTGCAAAAGTGCAAAAGTGGTGATAAAAAAGGGGTAGGGGTGGGGGTAGGAGATTAAAAAGGGGGCATGCTGGCAGGGGGAACTGCTGCGAAGCAATGGTAGGGGGAGATAACGTTTCAGGTGGCGGGTGGCGGCCTCAGGTGGCAGGTGGCTGGAGTGAATGTCGGGTGGTGTGTTCCTTGCCAGCGTATCAACAGTTCAACGGGTCAACTGGTCTGGGTTTCGAGCTCGGCGAGGGCGCCGCGGATGAATTCGGCGACAGGATGATCCGTAGAGAGGTGTTGCTCGAAGAGGGGCAGGGCCTTGCGGTATTCCCGGACGGCTTCAGCGGCGTAGCCCATCTTCTGGTACATGAGTCCGAGGTTCTTGATGACGTAGCAACCATGGTCTTCGCCGGCGGAGAGTAGGGCGCGGCGAAGATTGGCTTCGGCTTTAGGGAACTCCTCGAGGTGTACCTGCACGAAGCCGAGGTTGTTCAGGTAGCGTTCCTTCGCCCGCTCGTCGGTGAAGTCGGGATGCTCGCTGGCGGCGGCCATTTCCTCCAGGATCGCTTCGGCCTTGGCGTATTGCTTGGCCGGGATGTAGATGTTGACGAGGTCCTGCTTGACTGAAAGCACATCGGAGTGGTGTTCATCCTGCGTCCTGAGGAGGAAGCGGACCGCCTGCTTGAGGCGGTGTTCGGCGCGATGTGGCTTGCCCAGCTTGAGATCGTTGGATGCCGCGGCCTGCTGGATGTAAGCAAAGTTGCGGTAGTTGACGTTGTGGGCGTTGTGCGTCTGCAGGATGGCCAGATCGTAGGCGCGTTCGGCTTCGATAAAGCGGTCTTCGCGCTGATGGTAGTTGCCAAGGTAGTAGAAAATCTTGCCGAACACTGTGTTGGGCGTCTGCCCGCGATGGGTGACGACCGGGGTAGCTGCGTCTATGAGCACTTGGGCTTCGCCGGGACGTTTGACGTGGAGAAGTGACTCGCCGAGGTTCATCGCCGTTCGGGCAGCGGTGAACGTCGGGATTTCCTTGTCGAGCTTGCAGATGGCCAAACCTCGTTCGAAGACCGGGATTGCGTCGTCGTAACGGTTCTGGTCGTTGAGGAAGATGCCGAAGTAGAGTAAGGTCATGCGCAGGGCAGGGTGATGCGCTTCGATGGACTCGTCGCAGAGTTCCAGTGCTTCGCGATAGGTCGACTCCGCCATGTCCGGCCGGTCTTGAATTTTGTGACATTCCGCGACATCTTGGAGCGCATCGACGATCTGCGAGATTCCTGCTTCGCCCTTACGGATACGGACGCGGCGTTCGAGCACGGCGAGCTCGGCCTCGTTTTCTTTCAACGTCGAGTAGAATAAGGCCAGCTCAAGGCAGACTTGGTCGACCTGCGTGCTCTCGTGGCCGAAGTGATCTTCGGCGAAGGCGAGGGCCTGCGTGTACTCGGCGCGCGCGAGCTCCATCCGTTCGGCGGAGCGGTGTTTCTTGGCGGTGGCGAGGCGATCTTTGAACTCTGCCAGTTGCTCTTCTCGGCTTGATTTGGACATGTTTTTTAAGGGATTTGACAACGATAACAGTCACTGTTAGCATTGCAAGAGGATTGATTGCTAATTGTGCCTGCTGTAAGTAGTCTGCCCTCCGTTCGCCCCCGAATCCGATGTTCGCCATCCTCTCAGATATCCATGGCAACCGGCCGGCTTTGGAGGCGGTGTTTGCGGAGATGGAGTCGCTAGGCGTGAAGCGGATGCTGGTGCTGGGTGATGTGATCGGCTACGGGCCGTTTCCGAATGATTGCCTGCGGATGGTGGCCAAGTCGGAAGTCTGCCTGCAGGGTAATCATGAGGCGGGTGTGATTGGTGAACTGAAGGAGCAGTGGTTCAATGACGCGGCCTGGGGTGCGCTTGAATGGACCCGTAAGAAGCTGACTCATGCTAACCGCGAGCAGATCGGGAAGTGGCGTCCGACCGGCCAGCATGAAGGCATTCAGCTGGCGCATGCTTCTCTGAACCCTGACGCGGTCTTTGATTACCTGTTGACACCGCGGGCGCTGAAAGCCCACTTCGCCGCCCAGACGGCCCCGCTTTGTTTCGTAGGCCATACTCACGTTCCCGAAATCTGGACCGAGGGCCGCGAAGACCCTGTCCCGTGGCCGAAGTCGGGCACCTATACCCTAGAGTCAGGCCGCAAGACCGTAATCAACGTCGGCAGCGTCGGGTTGCCAAGGGGCGGTGACAAGCGCGCCACCTGGGCGATATATGATCCTGTGAAGGGGGAGGTGACTTTACGGAGGACTGACTACGATGTCCAAGAAGTCATCCGCACTATCAAGCATCTCCGGCATGATCCGGTGGTGGAGACGAAGTTACTACGCGACCTGAGTTGACCGCTTGCCGATTCGTCGCTCCCGATGGTTTATTTCCTAGCAGCGTCAGCTTTAGCTTTGGCCTCGTCTTGCTTCTGCTTGGTGATGGCTTGGGCCTGGAGGTCGGCCTGGAGCGGAAAAATCGAACCGTAGTTCGGACGGGGATCGTTCGGATTATAAGGTCTTAACCTGTTCTGCGGGGCACGCGTCTTCGAAGCTGCGGTGCCGGAGGACGTGCATCCGGCGAGGGCCATGATGCCTATGGCCAGAAGCGTGGCGGTGATCTGAGGGGTTAGTCGCATGGGAATGGGCGTCTCAGGCCGGTCGGCAGAGGAACTCGACCATGGCTTCGAAAATACCGTTGTTCATCTTGAGGTCCATCCAGGCCCATTGGCCGTTGGGATTGACTTCGAGGAAGAGGGAATCGTCTAGGTCGTCGGCTTTGACGAGGAAATCGAGTCGCCCAAAGCGGAGTCGCAGCGAACGCATATAGACTTCGATCTTGGATGCTAATCTGGGGGGCACGGCACAGTTTTTCCAGCCGGCGTCCATCTCGGTGCCAATATGTTTCCGCCAATCTAATCCAGCGAACGTTGTGCGATCGAGATGCTGGGCGAACATCTTTCCGTCCACATAGAGGATGGTGAGGTCGAGGCGCGCTTGAATTGGCTCCTGCAGGAACCAAGGATAGCCATCGGCAAGCTCGGAGAGCTTTGCGGGCTGTACGTAGATGAAGGTGGCGCTTGTGTTGCCGTCGCCTGTCGAAAACGGCATTCCGCTCAATGTCTTCAGGACGATATCTTCAGGAAGTCCTGAGCGGCCTGGGTGCGTCGTGAACGCCCAGGGGGCTACTTCGAAGATGCCTTTGGCCGCATGCAGCTGCACGAACTTAGTGACTTCACGGATACGGCTCGGGCTGATCGGGAGCTTTTCCGGCCACGCATGCTCGATGAGTTGCAGGAGGCTTCCATGGGCGGCCGACGTTTCTCGAAACGAATGGACGGCTTCATCGCCGGTCTCGTTGGTCTTCGGCGATGGCTTTCGGATGATGGCTGTCCTGAGCGAACTTTCAGTCACGGAACGTCCATGTAGGTCCGTGATGCGAAAGCCGTCGTGGGTCACCTGGATCTCGTGATCTTGTGGCCGGTCGTTGTTGATGCGCATCACCTGCTCGGCCATGCGGTCGACGAGCATGTCGCTGGTGACGTCGTGACAGGAGGTGAAAATGAGATGCATCTTTTGCGATAGGCATAAAAAAGGCCCCGATGGGGCCCTTCTTAAGATGTACAAGCGACTTAGTTGTTGTCGCTGTAGTTATTGTTATCGTCGTTGGTGATGTAGCTGAAATTGCCGTTACCCTGACGCGAAGAGGTTTGGACAGAGCCGTAGGTGTAGCCGTTGCGCACGTCACCCTGGACGGACTTCTGGGCTGCGGTGTCGTAGGAGGCTGCGTCCGAAGTAACGGCCTTGGCGGGGATGACCATGGAGTTGGCGATACCGGCAATCGCGGCGGAGGCGATTACGGCATGCACGATGTTTTGGGTCGGGGTGGCGGCGAAGTCAGACGGGGTCTTTTTCATGGTATAGGATGTGGGTACGACCCAAGACTGCACTGCTTTTTGTGCTCCTCAACAGGGAAACACCCCAGTTTATTAAATATATTATTATAATAAAGCAGAACTAGATGGGGTATGTTCTATTATTATTGTAGGTATAAAGTATAAGTTGCCACCCTCCGCGAGGGCGTTAAAGGTTTCTCATGAGCGCCGATCCTCGCGGGTATTATCGCATTCTCCGGGTAGCCCCGTCGGCTTCACAGGAGGCTATCAAGCAGGCCTACCGGGCGATGGCCAAGGCACTACACCCCGATCTCAACCGTGGCCAGGACACGACGGCGGCCTTCCAGGCGGTCAACGAGGCTTACAGCGTCCTCTCGGACCCCTCGCAGCGCGTGGCCTACGACCAGACGGGCTCTGCGACGCCTCCGCCGTTGCCTTCGGCTTCATCTAGGGCGGGAACTCCGCCGCCGATCTATCAGGTCGAGCCTTATACCTGTGTGGATTGCGGGTGCGTCTCGCCCAAGCTTCGGCACATTAAGTACACCCAGGTGGTCAGTTATCTGATCGGTTCCTATAAGACCAATATCTGGGGCGTCTTCTGCGAGGCATGCGCTTCGAAGCGTTTGACCAAGGCTTCCTTGGTGACCGGCGTCTTCGGCTGGATGAGCGTTCCAGGTCTGTTCTATTCGGCGCACGCGCTGGGACGTAACCTCACCGGAGGCCAGCAGCAGAGCCTCATCAACCTCGAGATCTGCACGCGACAAGCCGTCTACTATTTCAGTCGAGGCGACCGCGCCAACGCCCGGATCGCGGCCATCGACGCCCAAGCCTTCGCGGGCGGGGTCAATGAGGGCTGGTGGAACGATGACGAGAAGCGCCGCGCTCGAGAACTTATCCCCATTATTAAGGAATTATTGGGTAAGGTGTGATGCGCGGCCTTCGGTCGCGCGGGGACATGCAGGCAAGGTGAACGGCTGCGAAACCGATGCAGCTATGTCGTGACGCGGTCCCGACCCTACCCGTTTCAGGTATTGGCGGTAAGCGGTTGGCGGTTGGGAACACAAGCGAGGCAGCGGCAACTAAGGGCGGCACGCGGTACTTCCCCACCCACGAGAAAAGCGGATGCGATGTCATCGCGTCCCTACCCGGGGCAATGCTTAACGCTGGCGGGATGGGGTCGGACGGGCAAAGTGAGGGGAGGGTATGTTCAAAAGCATCTCAGAATACTTCGCCGGGGTCGGGCGGGCCATGCAGGTCCGGTCCGGGCGGGGTGGGGTGCATGCGGATGCGGGATTCGCTTCGGAGCAGTTGAAGCGGCTGACGCAGGTGCTGCCGAAGGCTCGCGCGGAGATCATCGCGGCGACGGAGGCGATCATCCAGGAAGCGGTCTTGGCCGAGATGAAGGCGACCCCGATCGCGGAGCTTAAGGATTACGGGGCGTCGGTGGGGCCGTTGCAATCCGCGGGCTTCCGCACGGTGGCTGATTTGTCCGGGCGTTCGTTCGGTTCTTTGCTGAACTACCGAGGGGTCGGCGACGTGACGGCCGAGGCAGCGATCAGGGCCTATGGGCTCTTCCAGGAGTCCGCTCGGGCGCATGTCCGCCTGCTGCCGGATCCGGATAACCGTCGTCCCTCGGATGGCCGGTTGCTGGTGGCCTTGGCGAAATATGAGACGCTGGTCCGGGAGGTCTCGACTCGTACCGAAGAAGCCCAAGCCCGTTACTTAGACACGGGTGAGCAACTACAGGCTCTGCGTGCCAAGACGCGCGTTCGGGATCATCTGTTCTCCTTGGGCGCTCAGGCGGAGCTAGCTCGGCTGACGGCTCAAGTCGCCGGTGAGTTCCGCTGGGTGAACGTGGAGGCCCGGAATCTGGCGGATTATTCTGAGCGGTTGACGATGGATCTAGGGGAGACCTGGAAGCGCTACGCTGGGAATGCGGCGACGTTCATCGCGTTGTTGGAGAGCGTGCTGCCCGCCCGAGTGGTCGCAAAGGGCGCGTTGGCGGGTCCGGATATGCGCGGCGGACTGCCGGCCGAGATTGCTGATGCCGTCGAGGCCACGCAGGTCGACCTCCGTCTGCTGACCGCTAACCTTCGTCGCTATCAGCAATTCGGTACCCAATATATCGTCTGCCAGAAGCGCGTGCTCTTAGGGGATGATATGGGCTTGGGTAAGACGATTCAGGTGCTGGCGGCGATGTGTCACCTGGCGACCCAAGGTAAGAAGCATTTCTTCGTGGTGGCTCCGAACAGCGTGCTCATCAACTGGGAGCGCGAGGTGAAGAAGCACACGAAACTTAATCCCATCGTGGTCCATGGTGGCGATCGGGATGATGAGTTGGAGCAATGGCAGCGGGAGGGCGGGGTGGCCATCACGACCTACACGACCCTCGGTCGTTTGGTGGATAAGATTACCGCGATCGACCTGTTGGCCGTCGATGAAGCCCACTCGGTCAAGAATCCCGAGACCCAACGCACCCAGTCTGTCGTGCGGCTGTGCGGGCAGACTGAGCATGTCGTCTTTATGTCGGGCACGGCGCTGGAGAACCGCCTGAGTGAACTTCAATTCCTCGTGACGACTGTCCAGCCGAAGGTCAGCGCTGAGGTGGCTTCGCTCCTGAAGCAAGTGCGGCCTGTGCCAGCCGAAGTTCGTACCCAGCTCGCCCCGGTTTATCTGCGACGAATTCAGGCCGATGTCCTGACCGAGCTCCCTGATCTGACCGAGACCGACGAAATCATCCCCTTGGAACCTGCCGATGTGGAGGCCTACCGGATGAGTCAGGACAATCTCATGCACAAGCGCCTGGCGGCGACCATTGGGGCTGGCGGACAGCAGTCCGCCAAGTTCGATCGTCTGCGTGAGTTGCTGGAGGGGTATCAGGAAGACGGTCGCAAGGTCGCCGTGTTCTCATTCTTCCGTCAGGTATTGGATGACGTTAGTACCGTGGTTGGGGGATGTCCGCAGATTCATGGCTCAATCAGCGCAGAGGAACGTCAGCTGGTACTGGACCGGTTTGCCGCTCAGGAAGGCTTTGGCGTCCTGGCCCTGCAGATTGAAGCCGGTGGCGTTGGTATTAATCTTCAGTGCGCCCAGGTCGTGATTCTGATGGAGCCGCAATTCAAACCCTCGACAGAACGTCAGGCCATCGCCCGTGTTCGTCGCATGGGTCAGACCCGCAAGGTGAACGCCCATCGACTCATCGCCAAGGGCACGATCGACGAGGCTCTGGTCCTGCTGATTGACCGGAAAAAGCAGGTCTTCGAAGACTACGCCCAGCATAGCGCCGTCAAGGATGCCAGCGGGATGGCGATTGATGCGGGTAGCGCGGCGATGGAGGAGCTGAGGGGCATCATCGCCAAGCCTTAATCCGGCGATGTGCCCCTCAGCTTTGGGGATCTGCTGGCATGCTGGCATGCTGCGAAGCAGGCGCGGCCAGAGGCCGCGAGGGGACACGTGGGCACGGGGACGGCAACGCTAGGCGTGTTCTTCGTTCTTGGTTCATTGTTTTTTGCAGCGGTCTCAAGGTAGGGCGGGGCGCTCCGAGCCCGCCGTTGAGCTTTGAGAATATAGATCGTCGATTGAGGTACGGGTGTCCGTCCGCGAACGGCGGCGATGGTAATCGCCGCCCTTCCCAGGGATTAATGGGGGATTGGCCTCAGGTTTTTCTGGGGGGTTTCCCCAATTGAAGGCTCGGCGATAGGGTCGATAACGAGCGCATGTCGTTACTGAAGTATTTTCAACCTATCTTCCTTGGGGTGTTGGCCGTGGTTTCGGTCATGGCGGGTGAGCCAGATCAGCTCGCATCTCTGACCTTGGAGCAGGTGGATCGCGCACAGGATCTGTATCTGGATGGCATTCAAGATCGGATCGTGGCGCTCAGCGCCAAGCCCACCAAGCTGGGTTTCAGTGATCTATGGCATAATATCAATCATGCGAAACTCTCAGAGGCATCTCCCTTCGCCCCGGGGTTTAAGCATTACCATGTCGCCGCTTCTTCCATCGTCGCGAAGTCGGCGCGTCCGAAGTCCTCGACGGAGCGTCAGGCACAACAGGATATCGACGAGATTTTTTCGAAGGCGCTCAAGTTGGTAGGTGAGGCGAATAAGGCGTTCGAGTCGGGCAATGAGCGTACCATTGTTCTGCGACTGAGCAGTGCGTCCAAGGAAGTGGCTAAAGTCGGCGCAGTCCTGGATGCGGTCCGTAAGCGTAGGGCAACTCTGGCGGTGTCGAACAAAGGACAGCTATCGCCGGTCGGGGCGACCGCGACGCAGCATGCGGCTACGCCGATGCGGAAGTAAGGAGGGGCAGAGGGTTGGTTGAGCCGGTGACTTGCGGGCTGCGAGATCGAACGGCGGCGATGGTAATCGCCGCCCTACCCAAGGCAGAAGCAGAACTCAAAGGGGGTAGCAGAGGGAGACCGGATGATTGGCTGGGGCATGAATTTTCGAGTGACAGGTGACGGGCACGGGCATCTGGAGTTCAGGTGCCGGCCGTTCGGCCATCGGGAGCTGGCAGCCGGTTCCGCGGCTGAAGGCTGAACGGCTGACGCCCGGGAGGCTGACCACCGTGGCCGTCACCCGTCACCTAATGAATCATGCCCGCAGCATTAATCCCGGTCTCCGGTTTCCCTTTGAGTCATGAGTTGTTTCGGGTGGCGGGGGAGGGCTGGACTTTCGGGGGATTTGATTTTTCATCGGGTAACTTCTATGTCACGTCTCTTGCCTTTCCTCGCCGCGGTGCTGCTTTCAGCGGTGGTCTCTGCGGTTGAACCTATTGATCCAGTCGCGGGATCTTCGATTGCAATCGTTGGAGGCGGGCAGGGTGAGCGCCTGCTCCGCAATTCGGCTTTCGAGACGGAGCTCCAACGCCGCTTCGCGGGTCGCGACCTGATCATCCGTAATCTGTGCGATGATGGTGATACGCCTGGCTACCGGGATCACTCTGGCCGTAATTCTCCTTTCGCCTATCCCGGTGCCGAGAAGCTTTACCCGCTTTCGAAGGCCAAGGACCGCTGGGGTTCGGGTCACGCCGGCGCTGGTTTCGCCCACTCGCCTGACCTTTGGCTCACGGGCCTGAAGGCCGACATTGTCCTGGCATGGTTCGGTTACGCGGAGTCGTTTAAGGGCGCTGCGGGTGTCGCGGCGTTCCGAACCGAACTGGAAGGCTGGCTCGATCACACCGCCCAGCAGAAGTACAACGGCAAGTCCGCACCGAAGGTCGTCCTGCTCGCGCCGCTGGCGCTCGACGAACGTACCGCCCCGCAAGGAGCGGCGGCTGCCAAGGCCGTCAACGCGAACATCGCCCTTTACGCCCAGGCCATCAAGGAAGTCGCCACGGACCGTCAGTTGGCTTTCGTCGACCTCTTTGCTCGCAGCCAGGAAGCCTATCGCGCCGCAGCGACGCCGCTGACCCGCGATGGCATGCTGCTTGAGGCTAAGGGGCACGAGCTCATCGCAGGACACATCGCGTCGGTTTTTGCTGCCGGTACTCCCCGGGGTGACGCCGCCGCCGTGGCCGCCGCGGTCCAAGATAAGAACTGGTATTGGGACATGCTGTTTAAAATCCCGAACGGCGTGCACGTCTTCGGCCGTCGTAATAAGCCTTTCGGTCCGGATAACTATCCCGCCGAGATCGATAAGCTGGGTGAACTCGTGACCATCCGCGACCGTGCCATCTGGGCCGCCGCTCGTGGCGAGAAGTTCGACGTCGCTACCGCTGACGCCCAGACTAAGCCGTTGCCGCCGGTGAAGACGAATTACCGGGCCAATAATATGAAGAACGGCTCGCCGGATTATCTCAAGGGCGAGGAAGCCGTGAAACCCCTCGCTGTGCCGGCGGGTTATAAGATCGAGCTCTTTGCTTCCGAGGAAAAATTCCCGGACCTCGCCAAGCCTGTACGCATTGCCTTCGACAACCGCGGCCGTCTCTGGGTGGCCACGATGCCGAGCTACCCGGCCTGGCGTCCGGGTGACGCGAAGCCTGACGACAAGATTATCATCCTCGAGGACACCGATGGTGACGGGAAGGCCGATAAGCAGACCATCTTCGCCCGCGGACTGCATATCCCGCTTTCGTTCGAGTTCGCCCCAGAAGGCGTCTACATTCCGCAGAGCAGCCACCTTGTGCTCCTGCGTGACACCGATGGCGACGGCGTGGCTGATAAGAGCGACGTTGTCCTCAGCGGCTTCGATGACCATGACACCCACCACGCGATCCATGCATTCCAGTCCGATCCGTCCGGAGCGTTCTACATGGGTGAAGGCACCTTCCTGCATAGTCATGTCGAGACGGCTTACGGCGTCGAGCGCAGCACCAACGGTGGTTGGTTCCGTTATTCCCCGCAGAGCCGTCAGCTCGAGCGTACCGCTCGCCTGAGCATCCCGAATCCGTGGGGCATGGCCTTCGACGCCTACGGTCAGGACTTCTTTGCCGACACCTCCGATCCGAATATCCGCTGGCTTTCACCGGCGACTTTGAAGGTGCCCTTCGGTGAGTTTGCCCCTTTGCCTAAGAACCTCGTGCCCAAGGCCCAGATGGTACGACCAACCTCCGGTCTCGAGTTCATCAGCAGCCGCCATTTTCCGGACGACGTCCAGGGCGATATCCTGATCAACAACACCATCGGCTTCCTCGGCACCAAGCAGCATGCCGTGAGCGAGGATGGCACCGGCTTCGCGCTGACCTTCCGTCAGAACCTCCTGCAGTCAACCGACGGCAATTTCCGTCCGGTCTCCATGCAGTTCGCGCCGGACGGTTCCCTCTATGTCGCCGACTGGCACAACGCGCTCATCGGCCACATGCAGCATAGCGCGCGCGACCCGCTGCGCGACCATGTCCATGGTCGTATCTATCGGATTACCTATCCTTCCCGTCCGCTGGTGAAGCCCCCCGTCATCGCCGGCGCACCAATCGATGCTCTGTTTGCCAACCTCACGCTGCCTGAGGATCGCGCCCGTTCGCGGACTCGTCTCGAGCTCCGCGGCCGTCCGGCCGACCAAGTGATGGCCGGTCTGCAGCGCTGGCTCGGCGGTCTTTCGTCCTCTGATCCCAAGATTGAACACCAGCAGCTCGAAGGACTGTGGGTCAGTTGGGGGATCGGTCGCGTGGATGTGGCGTTGCTGAATAAACTCCTCCAGGCCAAGGACCATCGCGTCCGGGCGGCTGCCGTGCGCGTGCTCCGTTATAATACGGCCATCGTCGCCGACCACCCTGCCTTACTGTTGCGCGCCGCGGGCGATGCACACGGCCGCGTGCGCCTGGAAGCCGTCAATGCCGCTTCGTGGCTGGGTAAGGACGTCGCCCTCGCCGCGCTCGCGGAAGCCCGTCAGCACCCGGTCGATGAATGGCTGAAGCCGGTCTTCGTGGCCGCGGAGGCCTATCAGAACGGTGGCTCGATCGTGGCGGAAGAAGCGCCGAAGGCCGTGACCACCTTGAAGGGTGAGGAGAAGAAGCTCTTCGACCTCGGAGCCGAGGTGTATCGTCGCGAGGCCCATTGCATCACCTGTCACCAGGCTGATGGGCAGGGATTACCTGCCGCGCAGTTCCCCTCGATTGCTAAGTCGCCTTGGGTCGGCGGCGAGCCGAAGCGTCTGATTCGTATCATCCTGCACGGACTCATGGGGCCGATTGACGTGAATGGGACCAAGTATCCCGGTCAGGTACCCATGACCGCGTTCAAGGGTCTGAGCGATCGCGAGATCGCGGGTGTCGCTACCTTTGTCCGCAACTCATATGGCAACAAGGGCTCGGCGGTGACGCCGGCGCAGGTCGCGGCTGAACGTGAGGCCACCAAGGGCCAGGAAGGATTCCTGGTTCCGGCCGAACTCCAGAAGCAGTTTCCGTTGGGGAAGTGAGGCCGCGACTAGGGGTCGCGCTGATGGGGACGAGACTTCGTGTGACTAGCTATGTGCCGGTGATTTTGGAGTGCGGTCTCGAACGGCGGCGATGGCAATCGCCGCCCTACCCAAGGCAGTAGGACAGAACTCAGAGGGGGCAGCAGAGGGGGACCGGATGATTGGCTTGGGTTAATATGACCGAAGCATTAATCCCGGTCTCCGGTTTCCCTTTGAGTGAATGCATCGCTTCGGGTGGCAGGTGGCAGCCCCGGGTGGCAGGTGGCGGGCAGCTTTGCCTCTAAGTGTTCCCAACCGCCAACCGCTAACCGCCAACACCTGATACAGGTAGGGCGTGGCTCTCCGAGCCCGCCGTTGGGCTAAGGGAGAATAGTTCGTCGATTGAGGTACGGATGTCTGTCCGCGAACGGCGGGTTAGGGACAACCCGCCCTACCCAAGGCAGTAGGACAGAACTCAGAGGGGGCAGCAGAGGGGGACCGGATGATTGTCTGGGGTCATGGGATAATGAACGATCTACGAATGTCCGTCCGCGAACGGCGGCGATGGCAATCGCCGCCCTACCCGAGGCAGAGGGATGAGGTGCCAGATGCAGGGTTGAAAGGGGTGGGCAGGGTGGCAGGATGGCGGGTACACCCCTATCGCGATGAGCTCCTATGCCTATTGGTTAATGCTGTCTGCTTCTTTGGTCACGCACGCATCGGCGGCGCCGATCAAGGCTGGGGCGGCGGTGACGGACATCACGCCTACGAGTTTTCCGATGAATATGCCGGGAGGCTTTACGGGCAACGCGGCGAAGGGCGCACACGATCCGCTGAATGCGCGGGCCTTGGTGCTCGATGACGGCAAGACCAAGCTCGCTTGGGTCGTGATCGATCACCTGAGCGTCCCGCGCAAGGTCACCGCCGAAGCCAAGGAGTTCGCGTCCAGAGAGACCGGTATCCCGGTGGAGAACATGTTGGTCTCGGCCACGCACACGCATAGCGGCGTTAGTGCTGCCGACGAGTTCGTCGTCGAGGCTCCCGGTGGCCCGATGCTGTCGGATAGTCAGGTGAAAGCCAACGCCTACCGAAGGCTGATGTTGGATGGCATCGCTCAGGCCATCATTAAGGCCCATGCGCAGCTCAAGCCGGCGGCCGTCGCGGCGGCGGCATCGCCGTTGCCGACGGAAGTCTTCAATCGTCGCTGGTACCTCAAGCCTGGTCAGATGCAGCCGAATCCTTTCGGCGAGATGGATAAGGTGAAGATGAATCCCAACAACTCCCCCGACGTATTGGATCGTCCAGCCGGCCCGACCGATCCCGATGTCAGCATCCTTTCCGTGCAGGACGCCCGCCGTAAGCCCCTGGCGTTATTCGCGAACTACTCCCTGCATTACGTCGGTGGCACTCCTCCTGGCCAGGTTTCCGCGGATTATTACGGCGAGTTTGCCCGGCTCATGCCTTCGCGGGTGGGCGGTGGCGAGGGGTTCGTCGCAGCGATGTCGAACGGCACCTCGGGTGACATCAATAATATCCCCTTTGGGTCGAGTCGCCCGCCAAGGGCGCCGTTCGAGCAGATTCGGATCGTGGCCGGAGAGACCGCGGATGCCGCGTGGAAGGCCTATCGCGAGATCGGCAAGCACCAGACCGACGTCGTCCTCGGGATGCGTCAGCGACTCGTCACGCTCAAGTATCGTCGCCCCACGGCGGAGCAGGTCATGAATGCCAAGGCCATCCTTGCGATCAAGGACAAGGCGGCCATCGAGCGCCTGCCGCGTCTCGCGAAGAATTACGCCGGATCGACCGTCGCGGCCGCGGATCGTCCCGAGCAGACCATTGACGTCATCATCCAGGCTATCCGGGTCGGTGATCTCGCGATCTGCGCGATTCCGTTCGAGACCTTCGCGGAGACCGGCTTGGAGCTGAAGAAGAAGAGCCCGTTCGGTCGGACGATCGTGGTCGGGCTGGGCAACGGTCGTCACGGATATCTCCCGACCCCGACCCAGCATGAGCTCGGCGGTTATGAGACTTGGCTAGGCACGAATGTCGTGCAGACCGATGCCTCGGAGATTATTGTGAGGAATTTGGTAGAGATGATGGGGGAGCTGCGCTGAACTCGGCCAAAGGCCGAGTTCAGCGTGGGGGCAAGCTGGCAAGGGGACACGGGGACACGCGCTTGCGCGAGGGGGCATGCTGGCATGGTGACAAAGGGGCGGAAAAGATGCCGTGCAAAGGTGCAAATTGGCCTGTGGCCTGTGCAAAAGTGCAAAGGTAAGATAACAACGCTTCGGGTGGCCGGATTAACACCGAACTCAAAGGGAGCAGCAGAGGGAGACCGGATAGTTAGCTTGGGTGCATAATGACCGAAGCATTAATCCCGGTTTCCGGTTTCCCTTTAAGCCCCGTTTACGTTTGGACTGCGGTCTCGAACGGCGGCGATAGCAATCGCCGCACTGCCTGAAGTAGGTAAACAAGAAGGGCGCGACTTTGTCGCGCCCTTGAGGGGAGGGGAAGGTGAGAATTACTTCTTGGCGGCCTCGAGCTTTTCTTTGATTTCGGGATGCTTCTTGAGGAACTCCTCTTTTTCTTCGGGGGTCATCTTCTCGAAGCGTTCCTTCATCTTTTCGCGGAGCTTTTCCTTCTGCTCCGGAGTGAGGTCGGCGGCGTTCTCCTTGAACTTGGCCTTGGCCTTCTCGATTTTTTCGGCGGCTTCGGGGTGGGCTTTGAGCCAGGCTTGACGTTCTTCCGGGGTCATCGCCTTCAGCTTCTCGATGTGTTCCTTCAGTTCAGGGTGATCCTTGAGGAATTCAGCACGGCGATCCGTGCCAGCATCCTTGGCGTTGTCTTTGGTGAATTCCTTGATTTTTTCGGCAAACTCAGGGTGGTCCTTGAAAAAGGCGCGACGCTCTTCCGGGGACATGTCCTTGAGCTTCTCGAACTTTTCGCGGACCTCAGGGTGCTTCTTCAGGAATTCTTCGCGGGACTCGTTGCCCGCATCTTTGCGGGCGGCTTCGCGGCGTGGGCCTTTGTCGCCTTTATCAGGGGCGGCTTGGGCGACGGAGAGCGCGAGGAGGAGGGCGATCAGGAGGGACGGTTTCATGATTTGGGTTCACTGATAGAACACCGAGGGGAGGGGAGAAGTTTCGGCAGCGAGTGCAAAAGTGCAAAGGTGCAAATCGGAGCGGAGCTCCTGTGCAAAAGTGAGAGACAAAACTCAAAGGGGGCATCATGGGGAGACATGATAGTTAGCTGGGTCATATGACCGCAGCATTAATCCCGGTTTCCGGTTTCCCTTTGAGCCCCGTTTGCTTTTGGCCTGCGGTCTCGAACGGCGGCGATGGCAATCGCCGCCCTACCCAAGGCGGAGAGGCAGAACTCAAACTAGGCAGCTGAAACTAGGACAGCACGTGGTGCTGTCCCTACCTCAGGCCAGGCGCTGGTAAGCCCAGAAGGCGCCGGCGAGGGCGATCAAGGTCGAGGCCGGGATGACGACCCAGCGGCGATACTTGGCCTCGTCCCTAATCCAGAATGTGGCGCCGAAGGCTAAGGCGATGACGGCGAGCTGACCGAATTCGACGCCGATATTAAAACCGAGTAAGGAGCTGACGACGGAACCGGAAGGAATGCGTTCGTCGATGAGGCGTTGGGCGAAGCCGAGTCCGTGGATAAGCCCGAAGACAAAGACGGTCAGGATACGGAATTTTCCGTAGGTCGGGTGGAAGATATTCTCCAAGGCGACGATGACGATGGAGGCGGCGATGATGGGTTCGACGATGCGCGGGGCGACGGTGACATAGCCCAGGGTGGCGAGGGCGAGGGTGATCGTATGGGCGACTGTGAAGGTTGTGACTTGAATCAGCACCGGCTTCCAGGCGCGGCAGAGCAGGAAAAGTCCGAGGACGAAGAGAATGTGGTCGAGGCCTTCCGGGAGGATGTGCTCGAAGCCCTGCTTCACGTAGCTGAGGAAGGTGGACCAGGCACCAGACTCGGTCGAGTGGGCGCCGACGCTGCCAGGGATCGGGCCGGTCGGCGGTTTGGCACTCAGGCCCGTCAGGTCGAACGTGAAGCTCGTCTCGCCCGGGAACATCACCATGAACCGGGGCTGTTCCTGACCGTCGATGAAGTTGGTGAAGACCGTAGCCACCTTATGGCCAGGGAGAGAGCGGACCTTCCAGCCTGTTACCCCGGCGGGAATCTTGGTCTTCCATTTACCCCTAGCGACCACGGCATCGGTCATGGCCAAGAGGGGCTTACCGGTCTCGGCGACGAAGTCCCAGGTGAAGTCGGGCTGGACCCTTCCGATGGGCTCGAGGGTGAACTCTAGGTAGGTGGCGACGAAAGCTTTAGTCTGTTTGATCAGTTCGGCGCGTTGGTCCTCGGTGTAGGTTAGGAACTGCTTCTGTTCGAGGGAGAGGGCCATCTTGGGGCTCTCCGACCAGTTACGGGGGTTAATCTCGATGGAGATCTCGGCTTCGCCGCCCGTATGGAAATCCCCTCGGACCGGGATATCTGGGATCGAATGAGCCGAGATAAGTGCCGAAAATAGGCATAAAACCGCGGTTAAGACGGGTTGAAGGGCAGACTTGGTCCGGGGCATAAAGGCTAAGATGCGATAGCCATTAGGGGTTTCAACCCAGATTGTGGTTTGCTTTCTGCAACTTCGGCAGGGTATAGGTGTTATCCCCAACGTAATACCATGAAGAACATCCTCAGCATCCTCACCGCTCTTGCTCTCGCTGCCGCCGCTCAGGCTGGTTGCGGTGCCAAGATCTCCTCCAAGGGCACCGTCAAGTCCTACGACGCCGAAAAGAAGGCGCTCGTCGTCACCGTCGACGGCAAGGACACCTCCTTCACCCTCACCCCTGAGACCGAAGGCGCTGATAAGGCTGCCGACCTCAAGGGCAAGGCTGTCGAAGTGAACGTCGACAAGCACGTGAAGACCAAGGTCCTCTCCGTCGCCGTCGCTGCCGCTGCCGAAGAGCCTAAGAAGGAAGAAAAGAAGAAGAAGGAAAAGAAGGTTAAGGCCTAATCGGCTTTCCCCTTCGGAACCGGGTAACCGGGACCTATCGACCCGCCATGAGAATGGCGGGTTTTTTGTGCCGCGCGAAGCGCGGCAGGGGGCCAGAGGAGTGCAAAGGTGCAAATCGGCCTGCGGCCTGTGCAAAGGTGCAAAAGTGAGAGGCATCGTTTAGGGGGGGGCGGGTGGCGGGAAATTGCAGAACTCAAAAGGGAGACCGGAAACCGGAACGATAGAACTCGAAGGGGGCGGCACGGGGACCACGGATGATAGGTTGGGATCCATCTATTCAGTCCTCCCTGCAGTCATCGACGCAGCCCTCAGAATTAATAATCTTATGAGTCGGCCTCCCAGTATTAGCGGGATGCATGGATAGGCATTTTCGCCTATTCGTAAACAAATGGGTGCGGCGGCTCATATTAAAGATACATTTCTTGCCATGAACTACTCATCACTGGTCCCGGTGCTGCAGATAGTAATAATCACGGTGCTGGCGCTGATCGAAGTCGCCCCAGCCCGGACCGGTGACAAACCGGTGAATGAGAAACGGCTCGAGCTGAAGGAACTCACGCTCGGCTCAAAAGTCGTCGAGAGTCGCGGCGTCGGCCGCGCGCCGAAGATCAAACTGCTCGTCTCGAGCCGTACGCTCGGCGAACACGGGTATTCATCGAAGCTACATTTGAATTCGGAATAAGCGTGCGACGAAGTCGCACGAGGGGACAAGTTGACACGGTGACAAGGGGACACGGGGATGAAGACGCCGTGCAAACGTGCAAAACGGAGCTTCGCTCCTGTGCAAAGGTGCAAAAGTGAGAAAGTGAGTTTCGGGTGGCGGGTGGCGGCCCCGGGTGGCTGGTGGCAGGTCATATCTATTCAGCCCTCAATGCAGTGCTCTACGCAGTCATCGATTCAGTCCTCTGTCATCTGCCATCGACTCAGTCATCGATGCTTCACTGTGCACACGCCGTTCCCGCCAAATATCCTGTCGTCCAGGCGTTCTGGAAGTTGAAGCCGCCGGTGACGCCGTCGATGTCGAGGACTTCGCCGGCGAAGTGCAGCCCGGTGATTTTGCGGCTTTCCATCGTCTTGAAGTCGACCTCCGACAATTTCACGCCGCCGCAGGTGACGAACTCGTCCTTGAACATGCTCTTTCCGTCGACCTTCAAGTCCGCCGCAGTGAGCTGGGTGGCGAGGGCTTGGAGTGACGGATTGCTCACGTGGGCCCACGGGGTGGTCGTCGGGATGCCAGCCGCGATCACGAAGCGCTCCCAGAGCCGCTGGGGCATCGCGATCGGGCTGAAGGTGGTGACCTGCTTGCGGGCGTTTTGCTCGCGGACGACCGAGAGCGCTTTGATGAGGCTGTCGCGGGTGTGGGGAGGGACCCAGTTGAGGGCGATCGGGAAGGCGTAGTTCTTCTCCGCGAACTCACGGGCGCCCCAGGCCGAGAGCTTGAGGATGCCCGGGCCGCTAAGACCAGCATGGGTAATGAGGACGGGGCCGTCGGTCTTGAGTTTCGTGCCGGGTGCCGTGACGACGGCATTCTCGACTGAGATGCCTGCGAGGTCGGACAGTCGAGGGTCGGTGATGTGGAACGTGAAGAGCGACGGGACCGGTGCGACGATCGAGTGGCCGAAGGATTCGGCGATCGCGAGACCGCCGGAGGACTTGTTGCCGCCGGTGGCGACAATGACGCGCTCGAACTCCTCGACCGTACCCGTTCCGAGGGTGAGTTTGAAGGTCTCGCCTTCCTTGACGGCGGAGCGGACCGCGGTCGAGGTACGGATATCGACGCCGGCACGGGCGGCGGCGGACATCAGGCAGTCGACGATCGTGGCGGAGTCGTCGGTGATCGGAAACATGCGGCCATCTTCCTCGGTCTTCGTGGCGACACCTCGGGAGGCGAACCATTCGATCGTATCGCGGGGCTGGAAGCGATGGAAGGCGCCGAGGAGTTCGCGGCCGCCGCGCGGGTATTTCTTCACCAGTTCGGCCGGCTCGAAGCAGGAGTGGGTGACGTTACAGCGTCCGCCGCCCGAGATGCGGACCTTGGCGAGGAGATGAGGAGTAGCTTCGAAGAGGGTGACTGAGCCCGCCTTGCCGAGGGCCTCCGCACACGTGATCGCCGCGAAGAAGCCGGCGGCTCCTCCGCCGAGGACGGCGATGCGGGGGTGGGACATGGAGATTATAGATGACAGATGACGGATGGCAGAGGGCGGAGGCGGATAGAGATACAGATGGGAGATGAAAGATGAAGGATGAATGAGGAGTTAGGGGGGCACGTGGGCAAGGTGACATGGGGGCAGGCTTGCGGGGCAGTAGCCGCGAGGGGGACTGCTGGCAGGGTGAACGGCTGCGACGCAACGCAGGGTAGGGGCGCGACGGCGTCGCGAGGGGATATGCTGGCATGCTGGTAGGCTGCGAAGCAGGATGATGGGGAGGGCCGCCGCAGGGCGGCATAGGGTAGGGGCGTGGCTACGCCGCGCCCTCCGTGACAGGAGGGCACGATAAATCGTGCCCCTACCATGGTTCGCCCTTCGGCGAACGAGGACAGCACGTGGTGCTGTCCCTACCTTTGTTTACTTCAGGACGGACTTCAGGAACGAGAGCACCTCGTTGGTCGAGGGGTCGTTCGGGAGGCCGAGGTCGGCGTTGATCTTGCCGTGATTGGTGTCGGTGGCGCCGAAGGCTTTGGCGGCGATCCCTTTTGCGGTGAGCGCGCTTTCGAGGCGCTTGGCCTGGTCGGGCGTCAGCGCCGATGATTTGTCGTAGAGGATCAGGAAGGGCGGGATGCCTTTGCCGGTAGCGACGTGGGTGGTCGCGGAGTAGTCGGCCCAGAGCTCGGGCTTACCGCCAAAGATCTCACGGTGGCCGTACTTCGGCTCCGGCTTGCCGGCGGATTTGCGATTAGCAGTGGCCAATTCGATGACCGCCGGGATGTCGAAGGTATCGGCGTCGACCGGCACGCAACCCTTGAACATCGAGAGGGACAGCCCTTCGGCCTTCAGCTGACGTTCGTCGATGGCCAGGTAGGCGGCGAGCTGAGCGCCGGAAGAATGGCCCATAATGACGATGCGGTTCGGGTCGCCGCCGAATTCAGCCGCATGGTCGTGCGTCCAGCGGAGGGATTTTGCGATGTCGGCGAAGATTTCGTTCATCGGGACGGACTTGATAAAGCGATGATTGGTCGCGACGAAGACGTAGCCCAGGTCGGTGAAGAACTTCGGCTTCAGTTGCACGCTCGTCTTCTCGCCGCCCTGCCAGCCGCCGCCGTGGATCCAGAAGATGACCGGAGTCGGTTTGTCCGACTTCTTGGTCGGCGCGTAGACGTTGAGCGTCTGGCGGAACTCCGTCGTGCCGGCGTAGGGCACATCGGCCTTGGTCGGGGCGAGCGTGGCAGGGGCGTCGGCGGCGAGGGCGAGGGCGAGGCTGAAGGTGGCGAGGAGTGGGAGGAGGGAGCGCATGGAAGAAGATTAGAGGCCCTTGAGCATGTCGAGGGCTTGGGATTCAAAAGCCTTTTGCCATTCCGGGGCAACGAGACAGTCGCAGTCCTCCTGGGCGTAGCCGGTGTTCAGGCGCTGTTTCGCGGTCGGGGCGTAATAGATATAACCGTTCGTGTAGCCAGCGACGAAGGTGCCCGGCTGTCCGGCGGCCTTCTTGATGTTCATGCCGATCTCGCTGGTCAGCTCGCCCGGGAAGGTCACCAGACGGAAGTCGCCGACCCGCAAGGCGGTGAGCTCGACGTCGAGTGGCTTTTCCATCGCCTTCTGATTATGGGCTAGGTGCATCTTGAGGAGGCCGAGATTCGTGTTGAGACGCGTGATCTGCTCCATGATGGCGAGATTACCGAGGTAGGCCTCTACGGCTAAGCGATTATCCTCATCCAGCTTTGCGAGGCCGTCTTTACCAATCGACCGTTCATGCAGGTAGCTTTGAGCGGATTGCGAAGGGTAGTCCGGGTTGAGTTTCTGTTGCAGCAGAAGCGGCAGGAAAGATTTGAAGTTCAGGTTATTAGCCCGGAGCGATTGGGTCAGGCGGAGGCGTTCTGCTTCCACCTTGGCGATACGGGCGGTCAGGTCGGCTCCGCGGGGTAGTAGCATGTTCTGGCGGACGAAGCGAAGTGGGCTGTCCGCCTGGGTGGTTATTTTGCGGGCGGCCCGGAGGACGCTGACTGCCAGCTGATTACCTAGTGGGGTGGCGTTAGCGGGTTGAGTAACGTGCTTATAATGGACGGGATTGATATCGCCGGCGCATCCTTGGATGAAGAAGGCCGTGCCGCCGAGCTGTTCCTCAATGATGGCCGAGGCGACGCCCGGGAAGTCGGCCGAATTGCCGCTGCTCGGCGGGTTCATGATCGGATGGCACGCGAAGTTGTAGATAAGCGCGAAATTGCGTCCGTCGAGGCGATCGAGGCGAAGCAGGCCGATCTGCGAATCGATAGCACCCACGCTCGCGATGGCCTGGTCATTCGGTAGGGAGTAAGTCCGACGCATGTCGACTTCGCTACCATCGCGCATGTGGATGCGGCGGTTCTCGCTGATGCCGGTTTCTTGCCCGCTGCCGACACCGGCGCGGACGGGGACGAGCTGAGCGTGCGCAGACTTAATGACTTGGAAACAGAGTTCCGGGAAATCGGTCCTGAGGACGCCGTGGCAGTGACTCGCATTAACGATGAGATTTTCAGGCGCCAAGCCCAGCTCCTTGGAAAGACGGGTGCGGAGTTGCGGCAGGAAGTCGGACTTGATGCGGCCGAGTTCACCGAGTGCGACCGCGTCGATGGTCAGAAGTACGACCGTGCGGTCACCCTCCTTGAGCACAAGCGCCTTAGCGTGGAGCGTATCGTGGACCGGGATCGTCCAGTCCGTGACATCGACCACGGCCGTGCCGGCTTCGAGGGCTTCGAGGCGTGGGATGATTGCGCTTAAGGCTAGAAGGATAGTGGGCAGGAGATATTTCATCTGAATAGAGGTCGTTGGGTTAACGGAAGGTTGGCGATGATGACGATTACCTCTTGCTCGTGAGCAGAGCGAGCAGATCACGGAGCTCAGCGTCGGTGAGCGTCAGCGCCAGCGCGGGCGGCATCAGGGATATCTTCAGCTCTTCATGGCTGAGGATCTCCTTCTTGCGGAAGGTCTTTTCCTTGCCCGTGATTTCACGGTAGGTCTCGACTTCAGAAGAGCGGAGCAGGATGCCTACGAACGTCGTGCCGTCGGCTAGGCCTAGCTGCGTCGGGAAGTATTGCGGGGCGACCTCGCGGTTCGGCTCGAGGATCGACTGCAAGATCCCGGCGCGGTCGGCCTGGCGGCTGATTAACGTCAGGTCGGGACCGACGACGTTACCGCGGCCTTCGTGGCGATGGCACGAGGCACAGAGCGAGAGCTTCGGGTGGGTAAAGAGTCGGCGGGCGACGTCGAGGTCGGGTTGGCCTGGGACGGCGTCTAGACGCTGGAGCCAGGCTTGGGTGTCGGTGAAGGTAGGACGTCCGATAGCGAGTTTAGAGGCATCGAGCAGCACTTCGACCAGTGACGCTGAATTCGGGTACTTCTGACGGACGTCTTCGAGCATGCGCCGATCAGCGTCATCGAGAGCGGAATAGCGCAGGGCACGGAGGGCTTCATGGCGGACCGTCTGGTTGGTGTGGGCGGCCAGTTTGCGGAGGAGTGCTAAATGTTCCGAGCGGTCGGAGACCGATATCCCTGCGATGGCATCGCCACGCAGGCTTGGGGCGGCTTTTTCGTCAGCGGCCACATGGGATAGGAGTTCACGGGATTCCGGTGAGCGGCGCGCGATGGCATTGCGGACTGTCTCGCGGGATAAGTCGATATCGCCTAGGTCGATCAGCTCGCGCATCAGTCGCACCGTCAGGTGTTTCGACGTCTCGGGCATGAGCCGGAGCGCGTAGCTGCGTAGGCGCGGCGCAATCGTCTTGTCGCTTACGTAGGTCGCGAGCATCTCGGCGTCGGTCACACCCGCTTCGGGCTTGCCGAGGAGCGTATTGCGCGCGGCGAGGGCGGCTTCGAAGATCCGGAAATCTAAGTCTTTATGTCGGAGCGTGGCCTCGACGTAAGGGAGGTGTTGCTTGAGGACGCCATCGGCGATCCAGCGGAGGCATTCAAAACGTATCTCCGTGGAGGCGTCATCGAGGCAGGCTTGTAGCCAGCGGTCATCTGCGAGGTCGAGGCGACGCAGGGCGACGAGGGCCCAGAGGCGTTCATCGGCTGGAAGGGTTCGGAGTTCGATTGGGTTACGCTTAGACCACGTGCGAGCGAGGGCGGCTAAGGCGGAGTCGGCCAGCACGCGGTCGGTACCGCGGGCATGGGTGAGCAGTTCGGCGGCGGGTAGGGACTTGGCGCCTGAGCGAAGCTCATCGGCGAGGAGCGATGTCGCGTTCGGGGCGTCGGGAGACGGCTTCAGCCAAGTGGCCTTGGTGCGGTCGATCTCCATCTTCCAGAGGCGGCCCTTGCCGTGGATCGGATAGGAGCTCCAGACCCAGTCATTGAAGTAGAACACCCCATCGGGGCCGGCGGCGAGGCAGGTTGGCCGAAGGAATTCTCCGCCGCGAACCAAGGTGATCTTCTGCGCCTTATAATCGGCCCCGTGACGGGTGAGTGGATAATATTCCACGCAGTGATCGCTCCAGGAGGGGATGAGCACTCCTCCGCCTAGTTCGACGACGGAGCAGGGCCCTTCGCCGGACGGATGGATCATACCTAGGGTGCCACGCAGTTCGCCGTTCCAGGCGACGAAGGGATGGATCGGTTCGCGGCCGTAGACCCACTGGAAGCCGTAGTCGGCGCCTTCGTGGACGCGCAGGAGGCGGCAAGGCGGGCGGCTGCCCGGGTCGTTATCGACCACGAAG
>Ga0209500_10000789_pt1 | contig 25832 bp, 23 predicted proteins | sample S_140212_EF_Meta_FD_187323 | JGI IMG/M metagenome (GOLD analysis project Ga0209500, IMG submission 187323) | Freshwater microbial communities from Lake Simoncouche, Canada to study carbon cycling - S_140212_EF_MetaG (SPAdes) (version 2) | ecosystem: Environmental > Aquatic > Freshwater > Lake ...
GCCGTTCCCGAGCCAGCCGGCCGATCCGCCGTTGCCGCCGTTGTAGCCGTTGCCGCCGTTGCCGATCAGGCCTCCGGTACCGCCGGTACATGCCGACCCGCCGGTGCAGGAGACCGCATCGAAGTTGAAGCCGTTGCCGATCAATAGGCCGCCGTTGACGTTATCGGCGGTGCCGTTTCCAATGAAGAAGCGGACAAAGTCGGCGACCGGGTTGCCCAGGCTCGCCGCTGCGGCCGTCGGCGTGCCCACGACGGAATTGGCCGCCACGCCAGGCGCGATTAAGCGTGATGTCGACGTGCTGGCGGCTGGCGCACTCCTGGTAGCGCTACTCCTGTCCCGGCGGGCGTAGGCCAAAGCCGTCCACGCCAATGGCTCCGCCTGCGGTGCAACGGGATTGGTGTCGGAGTGCAGAGCACCCACCGCGGTCGAGCCGGCAACAACTGCCGCGGGAGCCGCCACGGCGACACTGGCGCGGCCGACGGCAGACGGTGCCTTTGGCAGGGTAGACGCCGACCGCGGCGCCGACGTGCGGGCCGCGGTTCGCGGCGCCCGGGAGTGCGCGGTCGTCCGTGGCGCTGTCGCCGAGGCGGACTCCGACGAGGTGGATCCCTCGGATCCGGAATCGGCCAGTGCCACCGCCGGCGTGGAGGCAACCCATGCCCCGATGCCCAACGCGACAGCCAGAGCGCCCACCCGGCCCACATAACGTGCCGGGGTCACCGGCCGCAGCAAAGGAACGCTGTCAGTGCTAGGCCGTGCCTCGCTGGACTGTGCTGAGGTCATCTCAGGTCCCCCTCAAGTGTGCAGAAGTTTGCCGCAAGTCCACGAAAGTATGCACGCCAGCAACTTGATTTGTCGAGAATTTGGCGTTTTTAGCAAATCAGCGCGTTAGGCAAATCAGCGCGCGTTGATCGGCGACACGTTGAACACCATCCAACTGCCACTGTCTTTGGACAGTGCCACCCGAAGCGACAGCACCGCGCTACTGGGTTCCTCACCGGGCGCGCTCTGGGTGCCGCGCATCAGAACGGCCACACTCGCCGACCCCGGCCCCAGCGCCTCCAGTCCTGCCGAGACCGTCAGCGCCTGTGCGGACATGCTGCGCTTGGCCATGTCGGCGGTCGCCGAACCGAACTGTGCCTTGAACGCCTCCGCGCGTTCGGGCACCATCAGCGAGGCGGCGCGATCAATCGAGGAGTTCGGATCCGACGGGGTGAAGGTCGCGGTCGCCTCGGCGACCTCGGTCGCAATCCGCACGACGTCGGCGGAGTCCGCGGTGAAGGCCCGGTCCGGCTTCACCCAGCTGTTGTAGCCGATCGCCGCCGCCGACAATAGCGCGGCCGCCGCGATACCCGCCACCGCCAGCCGCAGGCCGGGCTTGTCGTCATCGGTGCCCACCGTGACCGAATCACGCCGGTACAGAACGATATTGACGACGACGGCCTCCACGATCAGCAGGCACAGGATCGAACACACCGACACCCACCACAGCGGCCACTCGAGCATCACGCCGATCATCAGCAGGGCGCAGATCGCCGCCAGTGGTGCGGCAACATCGAAGGCGAGCACCCGGGCCAGGTTCCTCATCGCACCGACTCCAGGCGGGAGATCATCGGCTTGCCGTCCACGTCGGAAACTCCCAGCCGAAGATTCCAACGGACCGTGGTGGGTTTGGCGCCGGCGTTCTCGCTCACCGACGTGGCGACGACCAGGACGGTATCGGTGCGGTCGGCGAATACGGGCGCCAGGCTTTCCGGGGTCCGCCGGCCGGACTGACCGTCGGGGTCACGGTGGACCTCTTCAATCGAGACCGACTCGACCTGTCCGGTCGTGCGCGAGCGCAGGGTCTGGACCACCTCGCGGTAGGGCGCGATCGAGGAGTCGAAACCGGAGTTGAGTTCACCGACGGTGCCGTCCCGCAATGTCGCCAGGCTGCCCTCGACATTGTCGGTGTTCATATTGATGAGCACCCCGGTCCACTCGGCCGCGGCCTGCATCGACCGGGCCTGGTAGCTGCGCTCGGATGCCGCAGCGCGATGCCCCGACCACATCACCGCGATCACCGCGGCCGCCACCATCGCTGCCAACGCCAGCACGGCCGAGGCGACCCCGAAGCCGGACACCACTGCGGTGCGGCGACCCTGCGACTGGGTCACCTGATCCGTCTCTGGCATGGGGCGAGGCTACCGCGCATGGTAAGGATGGTGGCGTGACGGTAGACACTGCGCGTTCCGGAATCGACCTGTCCCACCAGGACTCCCGCATCCGCCCCCAGGACGACCTGTTCGGTCATGTGAACGGCCGCTGGCTGGCCGAGTACGCGATACCGGTCGACCGTGCCACCGACGGGGCGTTTCGGCTGCTCTACGACCGGGCCGAGGAGCAGGTCAGGGAACTCATCGCGCAAGCGGCCGAGCGCGCCGGTACGGCGGCTTCCGATGAGCAACGCATCGGCGACCTCTACGCGAGTTTCCTCGACGACGGGGGCGTCAGCCGCCGGGGTTTGAGTCCCCTGCTCGACGAGGTGGCGTTGATCGATGCCGCCGCCGGACCGGACGAGCTGGCCGCGGTGATCGGACGGCTGCAACGCACCGGCGTCGGTGGCGGTGTCGGCCTCTACATCGACACCGACTCCAAGGACTCCACCCGCTATCTGGTGCACCTGAGCCAGTCCGGGCTGGGCCTGCCGGACGAGTCCTACTACCGCGACGATCAGCATGCCGCGATCCTGGGCGCCTACCCCAGCCATATCGCTAGGGTGTTTGCGTTGGTGTTCGAAGGTGAGGCCGACGCGTTCGCCGAGCGGGCGGCGCGGATCGTGGCTCTGGAGACCGCCCTGGCCGCGGCGCACTGGGATGTGGTGCGCCGACGCGACGCCGACCTCTCCTACAACCTGCGGTCCTTCGCCGACCTTTCCAAAACCGCCCCGGGCTTCGACTGGTCCGGCTGGATCGCGGCCCTGGGAGTAACACCAGAGAAGATCGCTGAACTCGTTGTTCGCCAACCGGATTACCTGATCGCCTTCGCCGAACTGTGGTCCGGCGCGGACTTCGCCGACTGGCAGGACTGGGCTCGCTGGCGGCTGATCCATGCCCGCGCGGCGATTCTCACCGACGAGTTGGTGGAAGAGGAATTTTCGTTTTACGGCCGCACGCTGAGCGGCACCGAGCAGATCCGCGAACGCTGGAAGCGGGCGGTCTCACTGGTCGAGGGCCTGATGGGTGACGCTGTGGGCCGACTGTATGTGCAGCACCACTTCCCCCCGCAGGCCAAGGCCCGGATGGACACCCTCGTCGCCAACCTGCGCGAGGCCTATCGGGTGAGCATCAGCGACCTGGCGTGGATGACGCCCGAGACCCGCCGTCGTGCGCTGGCGAAACTGGACAAGTTCACCGCCAAGATCGGCTATCCCAAACACTGGCGGGACTACTCCGAGTTGCACATTGCGCGAGATGATCTGTACGGAAACGTGATTCGCGGCCACCAGGTGGAATTCGACCGCGAGGCGGCCAAGCTCGGCGGTCCGGTGGACCGCGATGAGTGGTTCATGACGCCGCAGACCGTCAACGCCTATTACAACCCCGGGATGAACGAGATCGTCTTCCCGGCCGCGATCTTGCAACCGCCGTTCTTCGACGCCGACGCCGACGATGCCGCCAACTACGGCGGAATCGGCGCGGTGATCGGCCATGAGATCGGCCACGGTTTCGACGACCAGGGCTCCAAGTACGACGGCGACGGCAACCTGGTCGACTGGTGGACCGACGCCGACCGCACCGAGTTCACCGCCCGCACCACGAAGCTGATCGAGCAGTACGACGCCTACGTACCGCGGGATCTTGAAGCCCGCGATGAGGCGCCCCATGTTCAGGGCGCATTCACCGTCGGTGAGAACATCGGCGATCTGGGCGGGTTGTCCATCGCCCTGCTGGCCTACCAGTTGTCACTGGGCGACCGGGACGCGCCGGTGATCGACGGCCTCACCGGCGTGCAACGAGTTCTCTTCGGTTGGTCGCAGGTGTGGCGCACCAAATCCCGTCCGGCAGAAGCGGTCCGTCGGCTCGCCGTCGACCCGCACTCACCACCGGAGTTCCGCTGCAACGGCGTCGTGCGCAATATCGACGCCTTCTACGAGGCGTTTGACGTCAGTGCGGACGACGCGCTCTATCTCGATCCGCAGCTGCGGGTCAGGATCTGGAGCTAGCGAACCACGACCGTGAGCGAGGAATCCCGCAGAACAACTGCGAGAAGCCCACTGCGTAGTTCCTCACTGAACGACCTGGGGTCGTCAGTACAGCGTCCACTGCCAGTCGTCGGCGCCATCGGGGTTGTTGTATAGCCCGACGGAGTTCTTCACCACGATCGGGTCACCGCTGCCGAAGTTGTCGTAGAACCATTTGGCGTTGTCCGGGCCGAGGTTGATGCAACCGTGGCTGACGTTGCGCTTGCCCTGATCGCCCACCGACCACGGTGCGCTGTGCACGAATCCGCCGCTGTTGTCGATGCGGACCGCCCACTGCACCTTCAGCTTGTAGCCGTAGGTGGAGTTCACCGGCACACCGTAGGTGGAGGAGTCCATGATCATGTCGGGGAACTTCTCCAGCACGTAGTAGGTGCCGTTCTTGGTCTCGTGCTTGCCGTCGCGCATGCCCATCGACACCGGGAGGGTCCGCTCCACCTTGCCGTTGCGGGTGACGGTCATCTGGTGCGTCTTGTCGTCGATCGTGGCAATCAGCGCTTCACCGATGCGGAAGTTCGACTGGGCGCCGCTGGCGTCAATGTGCACCTGGGTGCCGGCGGGCCAGAAGTTGTACGGCCGCCAGCGCACCTGGGTGTCGGTGGTCCAGTAGAACGCTCCCGGCACCGCAGGCGACGAGGAAATGTGGATCGCCTGCTCGGCCAACGGCCGGTTGGCGATCGGTCGCTGGAAGTTGATGATGATCGGCTTGGCGACACCGACCATCGAACCGTTAACCGGATTGAATCCCGGCGGTGCGAACACCGGGTCACCGGTGAAGGGGGCGGAGTTCTGGCCCTTGGCCGCGCTCATGACCACCGGCGAGGCGACAGGTGCGGGTGCGGGGACCGGCGCTGGGGCCGGCGGCGGAGCATCGAACGGCGGCGGAGCATCGAACGGCGGCGGCGGAGGCACGTCGACGGGCGCTGCCAGATCGCCCGGTAGCGGTGGTGGCGGGGGCGGGAATTCGATCGGTGCCGGCTCAACGGGAACCGGCGCGGCGTCGACGGCCTGTGGGTCTACCGGCGGCTGGTCCGGATCGGCCAGCGCCGGACCGCTGCCCAGGCCTGCGCCCACAACGCCCACGACACACAACGCGGCGGCCATGACGCCTCTAACCCGCTTCACCAATGTCCTCCCATGCTCTGTAGCACTTCCAGTCTGACATAGCTGTGGCACCGGTATTTGGTACCCAGGTGCACCGCAAACCCGATCAGAACCCCAGGTAAACCGGCTGACCTGTAGAGATCATCGCTTCGGACGTGACGAGCGTTACTTCTGATCGGCGGTGCCGAAGTCGACGAGCAGACGGCGATCGGCTATTACACACGCCAGGGCGGCGACGATCAGCAGCGCCGACGCGGTCAGCATCACAACCTCGCCGCCCCGGGCAAACAGCACTCCGCCCAGCAGTGAACCCGCCATGATGCCGACCTGGAACGCGGCCACGTACAGACCTGAGGCGCCGTCAGGGTCCTCGGGCGAATGCCGCATGGCCGCCGACTGCAGCATCGGCGACATCGCGGTGGCCGTCCCGCCCCATGCCACGACAGCCACAATCCCGACGAGCACGGTGGCCGCGGTATGGCGATCGGCGGATGCCAGTCCGGCAAGTACCGCGAACACCATTGCCAAGCCGGCCAGGCACCCGATGACGGCCGCCTTCGGTCGCCGGTCCCCCGAGCGGGCCAGCATCGCCATGGCGGCCAGGCCCGCGATCCCGTATGCGGCCAGCAGCCAGGCCAGATCGGAACCGTGCAGGCCGACGATGTCGCGGATGATCACGACGATGAAGGTGTAGGAGATGAAGTGACCGGTAACGCCGATCAGGGTCAGCACACTCATCGTCACCAGTTGCCGGTTGCGGTGGTGACGGGTCCGGCGCGGGCCGCAGGCGGTTTCGGGCATCGCCATCAACGGCACGGCGAACCGGGCGGCCACCAGGACTACGACGGCCGCCGCCGTGATTGCCGCAACGGCCAGTCGCCAGCCCCACAGTTGGCTCATCAATGCAGTCAGCGGGCTTCCGACGACGAGGGCAAGACCGGTGCCCACATACACCGCGGCGGTGGCTCGACCGGCGTGAGTCGGCGGCACCAGTCGCACACCGATGGGAGCGATCACCGACCACATCAATCCGTGGGTCAGCGCGCACAGCACCCGCCCCATGGCCAGCACCGTGAACGTCGGCGCCAGCGCTGAGATCACCTGCGACACCACCAGACAGATCAGCGTGAATAACAGTGTCCTGCGGCGTGGCCACCCGGCCGTCCAGCGCACCAGCGGAACCGTGGCCACCGCCGCGACCAACGCATAACCTGCCAGCAAGGTGCCGACCGTGGATTCACTCACCCGGAGGTCGGCGGCGATCGCGGGAAGCGCTCCGACCGGCATGATCTCCGCGGTCACGTACACGAAGGCCGCCGCGGCCAGTACCGCCAATGCGATGGCGACCCTGGGAGTCCAGGGGCCCGGACGCCGCTGAAATGCGACGTCGACCGTCACGGTCTGAGTAGACACGTCTCACGGTATCGGGTGCCGGCCTGCGATATGGCCTCCCGACACCCCGGGAGCACAGGTTCGAGACCGTGCCGAGACCTCAGGATCGAACCAGTCGGGCGATCGCCGCGGAAGCCTCCGCGAGCTTCGCCTCGGCTTCGGCGCCGCCCTCGGCGACGGCGTGGCTCACGCAATGGTTGAGGTGTTCGTCAAGCAGGCCCAGCGCCACCGATTGCAGAGCACTGTTGACGGCACTGATCTGGGTCAGGATGTCGATGCAGTACTTCTCGTCGTCGATCATCTTGGCGACGCCGCGCACCTGGCCCTCGATGCGGCGCAACCGCTTGGCGTAGTTGTCCTTGTTTTCCGAATATCCCTGTGGCCCAGTCATTTACGCTCCCAGCATCTGTTTCATCTGATCGATCTCGGCCTGCTGTGCGGCGACGATGTTCTTGGCCAGCGTGATCAAATCGGCGCTCTTGCCATCGGCGATCTCGGTCTTGGCCATCTCGATGGCACCCTGGTGGTGGCTGATCATCGACTGCAGCCACAGCATGTCGAAACTCGCACCCTTGAGACTGTCGAGCCTGACCATCGTGGCGTCGTTAACCATCCCCGTCATGGCCATCCCGGCGTGACCGCTCTCGTGGGACATTTCATTGGGGTCGACATTCCACTGCAGGAGCAACGCCTTCATGGTGTCGATTTCGGGCTGCTGTTCGCTGGCGATCTTCGCCGCGAGGGCGATCACATCCGGGTTGTTCGAACGGTCGGGCACCATCGCCGCGACTTCGACCGCCTGCTGGTGGTGCGGAATCATCATCTGCGCGAACATCACGTCATCGGCGTTGTGGGCGGCCACCTGGTCGGTGGAGGTTGCCGAGGCAGATAGGCCCTGATTCTGCGTGGCAGCGGTGCCGCAGGACGAGAGAACGATGGCGGCGGCGAGCGTGGCTATGGCGGCCAGAACTCGGGTGTGGGAAGAAGTCATACCACCACCTTACCGCATACCCCTTGGGGGTATCGGCAGACGATTTTGGCGGCCACCGCGAGCAGGTCATACTTGTCCGGTGAGCGAAACCCCGGACATCAAGCCCCGCAGCAGAGACGTCACCGACGGTCTGGAAAAGACCGCAGCCCGCGGCATGCTCCGCGCCGTCGGGATGGGCGACGAGGACTTCGCCAAACCCCAGATCGGCGTGGCCTCGTCGTGGAACGAGATCACCCCGTGCAACCTCTCCCTGGACCGGCTGTCGAACGCAGCCAAGGAGGGCGTCTTCGAAGCCGGTGGCTTCCCGATGAAGTTCGGCACCATCTCGGTCTCGGACGGCATCGCCATGGGCCACGAGGGTATGCACTTCTCGCTGGTATCGCGGGAGGTCATCGCCGACAGCGTCGAGACGGTCATGCAGGCCGAACGAATGGACGCCATGGTGATGCTGGCCGGCTGCGACAAGTCACTGCCGGGCATGATGATGGCCGCTGCTCGACTGGACCTGGCCGCGGTATTCGTCTACGCCGGTTCGATCCTGCCGGGCTGGGCCAAAATGAGCGACGGCAGCGAGCGCGAGGTCACCATCATCGACGCGTTTGAGGCCGTCGGCGCCTGCGCGCGCGGTCTGATGTCGCGTGCGGACGTCGACGCGATCGAGCGGGCGATCTGCCCCGGCGAAGGTGCCTGCGGCGGGATGTACACCGCCAACACCATGGCCAGCGCGGGTGAAGCCCTGGGGCTTTCACTGCCCGGTAGTGCTGCTCCACCGGCCACCGACCGCCGCCGCGACGGGTTCGCTCGACGCAGTGGGCAAGCCGTTGTCGAGTTACTGCGCCGCGGCATCACTACCCGCGACATCCTCACCAAGGAGGCGTTCGAGAACGCCATCGCGGTGGTGATGGCGTTCGGCGGATCCACCAATGCCGTGCTGCACCTGCTGGCCATCGCTCATGAGGCCGAGGTGGAACTGTCGCTGGCCGACTTCAACCGGGTCGGCGCACGAGTGCCTCACCTGGCCGACGTCAAGCCGTTCGGCTCGAGCGTGATGAGCGACGTCGACCGCATCGGCGGCGTGCCGGTGATCATGAAGGCGTTGCTTGATGCCGGCCTGATGCACGGCGACGTCCTGACCGTCACCGGAAAAACCATGGCGGAGAACCTCGCCGACATCAATCCGCCGGATCCCGATGGCAAGGTGCTGCGCGCACTGACCAACCCGATCCACCCCACCGGCGGTATCACCATCCTGCACGGATCACTGGCACCGGAGGGTGCAGTGGTCAAGTCGGCCGGCTTCGATTCGGACGTATTCGAAGGAACCGCAAGGGTTTTCGACGGCGAACGCGCGGCCATGAATGCACTTGAGGACGGCACCATCACCGCCGGTGATGTCGTGGTGATCCGCTATGAGGGCCCCAAGGGTGGTCCGGGAATGCGCGAGATGCTGGCCATCACCGGCGCAATCAAGGGTGCCGGCCTGGGCAAGGACGTGCTGCTGCTCACCGACGGCCGATTCTCCGGTGGCACCACCGGCTTGTGCGTGGGCCACGTCGCCCCCGAGGCCGTCGACGCCGGGCCGATCGCCTTCGTCGCCGACGGTGATCGGATTCGACTCGACGTGGCGAATCAGACACTCGACATCCTCGTTAACTCGGCCGAATTCGATTCGCGCCGAGCGGGATTCACCCCACCACCGCCGCGCTACACCCGCGGCGTGCTGGCCAAGTACTGCAAACTGGTCGGCTCAGCCGCCCAGGGCGCGGTCTGCGACTAGCGCGCAGCAGACCTGGCGGCAGCGGCTCGCTTCGGTGTCAGTGCGGCCTTGACCTGACTGGCCGCGCGCCGAACGGCGCCACTATGGGCCTGCGGTGTGCGCACGCCCACGCCACGGGCCTGACGACGAACCGGCGTCACGGCGGCGGCGGTCTCGGTTGCGGTCTCGGCGGCAGCAGTCGGAGCGTCCGGCGTCGCAGGCGTCTCCGCGGCGATCGCCGGTGCGGCGGTCGATGCCGCGCGCACCGGAGGGGTACCAGCCACCGGTAGGGCAAGGCCGGGCGCGAATACCGATACGAAGCCCCCGACCAGAGCCTTCACCACGTCACCGGGAACCTGCACCCACTCCGCTGGGGTCAACGGATTCACCGACAGGAAGGTCTCCGAAACCGAAGGGGTGAGGAAACTTCGGTCGTAGGCGCTGTAGCCCAGTTGCGCGTAGGTCTGGGCATCGACGGTGTCACACTTGACCGCACAGCTGTCCAAGTTGTTCGGTGTGATGACGTCGGAGTAGCCGGTATTCACAAGGATCTCGAATGCCGGCTGCAGCGCATCGGCGAACGGCGTACCCAGGTTGGTCCCGAAGACCGCGTTGATCAGCCGCGACGGCAGCCGCAACGGCTCGAGCAGCGGCAGATCGTTGGGCACGATAGCTCCGTAGAAGGCCTTCCCCTCATCAACTCCGATGCCCGTGGAGGATCCGGCGATCCGGTTGAGGATGCCGAGGACACTGGCGACACTGAGACCCAGTCCGGTCAGGTTGGCGAGGTTCCCGTCAGCGTTGGTGAAGACGATTCCGCTGGGATCACCGATGCTTTGATCCAGCCCGCCGACGAGATTGGTCGGCAGTCCGGCCAGCAGGCTGTTGGCGATCGCGAACGGGTTAAGTGTGACAGGGAAGTCGGATATCGGGTCATACGCCCAGGTGAGGTCGACGGTCCCGGTGTTGAGCTTGATCTGACCGTTGGGGCTGTTGACGAACCCGGGTGCGGGCATCGCCGTGTCGACGCCGAAAAGGTTCAGCAGCGGGGCAAACCTTGCCTGAAGGCCGCCATTGGGGCGATACGAGTTCCGCAGTAGCAGCAGCTCCTGATTGGTCTGGTTCGGCACGTTGTTGATCGCAGAGGGCTGGTAGGGCGTGTAGCCGTTCGGAGCGGCCCCGTTGTTGAGCACCGTGGCGATTTGGGTGCGGTAGGCCTGGACGGTGTTGCCGGTGCCTATACCCGAGCTGAGGATTGCCGGGAATTGCCCGGCGGTGGCGCCGGTGAGGCTGTAGACCCGGTCGAAGAAGTTCGCGTTTGCACCGAGAAAGCCGGTGCGGCGCTTGAACGGTAGCGCGTTGACGGTGTTGTAAATGTTCTGGGTGTCGAAGGCGATGGGCGACAGTTGCAGCGTCAGGAACGCGCCGTCCGGGGCGTAAATCGGGATCGCACCGAGGTCGATGGGGCCCACCGAGGTGATCCCGAGCGCGGGCAGCAGGTTGACCAGCGGACCCGCGGTCAAAACCTGCTGATCGATGTAGAGCGGCGCCGCACTTGCCAGGGGCGCCGAACCCACCGCGACGGCGGCCGCGGTGGCCGCGGTGACGCCCATGAGGGCCATTTTGGTGGCCGGCTTCCGGGCCGACTTGAGCTTGTGGGCAACTTTCTTCGCGTTCATGGTCCCCGCCCTTCCTGGTGATTTCACTGAAGCCATCGGAAACATAGCAAACTTGTCGGCGATTGCGAACTGTTTTCGTTCGGCCGGCGATCGGGGAGTTTCTTGCCTGCCGGCCGACGGTGCCGCAGAGTAACTCACATGACCCGCACCGCATTGCGCATCTGTCCACTGTGCGAGGCCACCTGCGGGTTGGTGCTGACCATCGACGACGACCGGGTCACCGGCGCGCGTGGCGACCACGATGACGTGTTCAGTCACGGATTCATCTGCCCCAAGGGCGCCAGCTTCGCTGAGCTCGACAACGACCCCGACCGCCTGCAACGCCCACTTGTGCGCCGTGACGGCGAACTCGTGGAGACCAGTTGGGAAGAAGCCTTCACCGCCACGGCGGAGGGCCTCGGGCGCGTCATCGGCGCGACCGGCGGTACGTCGGTGGGGATCTACCTGGGCAACCCCAACGCCCACACCATCGCCGGCGGGCTGTACACACCCGGCGTCATCCGTTCCCTGGGAACCCGGAACATCTTCTCCGCAAGCACGTTGGATCAGATGCCCAAACACGTCGCGTGCGGCTATATGTACGGTGCGCCGGTTCCGTTCACGATTCCCGATCTTGACCGCACCGATTACCTCGTCATCATCGGCGGAAATCCGTTGGTCTCCAACGGAAGTCTCGCCACCGCAGCCGATTTCGTCGGGAAGCTCAAAGCGATCCGTCGGCGCGGTGGTCGGTTGGTGGTGCTGGATCCGAACCGGACGCGCACCGCCGAGATGGCCGACCGCCATATCGCCCCGCGGCCCGGCACCGACGGTGCGCTGTTGTTCGCGATCGTCAACGTTCTGTTCGACGAGGATCTGGTCGACCTCGGCCGCCTCACCGATTACGTCGTCGGTGTGGAGCAGGTCCGGGCCGCGGCGGTGGACTTCCCGCCCGAGGCGGTCGCCGAACACTGCGGAGTGAGCGCGGAGGTGATCCGAACCCTGGCCCGCGAGATCGCGGCGGCCCCCAGTGCGGCGGTGTACGGCCGGATGGGCACCTCGACCGTCGAGTTCGGCACCATCACCAGTTGGCTGGTGGACGTCGTCAACATCCTGACCGGCAACCTCGACCGGCCCGGTGGGGTGATGTTCGCGACGTCATCGGTGGCCGCCGCACCGCGGTCGGCGCGCCCGGGCCGCGGTTTCACGACGGGCCGCTGGCACAGCCGGGTATCGGGCTATCCGGAGGTGATGTCGGAGCTGCCCACCGTGGCGCTGCCCGAGGAAATCGAGACACCCGGCGACGGTCAGATCCGGGCGGTGATCACCATCGGCGGCAATCCCGTGCTCTCCGCGCCCGACGGCCCGCGCCTGTCCGATGCGCTCGATGCGATCGACTTCATGGTGTCGGTCGACCCCTACCTCAACGAGACCACGCGACATGCCGACGTGATCCTGCCGCCCCCGCCGCCATCGCGCGCCGGTCATTTCGATATCGCGTTCGCGGCCGCATCGGTGCGCAATAACGCCCGGTACACCCCGGCCGTTTTGCCACTGGCCGAGGGCCGGCCCGATGAATGCGAGATCCTGTCCCGGCTGACGTTGATCATTAAGGGCCTGGGGCCCGACGCCGACCCCGCACTGGTCGATGACCAGGCGATCGAGTCGAAGCTGGGCCGGGAGGTGGCCGACCCGGACTCCCCGGTCGCCGGGCGCGCGGTCGAGGAGTTGACCGCGATGCTGCCCGACGGCCCCGGCTACGAGCGCCGGCTCGACATGTTGCTGCGGTTGGGCCCCTACGGCGACGCCTTCGGAGCCACACCCGATGGCCTGACACTGCAGCGGCTGAAAGACAACCCGCACGGAATCGACCTCGGTCCACTCACGCCTCGGATTCCGGAAATCCTCCGAACCCCCTCCGGCATGGTCGAATTGGCGCCCGAACCGATCCTGGCCGACATCCCCCGGCTGCATGCGGCACTGGGGAGCCGCGACGACGGGTTCCTGCTCATCGGACGCCGGCAGTTGCGTTCCAACAACAGCTGGATGCACAACCTGCCGGCACTCTCCGGCGGTTCCAATCAGTGCACCCTGCAGATCCATCCCGACGATGCCTTCCGGCTGGGTGTGACGGATCTGGCCGTGGTGACCGGCCCGGGCGGCAAACTCGAGGTGCCGGTGGAGATCACCGACGCCATCCGGCCCGGCGTGGTGTCACTGCCACACGGCTGGGGGCACACCGCGCCCGGAACCCGGATGTCGGTCGCCGCGCGAAATCCAGGCGTCAACGTCAACAGTCTCTTCGACGATTCGCTGCTGGATCCGTTGTCCGGCAACGCGGTGCTCAACGCCGTTCCGGTGGAGGTCGCCGCCGCGGGCTGACGCGGCCGGCTACCGGACGCCTTCTTTGGTGTAGACGACCCGCAGCACGTGACCTACCTCCGGACCCATCACCGCACCGGCCAAGTCGCAGAACGTCGCGACGAACCCCGGCCCGTGTGCCGGCCCGGTGCCGGCGGCCAGATGATGGGCCAGCTCGTGGAGCACCACGAGTTCCCGCATCGCCCACCCGGCCGCCCCACGTTCCGGGACGGCGATAACGCCTGTGCCGTCATGGTTTTCGTAGTGGGCGGCCGTCGCGGCGCGGCGGGGGCGCACGGTGATCGGCCCGGCATTCGGCCAGCGCGCCATCACGCTCGGTAGCGCGAGAACCTCGCCGAGGTACCGGGCCACCGACTCCAGGGAGGCGAACCGTGCTTCCGGCGGCAGGGTGATCGCCTCACCGAAGAAGTCGATGGCGCGCGAACTGTGCTGGGCGGCGCGATCGAAGAGGGTGCGCACGAATTGCTCGGCTGAATAGACCCGCGAGCGTTGGCTGTCCCGGGTGGTCACCGGGGCAGTCGGGTCCGCGCGCCCGGCAACTCGGGGCTCGATCCCAGCCGCGCCTGCCGCCCGGCCCGGTCGCCGGCCCGCCGTGCGGCCGAGGAGTACCCCGCCGAGGCACTGCTGGCCCGCCAGGTGCCGCGGGCCCTGGACTCGGTGCGGTAGTGGTCGCGAAGCTCGACCTCCTTGTTGCGCAACGCAATCGCGGTGCCGGGGTCCGCGGTGCGGGATTGGGTAGCCTCCCGCGTGGCTTCGTCGCGGGCATCGGCCAGGCGCTGGCCGATCCGGGTGCCGAACGCGAGTTGGAAATTGAGCCGCGCGGTGATGGTCGGCGTGGGCCGGTGCGCACCGGTGGCCAGATAGGCGTCGCAGGACCGCACCATCTGCACCACCAGGCTGGCGTAGAGCGCGTGGCTGGCGTCGATATCCTCACCGAATCCATAGGCGTAGACGTAGGTCGAATTCGACGCCACATCACAGCGGACGTCGTTGGCGAGGGCGATCGCGGCGAACAGTTGAACGTAGGTGCGCAAGCCCCGACTGCCCGGCTCACCGATGGTGATCGTCCGCTGGGTCGGAGTCTGGGCACCGGTGCGGGCGGCCGAATGCGCGCGGGCCACCGCGAGATCAATCGACGTCATGGTCGCCAAGCGTTGCGCGGCGGCCATGAAGGCCTCGGCCTCGTGGGCATTATCGGTGCCTTCGGCCTGGCGCAGCAGCGCGGCGATCCGGGAGAGCATCCTGTCATCGGTCATGGCGCCACGCTAAGGGACGACGACGACATCACGGCGATCCCGGAACGTGCGCCGGGTGAGCTTTCCCCACACCGCAATTCGTCCACAACCACCACGATCACGTCCGCCACCCTAGTGCGTCATGTGCCGACGAACACCTCCAGTGCGGCGGTGAGTTGCGGCGATAACGGATCCTTCTTGGCATAGTTGGCGACGTTGTCGGTCGGGTCGTCGCGCAGTACGTGGTTGACCCCGCTGAGTGGGACGAACTGCAGGGCGGTCTGCGTCAGCGCGGCCGTGAGCGGCGGCATATCCGAGCAGGCGGCCTGGCCGTCGGAGTCTGAGCAGGTGAGCAGAACCGGCGTGCCCGCGGGGATCGCGGCGGCCAGGGCCAGTGGGTCGATGGCGTCGGATTCGACGACAGCCTTGACGTTGGACGGGTTGAGAATCGCGCTGAGACCGTCGGGCAGCGTGCCCGACGCGGTGCCCGACGTCCGGGCCTGGGTGACCGCGGCCTGCCAGGCGCCGACGACCGCCTGGGCTTGCTGCGCAGTCTTGCTACCGGAGCGCACCGCGGCGGCGACGTCGGCCTCGACCCGTCCCGAAATCAGGTCGAGGTAGCGCGCCGCCAGCGGCTGCAGCAGTCCCAGTGAGTGGATCTTCGGGGCGCCGGGCGCGGTGTTGTCGGCCAGGGTCATCGCGTGAATGGTGCCCTCGCCCAAGCCGTACACCGAGATTCGTTGTGCGTCGGTACCGGGTTGTGCGGCCAGGAACCGCACCGCCGCCGTGGCACCACCGGTATAGATGGCACTGCCGACGTCGGCGGGCCGGTCTGTGTAGGGGCCCAGACCGGTGCTGCCGGTGCCGACCTTGTCGTACCGCAGTGACGCCACACCGTGTTCGGACAGGAACTCCGCGAGTTGACGCATGTTGCCCACCGGTCCGGCAACATTGTTATCGCCGTTGCGGTCGGTCTGCCCGCTCTCGGAGATGAGCAGGGCGGCGGGGCTGGCGCCGTCTCCGGGGCGGTGCCGGTAGGTGCCGTGCACGGTCAGGCCGGCGGCATCGAAGCTCACCTCATCCTCAATCCACATTCGGCCGCCACCGCCGTCGCGCGAACATCCGCACAGCAGCGCAAGAGCCACCGCCACCGTCACCGCCAGCAGGCGCCGCATCACAGTCGCGCCGTAATCCAGCCGATGACGTCATCGAGCACGCGATCGCGCTCGGGCTCGTTGAATATCTCGTGATAGAGCTTCGGGTACACCGTGAGTTCGACATCGCGCGATGCCACGCACTGCACCAGGTGCTCGCTACCCGCAGTCGACACCAGCCGGTCCTGCTCCCCGTGCACCACCAGCAGCGGTGCGGTGATGGCACCGGCCAGCCGGGGCATGGTCTCCCCGACCAGCAGCAGTGCCTTGCCGATGCCGGCGGGGATCTTTCCGCGATACACCAGCGGATCGGCCTTGTAGTCGGCCACCACGGCCGGGTCGCGCGAGACCGCATCGGGGTCGATCTGCTCGATCGGCAGATCAGGCAGTATCGACCCGACCATCTTGCCCAGCAGCGCCTTGGGCTTGGACACCCCGGTGTGGGCCGCGATCGCCGGTCCGGAGAGCACCATCAGATCGTAGTCACCCGGATACTGCGCACCATAGGCGAGCACGATCCCGCCACCCATGCTGTGCCCCAACACGATTCGCGTGAGACCGGGGTATTCGGCAGTCGCGATCGTGACCACCGATCGGAAGTCTGCGACGAACTCCGACATCTGCCGTACCCGCACCCGTTTGCCGCCGGAGCGCCCGTGGCCGCGATGGTCGAGGGCGTAGGTCACCAATCCGGCGTCGGCGAATCGTTTCCCCACGTGGTCATAGCGACGTGCATGCTCGCCGTAGCCATGCGCCAGCACCACCACGCCGCGCGGTTCGGCGTCCGGTGTCCAGACGTCGTAGACGATTGTGACCCCGCCCACACCGGTAAACGTTCGCTCGGATCGCTCTACAGCCATCAGCCGAGACTAGTCGGGGCATTAGGATTAGCCGGACCCGGAGAGGTGGTGGAACGGTGCCCACAGTCGACATCAGACGATCCACCGATCGCGCCGCAACCCGGACGCCGTGGCTGGACTCCCGGCATTCGTTCGCGTTCAACGATCACTACGACCCGTCGAACACCCACCACGGGTTGCTGCTGGTGAACAACGATGACGTGGTGGCACCGGGTACCGGTTTCGACACCCACCCGCACCGCGATATGGAGATCATCACCTGGGTGCTGACCGGGTCACTGGTACACCAGGATTCGACCGGACACTCCGGGGTGATCTATCCGGGCCTCGCGCAGCGGATGTCGGCCGGACTCGGGATCCTGCACTCGGAGCGCAATGACTCCTGGACTCTGACCGGTGCCGAGGCGCACACCGAGCCCGTGCATTTCGTGCAGATGTGGGTCGTCCCGGACACCTCCGGGGGCACTCCCGACTACCAGCAGTTGGAGATCGACGACGAGTTGCTGCGCGGTGGCCTGGTGACGATCGCCTCCGGCAGGCCGACCCACCGCACCACCACCGCGATCACCATCGGCAACCCGCATGCCGCACTGCACGGCGCCCGGCTGGGCCCGGGCGAGGGCGTCGAACTCCCCGAGGCGCCCTACCTGCACCTGTACGTGGCACGCGGCGAGGTGGCACTCGAAGGCGCGGGCGCGCTGGGTGCCGGGGACGCCGCGCGGCTGGCCGCTTCGGGCGGTCAGCGGGTGAGCGCGATCGAGCCGGCCGAGATCCTGGTGTGGGAGATGCACGCGGGTTTGGCTGGCTAGCCGTCCTGGCACCGGCAGTTGGCGTCTTTATTAAGAATTCATTCTTTTCTGCTTCCCAAATCAGACATCGCGCCCACCATTAACTCAGCGTGCAACACGACGATCGGGGCTGACGATGCAAAGCTTCACCTGGACACCGGTGTTAATCATTCTGGCGGCAAGCCTGATTATCGGACTCATCTGGCTCACCATGCGTTCGATCATCCGGCGCGACCGGGCAATGATCAACGAGGACATGGACGAGCCACATGAGATCGAGGCCTACAAGGATCGTTGGAGGAACAAGGACGCCTCCTGACCTAGGTGCTGGGTCACTCGCAGGTCCTAGTTCAATCGCAGGTCCTCGGTCAATTAGGCTGGGGCACTTCGTAATACGGTCGCGGTCGAACGGTGACCGGCCTGTTACCGATGTTGACAGTGGTACGTGCGTGGCTATCGTTAGTGGCGCTGTCCGGTACCGTCCACGCCCGAAAGGCAACCCGTGCCACGCCCTGTCGCCACTCTTCGCCGCGGGAGTACGGCAGTGCTCGCATGCCTGACGCTAGCTGTGACCACCTGCCCCCCGGCCGGCGCCGCTGACGGCCGCGAGCAGTTGGCGCAGGCCATCGCGACCACCCGCGGCAGCTACCTGGTGTACAACTTCGGCAACGGCTTTCCGGTCCCGCTACTCAACGCGGCGGGTGACTGGAGCGAAGCTACCCGCGGCGGGCATCTGATGGTCGTCAAGGCTGCCTCACAGCGGATCGCACCTCGATTGCTGGTGGACTCCCATCAGGGTGTCCAGGCGCGCTGCGAGCGAACCCCGGGAGTGCGAACGTCGGAGGGTCTGATGCAGGCGTCCGAGACCTACTCGCCCCTGCAGGCCTGGCAGGCACTCGGGCAGCCGACCATCGCCATCAACGCCAACTTCTTCGATGTGCGGTCCCAGCAGGCCGGCTCCTGGAAGACCACCGGGTGCAGTTCGCCACTCGGGGCCTACATCGACACCACCGGATCGCTGGGCCGGGCCAATCTGGCGGTGACCGGGACGCTGGCCTACGCGGGCAAGCAGGCCCTCTCGGGTGGCGACGAGGTGTGGACGGCGCTGAGCACGCTGATCCTCCCGGTGCGCGGCGCACCGTATGTGGTGACGCCGAGGGCACCGAACGACTACGACGCCGCATCCCCGGTGATCGGAAAGCTCGTCGAGTCCGGGACCCGTTTCGTCGCCGTCAGCGGCTTGAAACTGTTGGCTCCCGGAGACACCGGACAATTGAACGATCCGGGTCCGAGCGCGGCCAGAACCGCGGTGGCCTACGCCAGAGATAAGGACGAGATGTACGTCTTCCAGGGCGGCAGCTACACACCTGATCAGATGCAAGACCTGTTCCGCGGACTCGGCAGCGACACCGCGGTACTGCTCGACGGCGGCGGTTCCTCGTCGATCGTGCTGCGCCGCGACTCCGGCGGAATGTGGGCCGGGGCAGGCTCACCGCGCGGATCATGCGACACCACGGCGGTGTTGTGCGACGCCCGCGAACGCGCGTTACCGAGTTGGCTGGCGTTCAACTAGAGCTTGGGTGTGAGGTCCAGTGACGTCACGGTCGTCATTTTCGTGACCCGCCAATCCCGGTCCTGACGCTGCAACTCCAGCCGATAGGACAGGTACTTCAGTGACGGGATGTTGTTGCTCTTCGGCGTGGTCGACGTGGTGTTGGTGTAGACGATGGCGGTGGCGTCCGATCCGCGCAGCGATTCCACCGCCACCGCGACGACCTGGGTGCTGCTGGTCACTTCGGCCTGTTTGTTTTCGGGGGCGATCGCATCGACGTAGCGGCGGTACTGCTGCCCGAAGTCTCCGCCGAGATAGTTGGCTGAGCGCTCGGAGAGCTTATCCATATCCGCCGGGGTGTAACTCCACAGCGTGGTGATCGCCTCGGCGGCGGTCCGGGCCACCTCCTCCTTCACCGCCACCGCGGCGCGGTCCCTCAGGTAGGCCTGCGCCGTCGCGCCGGCGAATGCGCCCGACGCCACGAAAAGGCCGACTGACGACAGCAACGCGACGCGCCGCGAGTTGCGCCGCAACCACGACGGGGCGGGCGGGCTATCTTCGGCGAGAATCTCCTCGGAAAGGGTCTCGTCGGGGAGAGTCTCGTCAGGCGGGCCTTCCTCGCGGAGAGCCTCCTCGGGCGAGCCCGCCTCGGAAGGAGCCTCCTCGCTCAAATCACCTGCAACAGGTTGCTGACCTTCCACTGCTCCCCCTTCCTGGTCGCGGTGACCACCCATCGGTTTCCGCTCTCGACCGTCTTGCCGTTCGGCATCTTGGTGGTCATCTTCGACACGGCGATGACGTCAGCGCTGCCGTCGTCGTTCCAGCGCTCGATGCCGAGATCCTGAACGGTTCCGAATCCACGCTCGGCCTGGGCCACCTGGAACACCACAGCGTTCATGTTGTCGCCGAACTGGGTCGCGAACTCGCCGGTGCCCTGCGCCAGGATCTGCTCGGCGTAACGGTTGGCGTTGAACGGATCCGGCGATGTGTACGCGGTGACGAACGAGTTCACGAAGGTGAGCACGTCTGCGTCCCGGATCTGTGCGCGGCGAATCGTCTCATGCTTGGTCACGATCAACGCGGCCGCCGTGACGGAGGCCAGCATCACTGCGGTGAGCGCGGCGATCCACGACCACACTCCCCGCATCGGGTTGGCCCGCCCGGGCGGCAGTGGGCGAAGTTCGAATGAATCCGGCGCGTCCGGGGAGATCCTGCGGCGCGGGCTCATCCGCCGGCTCCGCCGGACTTGGGCTGCGCCAGCACGGTGAGGTCCGAGACCTGCCACTGTCCCGATCCGGACCTCTCGAAGGAGACCCGGACCGATGCTGAGATGAAGCGTGGGCCGCCCGCCGCGCCGCGCTGGCCCTGCAGCAGCATCAGCATCACCGCCCGGTTTGCGGTCGAGTTCAGCACCGCACCGTTGGTCACCCAGTATTCGTTGTCCACCGCAGCGGCCTTGCGGGTGGCCTCCTGCTGGGCCGTCCAGGTCGGCCGGTAGCCGTCGGTCACCAGCGTCTGCGCCCGGGCGAAATCGTCCTGGATGGTCGCGGCCCTGTAGGTGAGCAATTCTTCGACGATCTTGGGGCCCTGCACCGCGATCTGTTCGCGCGCCTGGGCGGCAGCCAACTCCGGTCGGTACACCCCGAGGTATCCGGCACCGGCGATCGCGGCGGACACGGCGGCGGCCGCGGCGAGTGCAACGAGTGCGCGCCGGCGCCAGTCAGGTCGCGGGCCGTCGACCCGGCGAACCTCGGTGTCGGTCAGCAGATCGGCGAAGGTGCGGCCGCGGGAGTCGATGAGCGGCCAGAGCCATCCGAGCAGGACCGGAACGGTGTCGAGCAGGTGCGCCAGATCGCGCAGGACCAGACGCACCGGACCGACCCTGGCACCATCGGCGCCCACCACCGCGATACCGAAGACCGAACGGCCCATGCTCCACCCGCGCGTCGTGGGTAGGAAATACCGGTTGACCGCGATCACCGCAAGCGCACCGACGGCCACCACCACGCACAACCACCAGAGCCAGCTTTGCGGCCTGGCCGATACCGCCACCAGTCCGGCGGCGATCAGCAGGCCGAGGCCGAACAACACATCGATGGTGAATGCGCCCGCACGGGCCGACCAGTTCGCCACCGGTTCGGTGGCATCGGCAGGGGGCGCAGTGTCGAGGTCCGCCTCCAGTTCCGGGTCGATTGTCACCGTCACTTACTCACCGGTTCGATGTTGTCGATCTTGTAGGTGCCGTCCGACGGGGCCATCCGCACCCTCAACCGGTAGCTCAATTCCTGATCCTGCTGCTGCACATTCGACATCAACACGCGGGTCGCGACGAGAACGTCGATCGAACCATCCGGGTTGTAGTTCTCCGCCGCCGCCCGGATGTCGGTGATCTTCACCTTGGCCTTCACGGTCTGGTAGGCCTCGGTCAGCAGGCTGCTGTACAGGTTCGCCTGGGGCGCGTAGTTGTCGGTGCTGCAGGCCACGATCTTGCGCTGACTCTCATTCATCGCCGCGAGGTCAGGTGCCTGGGTGGCGGCGACGCAGTCCTTGGCGGTCGCCACCGCCACGACCTCGTCGCCGGCGACCGCCGCGCTGTGTCGATGCGACAACCACGCCAGCACGCCGACGGTGAGCACCGCAAGGCTCGCCGCCAGCAGGGCCGCGCAGATGCCAGTCGGCCAGCGGCCACTGTTGAGCCTCGACTCCGGCTGATCCGGTGCTGTCTGTGGCGGGATCGGGGTCAGCTGGCCGGAGCCAGCATCTCCTTCCATCCGTCGTCTCCTGTAGTGGTCGAGTTCGTGACGGTGTACGTCGTGCCGTCGGGTCCGACGATCTGCCCGCTCTGCGCGTCGTAGACGGCCGAGATTTTAGTAGCCGAGGTGTTAGTCGCCGAGGTGCCAGTCGCCGAGGTGTTAGCCGCAGGCGTATAGACGCAGGGGTTGGGCTGCTGACCGTTGCACTGAACGCTACCCGTTCCCGGCGCGGACAGCGGATCCTGGGCCGGCGGCTCCGGTGTCGGCAGCAGTTCGGCCGCCAGCGGGTTCAGCCCGTTGTTGATGGTGGGCGCGGGTATCACCGTGCCGGGGTTGACGGGCTGATCGCACCGAGCGCCCGCGGCCGGGCAGTTGACGATCTGGTTGGGATCGCCGAACCACGGGTTGGTACCCAGCGGCGTGTAGGGCTCATCGCTGCGGCATTCCAATGGCGAGGCCGCACGTTTACCGGGCACATCCACGCAGGGGAAGTTGCGCGCACCGCGCACCGAGTTAGCCGGGGTGTCCTTCGGGATCTTGCAGTACAGACCGTCGACGACCGGTTGTGGGCTGATGTCCGCCGGTGCCCTCCACTGGCTGGCGGGCAGGTATCCGGTCAGGCACGGCGGCGGCTGGTTGATCGACAGCCCGAGGTCCAGGGACGCCTTACCTGGAAACACGCCTGCCACCGTCTGTCCAGCTGCCGCGCCCTGCGGCAGCAGCACCAGTGACTGCTCGAAGCCCTTGTTGTAGCGCTTGAGCATCTCGATGATGATCTCGAGGTTGGCCAGCGTCTGAGGCAGCCCATCTTTCACATCGACAAATAGCGTGTTGAGTCCCTCGGCGGTGGGCGCGGCCTGCTGCAGGGTGCTGCGCAACGCGGCGTCCTGCTCCTTCCCCTGCCTCGTCAACGAGTTCAGGTTGGCGGCCCACGTGTAAATCGCATCCGCGGACTGAACCTGGCTGTCGAAGATCGGCGGCGAGTTGTCGACGAGGTCGTTGATATCGCCGATGTTGTTGTTAAGTTCACCGACGAAGGTCGAGGTGTTGTCCACCAACCTCTGCAGGGTCGGACCGAGTCCGCCGACCGCCAGGGCGGTCTCGTCGAGCAGGTTGGGGATCTTGTCCGCCGGCAGGGCAGAGAGGTTCCTGTACGCCGCATCCAATGCCGGGCCGACCGGTTGCGGCACGGTGCTCTTGGTGATGGTCTGGCCGCTGGCGAAGAACTGGTCTGAATTGCCGTCCGACACCAGGTCCAGATACTGCTCACCGATCGCGGTGACCGACCGGACGTTCGCGCTCGCATCGACCGGGATCTTGTACTTGTCACTGATCCGCAGGGTGGCGCGGGCACCCTTCTCGGTCGGTTCGATGTTGGTGACAGTGCCGATCGAGACCCCACGGTAGGTCACGTTGGATGTCCTGTAGAGACCACCGGCGGTAGGCAGGTCGACGGCGAGGGTGTACTGGCCCACCCCGACGAGGCTCGGCAGACGCAGGTAATAAATACTCAGACCAACCAGTGCCAGTACCGTCAGCACGACGAAGGTCACCAACTGGAATTTGATGAAACGGGTCAGCATCGCGTCTCTCCCCCGCTCACTCGCCGCGCTCGACGAACGGTCCGCCACCATCGGTCATATTCGGGTGCGGGGTGTAGCGGACGTCTGGAATCATCGTCTGCGGATCACGGCCCCACGACTGCTCGAGAGCACGCAGCATGCCCTGGACACCGGTGCCCGTCAGTAGCCCGTTATCGATCGCACTGAGCGTCAGGTCGACGCCCAGGGACAGGTTGATGTAGTCACCGCGGATCACCTTCGGAATGTTGTCCAGCGGGTAGGGATTGGTGATGATCAGGCGCATCGCGTCGAGGAAGAATGGCGCACCGCGGCCCAGTTGTTTGAGCGGGCGTTGCAGCACCGCGAGGTTGGTCTGGAGGTCGGCCTGCGCCGCCGAGAGCGACTCGCCGGTGATCTTGTTGAACCGGCCCAGCGCGATCACCGCATCACTGACCCGGTCGCGGGCGCCCGCCAGGTAATCCATCAGCGGCGGCAGGTCGACCAGCAACTGGTCGAGGGTGTTGTTGCGGCTTGCCACGTAGGTGATCAGTTTGTTGGTCGACTCGATCGCCCGCGCGATGTCCTCGCGCTGCTGGTTGAGCCGGTCGGTGAAGGTGTTGAGATTGGTCAGGAAAGCGCGGATCTGGTCGGCATTGCCGGTGAGCAGATTGTTGACCTCGGTCTGGATGACCTCAAGGTTTGGAATACCGCCGCCGCGCAGCACGGTGGCGACGCTGGCCAGGGTGCGTTCAATAGTGGGGAAGGCCGACGAGTTCTTCAGCGGGATGGTAGCGCCGTCGCGCAGCCGCTCGGGCGACGGGTTGGCCGGTGCGGCCAACTCGACGTGCTGGGTGCCCAGGATGGAGCTCTGGCCGATTTTCGCGGTCGCATTGGCGGGCAGTTCAATACCCGGCTCGATATCCAAGGTCAGGGTGGGCACCCAGTCCTTGAGTTCAATCCTGCGCACGGTACCGACGAAGACATCGGCCACCCGGACCCGGCTGTTCGTGTTGAGCGCAAGGGTGTCAGGGGTCTGGACATAGATCGTCATCGAGCCCTTGCCGGTACCGGGTCCGACCCCAACCGGTACGTTAGCGATCCCGCGCCACCCGCAGGAACTCAGCACAATCCCCACCACGAGCAGCGCCAGTGATCGCCAACCCAGCCGGCGCGCAGACTTCGCGAAAGAGTTCACTGTCAGCCCCCCATCTCAGCAGACAGCATCGGTCCGGGCGCGGCAGGCGCGGGTGCCGCCGGCGGCGGACCCGTCTGCTGCGATACCGGCAACGGCCCCGGTACCACATCAACGCCCGGGGCAGGTGGCGGCGGTGCACCCGGATACCACGGCGGCGGTAGCGGATTGTTCTGATCGTAGGAGTTCGACGGCGCGCCGCCCCGCGGACCGGCCGGCGGCACCGAGACGGGGTCGGGTCCGCCCATGAGGGCTGCCAGGGAATCAGGTGTCAGCATGGGCGCGGTGAGAGGTCCGACCTCAACGCCCTGCATGCCGGGAGCCACGATCCAGTCCGGTACGCCCAGGGGGCCCTGCCACGGGACGGTCGAGGAGTTGCCGTGCGAGAACAGGGTGTCGCGCGACCAGATACCCGGCACGGTGGTGTCCTTATAACCCGGCGGTGGCCGCAACCGCTCCTCGGAGTAGGCCACGTACTTGGGTAGCGTCTCGGCGCCGGAGAACTGGTTGAGGCTGAACGGCGGGTAGTTGAACTTAGTCGCGTCAAAGATCGGTCCGAGGTACTGGGCGCACAATTCCGCGGAATCCTGGTAGCCGAGCCGGCTACCAGCCTGGATGGCGCTGCAGATGAACTGCATCGGGTTGGCCCAGCTGGCGACGGCCGGGATCGCCTGGATCGTGCCGTGGGTGGGGTGGTAAATCTGATTGACGTTGGCGGCCAGGTTCGGATAGACGTGCAGAACCGTCTCGATGCCGTTGCGTGCATCGGGTTGCATCAGGGCATTGGTGACGTCGGCCAGATTGTTGATGTCGGTGGCCAGCACCGTGCCGTTGTCGTCGATGAACTTGCGAGCGGTCTTGAGGAGTACGTCGATTTCCTTGACCGCGGTGGCCAGCTCCTGGTCGGAGTTGTTCAGCGACGTGGTGAAGCCGGCCAGGTCGTTGTTGAGCGCGACGAACTGCTTGTCGCTTTGATGCAGCGCGTTGACGAACGTAGCCAGGCTCTTGGTGACCGCGAAGAAGTCACCGCGGCCTTCGTTCAGCGCCGCCACCGCGTCGCCCAACGCGCGGAACGTGGAGTTGATCTGCTTGCCCTTGCCATTAAGTCCGTCGGCCAGCGACTCGACGAAATCGCCGAGCGGACCCTTCGGCTGGCTCGGGGTCGGCCCAAGTTCGGTGACGAGTTTGTCGAGTTGGTTGCGGATATCGTCCC
>Ga0209500_10000790_pt1 | contig 25819 bp, 8 predicted proteins | sample S_140212_EF_Meta_FD_187323 | JGI IMG/M metagenome (GOLD analysis project Ga0209500, IMG submission 187323) | Freshwater microbial communities from Lake Simoncouche, Canada to study carbon cycling - S_140212_EF_MetaG (SPAdes) (version 2) | ecosystem: Environmental > Aquatic > Freshwater > Lake ...
CCTGGATATACTTTTTGAATTTCTACGGTCACATCCTTCCTTGACGGCATTCCCGACTGTGGGAAGAACATTCTGATTGAATATGCCTTTCCTCTCCAATTCAAAATAACTGCAATAATATTTCCAGTTTCTGATTGTAGACGGGTTGTTTCATTTACCTGCTGCTTAAATCCTTTGATTGATTCGGGTTTAATAACATCAATCACTTCTGCAAATGTATTACCATTTGCATCTTCAATTGTTACGTCTTCATTTTTGGTTTTATTTCCCCAATTTGCAGCACCAACTTTACGACATTTTACAACTGCTCCTGATGCATATGCAGAAGGCCAGACTTTATACCTTGATTTGACTTTTGTTTTACAGGCATCTTCCTCTACATACTCTTCTGTTGCAACATTTATTGCCTTACCTTTTCTATCTGGATTTGGATCTTCTTTTCTTTTTCTTCTCGCTGCACTATCTTCTTCTTCTGGAGACATTTCTGCTGACATTTTAGAACTACCACATTTTGGTTTAGTGGTTTGTCCTGGTTGTTTTGCACATGATTTGCCTGCATATTTTCCACCTAATTGCACCCATCCAGGTTTCCCATCAGAAGATCTACTTTTTGCAAACCAATCATGAAGCGATGAATCTCCAGACTTTGATGCTTCTTCAAGTTCTCCAAGAATTTTATCAACAAGGTTTCCTTCTTTTAATTTTGGTAGAGCAACTGCTGCTGCTTTTTTCTTTTGAAGTGCCACTGCTTTATCTCCAAGTTGCTTTGCTGCATCTGGAGTTAATGCACCAGCACCTGATGACTTTTTAATTTCGAACCCAAGTGTTTTTGCTTCATTTGTTGGAACACAATTTGGGACCATTCTCTTTCCTTTTTTCTTTAAACCCTTTTGTTTATATCCAACCCAACATGCTTCTTCCATTTCTCCTCCACCAACATAATCTGCTGCTGTATCAATGTAATCTGCTGCCTTAGTAATCTTTGACTGAACCCATGCTTCTAAATTACCTTCTCCCTTATCAACTTTTTTTTGAAGTCTCTTAATAGCACTCATCATTGTAGAAAGTTCTGAACGCACCATTGAATATTCTTCATCTTTTACTGAGACTTTATCCCAAGCCTTTTCACCATAAGAACATTCAGATCTGGTTTCTTTTTTATCGCACAGCGGACAATATCTTTTTTCTTCTACTTCTTCGTATGCCATACCCCTTTTAGTATGTTTAATTTCTCCTTTTTGTTTTGCCATTAATTTTTTGGATGCGGTTCCAAAATCTTTTATTGGATTTTCATCTGGTGTTTTTTTCTTTGGATTGTCATAAACATCAACATCACCATCAGCATCCCGATCAACATACTGAACTGTTGCGTGATGGACCAATTGCTTTAGGTCTAAATTGGGATCTAATTGATGTTGTTTACCCTTTAAATGTGGAGTTTTATGAGTAAACTTTTTATATGCGTCCATTTATTAATCAATATCCTTTTTCTATTTATTATATAGTTATTACTATAAACTTTCATCCTTAGTTTGCTGTTTCAAAAGTTTTGCTAATTCTGCAGTTGACCCAACAAAAAGTGCATTCGTAACATTTGTTGGTCCTTTTATTCCTCTATCTTCTTCAATATCTTTTAATTTCTTTTGAAGATCCATCAACTTATCAGTTGCATCAGCTACATTTTTAATTAATTGACCAGCAACTTCATATGCCCTTGGCATTTCACTTTCCTGAGCAAGTTCAAGAATGCCATTAATAGCCTCTTGACCTTTTTCTATAAGTGAATATAAATTTCCTCTAGTATAATCATAATCTTTTTTTACATCATCCATAGAATTTGAAATTTTTTCAATTTTTTCTACCGATGTCTCTGTGTTATTGCAAACTATTTCTCCCGTAACATTAAATGCATCATTCAAACTGTCAAATTTTTTTGTCATTTTCACATTAAGTATTAGAGCGTAGACCCACTAAATCCAAAATCATCTCCATCTTCAATGAGAAGATTATCTGCAGATGTAATCGATTTTACTTGTGCTCCTGAAAGATGGGAAATAATACCTGTTCCATCTCTACCTCTATCAACAGTAAGAATATTTCCAGATTTGGATTTGACATAAATTTCCTCACCTTCAATTTCAAAATATGTATTTGTAGCAATTGAACTTGCATCATTTACAGAAATTAGGATATCTTCTGTGGTAATATCTTTTGAAATATTTGTAAGAACTGTACCTGTATAGTTTTTGATTGCTCGTGGTTCTGAAGTATATAAAACTTCTCTTGTCGGAGCAGAAGTATTTGTACCTGTAATATAACTGATAGTTGTCTTTTTGATAATATCTTTTGTAACAGAAGAAACAGGTCCAAACAAATATGTTTTTGCAGTAAATCTTAGTGTATAGACAAGAACTCTTCTTGAGGTGAAATCTCCTTCATAATCATCCTGCATAGTGATATTTTCCAAAACGATTGGAATATCTCTTTTCTCATTAATGCTTTCAACTAAGTCAACTGTAAGAGTATATGCTGGTTGAAAATACGGCAAAATTTGTTCAACAATTTGAAGACAATCGTCGTTAAGTTTGGACATAATGCTCAATTCAAATTGCATATTATATGGAACAGGCATAAATGCTTTTTTTGTCTCTGCTCCGTTTGTTGCGTCTTTTGTGGTAAATGTTTGAGTAGTTGTAACTTTTCTTGTTGAATCATAAGTTAATCCAGTAAACTCAAATGACATTCTTGGTAATGTTATTTGAACTTTTTTACTTAAATCAGCTGATTGGTCGAGTCTTGCCAAAAACTTTTGAGTTGGGCCATATGCAAGAGGAACCTTTATTACACTGACAATATTATCAGATGAATCTGTATGCTTTATTTCTATGCCATTGAATAAAGAACCAAATGCAATTACAGTTCTTCTTAAAATTTCGTTATAAAAATACTCAAACATTTCGATAAATTTATTTACTAGTATTTAATCATAATAAAATATATTTATACTACGGCATTCCAAAGGGATTTCTTTCATTAAAATCTATAATAGAATCTGCTTCATTTTCTATGTTCTCATTATCGGCAAATCCATCATTTACTGGATTTGTATTAATTGTTCTTAATTTATGAGAAGCACTAGAAGCTGATCCCACAATTGTTTCCGAAACTAAAAATTCTCCTGCTACATTAGAAACTTCAAGACTATTTGTAATGGAATTCCAAGACCTTACTCTTGCGGTTGTACTGCTTATTGAACCCGTTACAACTTCATTAAAAATATAATCACCTACAGATGTTAATGAAGGATTTCCAATTGTAATAGTTGGAACTTGCGTATATCCAAGACCAGAATTTGTTATTCTTATTTGAGTAATAGTGCCAGCAGAACTTACAACTGCGGTTGCTGCAGCTGAGACAGTTGAAATTCCAGTAAATATAATTTGAGGTGGAGAAGTATATCCAGAACCGCCATTTGTAACTGTAACTATTCCGATAACTCCATTTCCAATAGTTGTTGTTGCTGCAGCTCCAACACCATCACCAAAGAATGCAACTCCTGGTGCCACAGTATATCCATAACCTGGATTAATCACTTCAACCGATTGAACTGATTTTAAATTTGGATTAACATTACTATTACATACAACAATTCCGCCGATCATTGTTGCAGACCCAACTCCAGTTATTCCACCTGTTGGAGCCGACGAAATTGCAACTCTTGGCGGTGATGAATAACCACCACCTCTATTCGTAACCGTAAAGTATCTTATGCCACCATTAACCAATGCAGTAACAGCAGATGCCGTCACACCAGAACCTACAAGTATTAATGTTTGAATTGATGCATAAACATTATTTTCAGAATCTGTATCTCCAGTGCCACTTCCCCCTATAGAATCGTCAATTTGGTCAACTCCAGTATCAATAACTTCATCTTCATACCTAAAGAGTTCACATCTTAAGTCATAAGTGGTATTTCCTTGAAGTTGATAGAATGGTTGTTCATGCTCAACATATTTTATTTCAAATAAACGATCACCTAAAGGAAAATAAATCAAATCTCCTTCCTTGGGACGGGTCGATAATTTAATATTTGCTTCGTTCTTTAAAAGAGGGGAAATATATGTCTCAAATCTTTCTCTTGATATTGAAAGAGTTAATTCATTAAGTGCTTGAATACCAAATTTTGAAAGAATGGTGGGATTTTCTCCGTACCCTTCATAATTAACAAGATATGCCTCTATTGGATATGCATCCTCAAATGAAGATTGTATGACTTCTCTTATAACAGTTTTTTCTGTAAGGTATTTTCTTGGCAAATAATAAACTTCAACACCATACATTCTCAATTGTTCATTGACTAAATCTTGAATCAAATTTCTTTCTGATTGTGAACCTTGGAGAAAAAATGGATTAAGCATACAATTAACCGATCATATCCAAAGGTGGAAGTTCATAAGTATTGGACATTTTTTCCATGAGAATATCAATTTCTCTTTGAGCATCATCAAACATTTGACGACCATTAAGTTCTATTCCACCTGGAAGTTTAACGCCAGTAAATTTCATCATGTTCTGCCCCCACTGACGCTTGATTAATGAAGTCAAATATGGTTTGATGAAAGAATCATTCCAAACCCTGCTATAATCATTTGGATCTAAAACTGCATAACAATCTAAAACAACATAATTTCCTACTGTTACTGCCCCCCAATCAATATCAAGATATAATCTATCTTGTCTTTTATTAAAACGAATTTGCTTTTGAGTATTAAGTAAAAAATCAAGATCTTCAAGATATGTTTTTACCATTGCATATGACAAAAGTTCCGTCGTTCCCCAATAATAAACATCATTTAGGAATAATTGATATTTAACACTAAACATATTATGGGTAATATTATTTGACCCATCATATTGAAATATCTTGTTTACTCCAATAACACCTGGAGGAACTTGTAAATAATTACTATTTTCCTCATATTTAAATGTTGTTGCGGTTCCTACAATCGTAGTATTTACAGTTGTAGTTACAATTCCTGCACTTGAATTATTACCTCTTGCTCTTCCTCTATTAATATCTGCTTGTGTAAATTGATATTTAAAAAATGCTGGATAAACACCATCAAAATGACGCTCTTGGAAAAACTGAACGGCGTCATCTACAAGGTCATCAATCTGCTCATCAGCCACGTTGATTTCCAAAACTGGCGCCCCCAGTTTTCTCTTACAGTAATCTATTAATTCTTGTCGAGTAGATGGTTGCGCCATTTATATAATACCTCTTAAGATATTTAGGGTGCTGAAGAAATTCCTAAAGATAATACTACTTCTTGCTGCTTCAGGTAGAGTTTGCAATAACATTTTGCAATATTTTTAATTTGCGCAATATCTTCTATACTATCTATTTCTGAAGCAATTTTAAAATATTCAAAACTCTTACTCAAATTTTCAAGTTCTATTTTATTTGGATCCATTAATCAAACTCCTAAGTAAAAATTTTATTTCATCAAGATCATCTTTCATATTAGCAACATCAGACTCAAGATGTTGTATCTTTTGATTCTCATCATTTTTCGTTTCACGTCTTGAAAGATACTCTTGATATTCTGACATATTGTTATTAATAATAGAATTTGTATTTGGATCTCTTAATAAACCAGGATGTCCCTCAACTTTTAAGTATTTCATATTAAGCAAGAGTGATAACTCTAAGATCTTTCAATCTTGGTACATATGTTTGACTTGTTGAAGTTATAACAATTTTAATTCTATATGATCTAAATGTTGCTAATTGATCAATACTGAATGAATATTCTTTATATTCAAGATTTTGCGGTAAGAATCCTAATGTAGTCGATGGAGAAACATAAGCATCAGGACGACCATCATTATTTGCTGGATTGATAACCTGTTTCTTTACATCCAAATTCATATAACCGGGGAATGGTACAAAAATTGGAGTAAAGTTTTGATTTTCTCCAATTGCATAGAAAGCACGAATATCTGAATAAATATTGATATTTGCATTTGTCAAGAGAAGAATTGATGATGCAGGATTTTCCAAAGTAATCTCTTTGGAAAGGTATTGGAATGCTGTAGGATCGTCTGCAATACTATTAACCCTATTATCAGCTGCATAATCTGTAATTACACTATTTACTCTATTTGAAGTTGTTATCAAACTGACTCTTTGAGTGTCAATAACGGGAGTTAATCTACTATCAAGAGTACTCAAAAGAATTCTCATATCCAGAGATTTGCTTCCGGGTAAATTAGTAAGATTTGCATCTTCATTTACTTTGGAAGCAATTATCCTTGTACTATCAAGATAATTTGTTTTATTTACTGAAATAGATTCAAATCCATTGTTAGCATATGGAACTTCATTTCCACTGATACTTTGTCCAGTTATCGTTCTTATTTCAGCGCTTAATGATGTTCCCTGAACAGTTAGATTTTGAATCATTGGAGTAACTAACTCAAAAGGAATATTTTGAGTTGCTTTGGTGTTATATCCTCCGGTTGATTTGGTTTTGTTAAGATAAAGTTTGGGGAAACCTGTGCCAACAGACCTATTGTTCCCGTTGGATGACATATCAAGCTTGATATTATAAGAATCAAAAGTAATTGGATTTGATACTGTCACATCTTCAAGATTATGAGTAATATTAATTCTCTTTAAAGAGACGCCAGATAATTCATACTTATAAACAGGAGTTCCTGCAGGATAATTTTTGGGATTTGATCCCCTAACAATAGTACCTCCAAGTGTACCTCCAGAAGCAGAAGTATAAGAAATTACTTCATCACCAATTAAAGCATATCCCAAATTCGTTGTTCCAACTCCAACATTTTCAAATGTAGTGAAGTTTGAAATACTGTCCACAGAAATTGCTGCTGTGGAATCTGAGTTGTATGCAAGGCTTAATTTTGTTGGTGCAATATCAGACTCAACTCCAGAAATGGCAACATAATTTTGATTAAAATACATTCCATGATTTTTGTGATTGACTAAAATATGCAATCCATCAGATTCTGTAATAATTTCTGATACGGTTACTGCAACACCAACAGACTTATTTAAATCAGTTGTTATTCCAGAACTATTTGTATATCGTAATGTTTTTCCAATTCCAGTTTCAAAATCGCCTTGGACATTATCAAGAATAAGTTGATTGGTACTTGCAATAGAAACTATGGATAATCTTGCATTACTTCCCACAGAGGTGGCACCAATGGTTGTAATTCCAAGAACATCTCCAACTTGATATCCAGTACCACCATTTGAAATAGTTGCTCCAACTGCTACGCCATTACTGATTGTAATATTTGCAGTTGCATTTCTACCATTACCAGTTATTGTGGTCAAATTAACATTATTAAATGTAAGGGCGCCTGATGATGGTGTATAACCTATACCAGCATTAATTATATTAAGAGTAGTGTACGCAATTCCTGCACTACCTACATAATTTCCAGTGGCATTTGTACCATATTGGGAAACAGTATTTCCAAGAGTCAATCCACTATCTTGTAAAGTTGATCCCAAACCTACCCTAATTCTTCTTGAGTTTGTGTTTAGAGAATTTGGAAGTAATGTCGGTATTTGTCCATTTCCGGAAGATAATTCTGGACTATAGTACTCTACATTACCATTTGATAGGAAATCTGCTCTATAAAGAGTAAATTTCATATCTTCCCATTGACTTGCTTCCCAAGTAGAAGCATTTTGTGATTTAAATAGTGATCCTAGATATGGTTGATTTGAAATATAAGTTTGAGTCAGTAAATCATTTTCACCAATTCTTGAAATATAAACACTATATTTTGTTGAATTTGATGCAAGGCAAATACAATAATCCGTACCACCCTCAAGATAAACTGGAGATTTAAAGATAAATGATGTTGCAATAGATGAATCTGAGGAAATATTGATTTGTCCGGGATCTAAAGTAATTTCTGAGAATGGTAAAACTTTTTGTGTTGGGAATCCATTCTGCATTGTTCTTAATTGGAACGTTACTGGAACATCATTATCATCTTTTGATGAGAAGAATACATCACATCTCGTTAGGAAAATTCCAGTTTGATCTTCAACCAAGAAAGATTGTGCAAGAGGATCATACCAACCAATAAATGCTGTTGAAGAACTTGTATCTGAACCAATTGCTCCACCAGAGGATGATGATGATGATGAAGATACTGCTATTGATTCAAATTCCTGTTTATTTTGAATTCTTGCATTTCTAACAGAAACTATATTTTCTTGAACTGTTTCTATATTTCCATCGGAAATAAATCCTTCCTCAGCAATTGTCGTGGCAGCATTTTGATCGTTGAGATTATTATTGACTAATGTGAAGACCTTATTTCCAGTTGCAAATCTTGGATTATCTGAAATATTTGGATTTGGAATAAAGAAACTACCAATCAAAGTTGCTGATAAATCAGATATTAACCTAATATTGGTAATTGTAGCTTGAGCACCACTTGTCTGTCCAACTAAGATCATGTCACTTTCTACCCATCCACTATATTCACCTTGGAATTGGGATGCTAATGAGAAAGTATCAACGTTTAAAATATTGGAGGTGGATGAATAAGTAGGTTGCAATACCTGATTTGTATATGGATTTTGTGGATATGTAATAGTTGGTAGGTTATAAGGACCTTCTCTATGATTTGATTGAGCAACTCTGAATGCAATTGATGGGCTCAGTGTTTGTGAGTTTGGTCCAAGTCCCGTTAATCTGGAAGTACCTATTACTTTCTCTCCAACCTGGAATGTTCCAGAAACCATACTAATTTCAATGAGTTTTGGTACACAATATTTTGTAACATCGACGCCATCAAAGAATGCATAAAGTTGTGTTAATGGTTTTACTTTTTTAGAAACAAATTCAATATTTCTGGATCTCATGTAAGGGACAATATTTCTACTTACAACTCTGTCTCCAACAGATGTATTTTCAAACTGTTCCGTTACAAATGTTGTAGTTCCAGTTCTTGATGAAGTTCCCCATGAAGTTGTTGTAGTAGTTGTTTCTTGGAAAGTTGTGGTTGTACTTGTATCTGTTTGGAAAAGCGATCCCGCTCCCTCTCCGCCATTTATCCAACCACCAGCATTCCATGTATTACTCGAACTAGATGTTTCGGTCCATGAGCTTGTACTTGAACTTGTGCTCGATCCAGTCCATACAGTCTCCCATGCATTCCATACGGTAGGCGCAAATCCAGTTTGTGGGTCTACATTAAACTGCCTAACTGCAAGTTGCATTGTAGAATCAAAATTGCCCTCAACATTGATAATTTTTGCATCCAATCTGACAGTATCTACCCAAGTGTCTGATGCTGGAGTTAATTCCAAAGATCCTTGCCAAAAACTAATTAAGAAAGGCGTAACACTTTCTCTTCTTGTTGCAAAAGTTTGTTTTAACCATTCAACTTCAGCATAATCTAAAGTAATAATATCGCCAGTTTTTCTAATATTATTACCTTCAACTGGAGAAAATGCCAAATCTTCAGTTGGATCTACATTAGTTACGGGCCCAGGTATTAAATCAATAGAATTAGTATAATGTCTTGCTCTTAATTCATTATTTTTAAGGTCTATACTATTTTTAAATTCTACCGAATTTTCTTGTGGCAAATAAGTTGAAAAATTATCAACAAAAAATCCAGATTTAAATCTATTCAGACCTTGAGCATCAGAAACAAATAAATTTGAAGTATTACTTTCTAAGAGAGAAAGTGTTGTATAATATTCTAGAGATTTGACACGATCTTCAATTTTTTTAATGTCCGCCATCGTAAATCTCTTATGCTGCAAGAATTCAATCGAAGCCTGAGATGCATTATAAAGATATGGAGGAAGTGTTATGGCAGCAACTTCTAAAGAATCGTCTATAACATCTGGACGAGTGAGTTTTTCTGCTGGCGTTCCAAACTTAATTTGAAATCTCCCATCTTTTGAAAGATATATCCTATCAATTCTTCCAAGGTAAAAGGAAAATGATGTTACAATTGATTCATCCGATGCAAGAATATTTGCAGCAGAATTTCCAGAAGAATTAAATGTTCTTCCATAAAATTCTAATGGAGATCTTGCTCCAATTGTTGCAGTGTAATCAGAAACTTTTGGTCTGATATCAATAATATCAGTATTTCTTGCTAAATCAATTGATTGAATTTCTTTTGAATAATCAAATGTACTATACGAGTTTGTAGTTGTAATATCTCCATCATCCGAAGATTCGTAATAACCATTAGTAAAATATACTTTTAATTTTCTTGAAGGTTCTTCAATTTTTGATTTTCTTGTAATATACCCATAATCATAAAATGTTCCCTTCTGGCCACTTCCAAAGGTAAAGTTGGAAGAAACATTAGAACTTGGCGAATTTAACGTAGTAATAACTGCACTGATATTAGATTCTTCAAATACAATAGTTTCTCCTTCTTTAAATCCATTTTGATTCTTCAAAATAAATGAAATTTGTGAATCTGTAAGTCTTTCCGCACATATTCCAATTGTGCCACTAGTTTGTCCTACAAATTTTTCACCTACTATCAAATCTGATGTCTTTGTTGATGGTCCACTAATAGAAGACAATACTATTGTTGGTGCTGAAGGGTTGGATGTATCTAAGGACTCATAAATTCCGTGAATATTAATAATATCTGCAACATTTAGTGATATTTTTTCATCCTGAACTCTTGTTCCATATGGATAATTGCCATATGCTAATCCATCATTAACAGTTGTAGTTCCTGTTCCTGAATATGAATAAATTGATTTGTCAATTATAATTGAATTAACTCTATTTTTTCTTTTTATTTTTGCTTTTGGTTTGGATTTTGTTAAAGTTACAACTAAAGTTGCTCCCGTATTATTTGAACCTAAATTATAAATTTGTAATTGGGTTGATCCGCTTATAAATGCAAATTTATCTGAAGTTAATACTTCTGTTGTGCCGTCAGATCTAATTAATGAATATCTTTCTTCATCAAAAGGTAAAAATGTTTCATTAGTTCCTGCACTTACTGGAGTTGATAATTGATTTCCAGAAATGTTAACAGTAAATGATTTTCTTATTGTAAGAGAAGCATCAGTTAAATCTACAGAAGAAATATTATTCTTTGGTAATTTTGTATACAGTGTATTATCGGCAGAAACTTCCAAATCTGTTGTTAGAATCTGGAGATCTGTTACTGATAATGAAGTGGATGGTAATATACTGCTTGCTACTCCAGTTACTGATTGTACATTGGTAATCGTAACTATGGTTGAACCAACACTAACTACTCTTGCATATACTTTATTTGGTAGGGTAGAGTCAGTGTATTGAACTAAGTTTCCTGGTTTAATAATGGTTCCTGGAAATTGGAAATTTGAACTTGTTATTGTACTAATGCCACCAGAATAAGTACTAATACCAGATATTCCAATAGTATATCCAGTTGATTGAATTGTATCAGCAGTAAATGTGGATGCAGAACCCACAATACCATAAACCGATTTAACGTCAGAAATTCCATATGATGTTATTGCAGTAGAAACTCTACTATTTAAAATTCCATTAAATGTTAAAGATTCATTGGGTACAAAATTGCCATTGGTTTCATATAATACTAAAGATTTTGAATTTGAAACTGCATCCTTTAAAAATCCAGTTGCTCCACTAGCACTTCCCTTTACAAAAGTTGGAATTGTAAGTGTAATTTCTTCGTTTACAGTTACTTCAGTTGTAGTTTGAACATCATAAAGAGAAATATTCCATTGATTGATATTTGTATTGGATGTGCTATAAGATCCAGATTCTAATCTAAAATCATAAACTCTTGCAACACCAATTTCTTTTCCTGGCGCAGTTGTTTGAGAAGATCCTACTCTTTGATCTCTTAAACTCAAAACATAAGTATTTCCGATTCCGATTGTCGGTGATCCATAAACTCTATTTAATTTTAGAGTGGGTCCAGTGTTATAGTTTATGGATTGATTTTCTAACGTTTTTGTTGTTCTTGGTTTTGGTAAATCTAAAAATGTTGGAGAAATCGTTTCAATTTCGTATCCTTTTACAAATGCTTTTCCTGGAGAAATTTGATATATTGCTAACTCACTTGAAGGAATAGAACCCGCATAAGTAAATTGTCCTACATTAAAGATACCCTGATTTCCTAACCCATCATTTAAAGATTCTTTTACTGAAACGTCAAAAGGAGATACATAATAATCACCAGATTCTGAATATGTTCTTCTTGCCAATTCATCTTGAATAATATTATAATCTGTAGTTTGTTTTAATGTTCTAAGAACACCATCTTTAATAGTGGCTAACTCTACAAAATTATTATCATTAAAATCATTTAAACTTTTTTTAAAGAGAGAAACTGATATTTTTAATCTATCTGCACCAGGTGCAGAATAATTATTAAATCCTTGAGAATTATCATTCAACGCTTCATCAGCATCTGCATTAACGATTTCTTCATTGACAAATAATCCTATCCTATAATTTGGTTTATTTGTATATTGATCAAGAATTAATGTTTCGGGGATTACGTTTACAAACTGACCGCGAATAAAGTAAACACCTTCTGTAATCGAGAACGCTGATCCAGTTGAAGTTGCATTATTGGCAACTGTAATTGCAAATGGAGTTCCTACAGAAATAGTTGTATTTCCTAAAAGACCTGAGGTAATAGTTGTGTTTGATGATAATGATTCTCCATCAAAAAATTCTTTTGTTGAATTATTTTGAGTGCTAGAACCAATGTAACTTAAATATAAGGTTATATTTCCTCTTTCCGATTCATTTGACGATAATATTTTTTCAACTACTGCAGTAACTCCGGAAGTTTGTCCTGTAATTTTTGCTCCTATGAGTTGATCTGCATATACAGATACCGGTACTCCCAGATAAGTATTGTTTAATTCTACAGCATAGTAAAAAGAATTGTAAGCAGTATTTCCAGGAATAACTTTAGCACCTTCTTTAAAAAAGTGCTGTCCAAATTTTTCAATTTGGTTTTGTAATATTGATTGAAGAGTTGTTAACTCTCTTGCCTGCACAGGATATCCCGGTTTAAATAATACTTTATAATAGTCATTATTTGCATCAAAATCATCAAAATATGGTGCTACATTAAGATTAGTTTGCTGAGACATAATTCGTTAGAACTGCAAAATGACTTTGATATCTTCTTTTTGATTTGATGATCTAGTAATTGATGGTCTATTATCAATGTAGATGATGCTACCACTATATTTTTTAACTTCAGGCAAAGAAATGCCGTTTGTAAATGATTGACCAAAATAGTAGGTCCTATTATTTATTACCGTTGATACGCCAGTAAATGAAGTGCTAATTGACAAAGCGATACTTCCACCAGAAATAACCACACTACCACCTGACAATGGAGAACTTGTAAATTTTGTTAGATCAAATCCATAAGTTGGATTTGTGATACCAATACCTGCTGTAGTAAACCCTGCAAAAGTTCTATCTTGCCAATATTTTAATATACCAGTATTTTGATCATAATTAACAACTCTACCAACTGCAGTTATAGCAGTTCCTACTGTTTGTGTAATATAGGAATCTGCTATAAACGTTGCAGAACTATAACCCACTCCTACCAATCTAATTGCAGAAAGAGCACTTGCTTTATCTAACCCCAATAAAGATCCTCCAAATGCTTGGGCATTTTTTACAATACCAACTCTAGCAATTTGATTTCCTGTAATAAAATCAGGATTTTCTACGTCATTTTCTATTCTTGAATAGAGTAAAACATTGTATGCACCAAGTTCTCTATAAATGTCATATCCATGACCCCCTTGTGGAGAAATAATAATATTAAATGTTGGTATAGTTGATCCAGTTGGAACACCACCAGAAACCAAATCAACATTTCCGTAAGTATATCCAGATCCTTGACTCGAAATTGTAACCGAATCTACTTCCCTATCATTATTGATTACGATTGTACACTCTGCACCTGTGCCATCACCTTTTATTGGCACCCTTGTATACGTTCTGTTTGCAGTTCCTAATCCAACTCCTCTATTTGTAATAGTAACAATTTTGATTGACCCATCAACAGAATTATCTCTAACTGAAGCATTGTCAGAGCCAGTTTCCCAATCCAAAGGAACTGGCATAAAATCTGTTGATTCAAATTTTACAATATCACTTGGTTTAACTGTATAAAGATATTTCCAAATATATCCATCACCACTGGATCCAGCAGACCTTGGTTCTAAATCTGTAAATGTTGGTTCATCTAAAGAAGGTCTTCCATTTAGATTTTCTGGATTTGTTCCATTTTGGAGGCAAATATAAACTTTATAATCACTGTTTAAAACATAATAATATGAAGAATATAAATTAGTCGCTCCAGAGACCTTAGCAGTGTTTGATCTGCTATAATCATGACGATACATGTCATAAGTTGTTCCAGATGACCATACTCTTTTTTGAACAACCTGTCTTATATCACTTGAGTTTATCTTCTTCAAAGCAATCATTGTATCCCAACAATTATTTTCTTCATCAAAATTATCTTTTGGTGAAGGTGGGTTTACATCCCAATCAGATTGAATATCAGTTGAATTTGGTAGTCCAATAAAAGAATAATAAGAATTTGAAGAACTTGTAACACCTGCCACAAAGTTCTTCGCATTCAATATTCTAATTTGGTCAGTTATAATTGCTGCCATTTTATACGTTTTTTTATCTATTTATGGGATATAGTTTAAGTATTTTAACGGATTGGTCCTTTGTAAAATTGTTCCTGTGGTAATTCCAGCAGATCCATTTGAGGTATATGCATTATATGAATTATCCTTAATTCTAGGTCCAAGAATAACTCTGCCCCAACTATACTCACCATAAAAATTACTAAACCCAATTCCAGTCAATCCATTATAACCAGAAACGCTTACCGTTACTTTTGCAACATAAGTAACTCCAAGACCAGTTACAGATGTCTGTGCTATTGAAACCGCAGCCACTTGATACACATTATCTAAGAAAGTGGATCCAACTCCAACAATTGATCCTAAAGAATTAATTGAGGTCAATCCTTTTCCAACGTTCGAGTTATTAATAACAAAATAATAACCAGTTTGAATTCCACTAATAGTAGTTATGCCAGTTATTGAAGAATTTCTAAGGAAAGAATCTTTTGGAATGACAAAATCAAACACAATTCCGGTTGATGCAACTCCAACGGAAGTTGTTGATATTCCAGAAATAATACCAAAATCACCATCAAAAGAATTAACAGTATTGTTTTCAAATTGGAAAGTGGGAGATTCTATTAAAACAACTGGGGGATTTGATGATGTATATGCTGTTCCTGGTCCAGTTATGGAAATTGACGTAACAATTCCTGAAGCAATTGACGTTGTTGCAGTTGCTCTTTGAGTAGTCCCAAGTCCAACGGGATTTTCGATAGTTATTGTTGGAGTAGTTGTGTATCCAACTCCACCATCAGAAGGAATAATTGATGAAATTGTTCCGGCAGCAGATACAACTGCAGTGGCCGCAGCAGCAACTTTGGAATCCTGAGATATTAGTGTAATATCTTTTTGGAAAGACAATGAAGTATTATTTTCATTAATTGCATTGAAGAAAGGTCTAATACTTTGAACGAATACAATTGTAGATCCAATTCCAACAGATTGAATAAGATATGATGTTGGATAAATTGAAGCCTCATAAAGAATACGATCTTTTCCAACACCTTTTTCATTAACAATCTTATCCTCAGTTTGACGACACCAAACAACTGGTCTCAATAATGTTTCATCTGCAGTATTTCCTGGTCCAAAATAAGGATTTGTATTGAGAAGATCTGTTGAATTTACACTTGTAACTGTTCTCAATTCCTCTTGCAATGTTGAACTTTGACCTATAGATGAATCATACCCAATAGTCAATTCATCACCAATTTTTATAGTTTCTAAAATATTTCTTTCAACAACATCAACAGAACCACTTCCTCTATAGAAAATAATTTTTGATACATCACCAACTTTTGGAGGTTCAGTAAATGTTATTGTACTTCCTCCTGGAAAAATATAACCTACACCTGGAACTTGAAGTATATCATTTACAAAAACAAGAAGTGAATCTTGTACACTAATATTTGATCCTCTTGATGAACGTATAGAAATTAAATTGCCTTGGTATTTGATTGGGAAAACAATTTTTTCGCCATCAAATAAATTATCAATACTATCTAATAATTGCAATTCTCCAATAGACCATCCACTAAATTTATCAGTAAATGTATCTTGAATGCTTATTTGGAATTCACTAAAACTTGAAGTTGTTGGGATTCCAACAAGTCCACCAATTGGAACTGTTAAAATTTGTCCCACATCATATCCATATCCAGTGTTTTTGATCTCAAAATCTATAACGCTAGAACCTTGTCCTACAACAACATCAATGACTGCTTGAGTTCCCAAACCACTTACGGATGAAGAGCTATAAACTAATGGAATATTTGAGTATGATAATGGAGCATCAATAAAGACATATGGCGGATTTGTTGAAGTATACCCAGTGCCTGGATTAGTTACTGCAATACTAACAATACGACCATTAGAAACTGTTGCTGTTCCTATAAATTCAATATTAGGAATTGCTGTTGAAGAAGTTCCAACACCAACTCTAACGGTTTGTATGCCTGCGCGATATCCAGATCCACTATTTCCAATACTAATAGAAGAAATTGTACCCAATCCAGATACTACAGCAGTTCCTCCAGCAGAAACTAAAGGTTGATATCCAAATCCTTCTATCGATCCAACAGATACAATAATACCACCAATGGGTAAATTAGAAGTGTTTACATCATATAAAGACGAAACTGCAGTTCCAACAAAACTAATTGTTGTTATTCCGGCATTCTCTGATAATGTATAATCGGCAGTTAATCCTGGAGATTGGAATACATCATTTACCAAAATGACAGCATTCTCTGCAGAAATTCCTGTTACATCAGACCTATTTGATTTTAGAGTAAAATCTCTCCGAGAAGCATTAAATCTTGAGGAAATATCATCAAACAGGTAATTTTTATAATATGTTTCGTTAGATGTATTTTGCACACCTGATCTCAAGAAACTTCTTCCTTGGAAACTGGATGAAGTTGATATTCCCGACCAACTTTGTTCATCCGGATCAGTAGTAACTATGGGAACATTTCCATATGGAGCTTCAACAAAATTGAGAGTGTTATCAACGATATTATAATTTCCAAAAATTTTGGTTACTAAAGTTCCAGTTGAATATCCCACAACATTAGTTCCCAACCAAGGTCTACGAACTCTTATTGAATTGGTGCTACCAACACCAACAGCATCAACTCTCATAATTTCATCACCAACTTTAACCAAATCGCCACCAGAGAATGATGTTATTCCCGTAAAATATAGTACATCATCTGTTGTAAATGCACTAATTGCTAAGGTTGTGGTTACGGCAGACGCAACAACAGGAGATTGAATAAGATTATCAAGTGCAACTATAACTTTGGCATTTTGATTTTTGGAAGTAAGTGCATGTGTAGTTCCAATACCAACGCTTGTAAAATCTAAAGTTGCTGGTACTGATTTTAAAGCATCTTCAGCACTTCTTGCAAGTTTAATTGAATTATTATTTAATTTTACTACATAAACACTTGATGGCAACTTATTAGTAGAACCAATACTTACAAAAGTTGTGGTGCCAATTCCAATCGCGGTCGTAGTTCCAGAACCTGCGCTAGTATAAACTACTTCCTCGCCAGTAACAAAGAAGTGATTTGGTAAAGATATAGTATTTGATGAGAGATTGACTATTGAAGAATTGCTTCCATCAAAAGATCTTTGGAAAATTTTATAACCCTCATGTGTTAAATCAAATGCTCTCTTAATATCTCTTTCCGTACCATAATAATTACCATAATTTGTTTCTATAGTTGCATTGTCAAAATCAACAATATCTTTATCATCATCTTGGTTTCTTAATACATTGAAGAATATTTTAACAGAAACATTGATATTTGGTAATGGTGTAAAAGTTAATTTGGTTGATGTTGTTGTTGCAGCTCCTACGGTTCCAAGTCCAGCAAAAGTTTCAATATTTGCGTATTCAGTAAGGTAAGTTTCTGTTCCATCATCCAAAACGATAATTTCTGATAATTGATGTCTATTATTAGTTGTATCGGAAACTTGAAGTATTCCGTATAAACAATCATACTCATCAGGATATTCTGCGACTACTGTTGCAACTGGAGATGTTGATGAAGCTATTGATGTTGATGTTGCTTGCAGGCGAGCGTGTTTCATATCAAAAGTGCCAATACCTGATGATAAAGTATTGCCAATAGCAACTTGAATTGTATTAATTGTTGCTGCTATTCCAACATTTGGAGTAAAATCAATTTTTAATTGAGATCCTGATAGATATGAATAATAAGTACCAAGTCCAGAATTGGAATATGCATCCTGGGATATAGTTGTTAATTGTCCATAATCAAGATATTGTACGGTTGTGCCGTCATGTAAAACGTTTAATTCATCAAATTGATAATCACCATTTGATCCAGTAATTTCAACTAAAACTTTTGCAGATGTATAAGTGCTTGCAATCCCAACAATTGTAGTTGTGCCAGAAGAAACACTAACACTACTTGTGATTATATCAACAATACCTCCAAAATTAGAAGTAGCAGTACCAGTGAGACTATCTTTTAAATTATATGCTAATGTAGTTACATCATAATCATTTACAGAATATCTTGTTGGATAGAAAAAGAGAACGCCTTCACTTCCCTCAACACCAAAGTCAAATGATCCTTGATCATAAGTAGACTCAACTCTACCGTATTGATTAATATAACCAAGAGAATTGTCATGTAAAAGTGTCAAAAGCATTATTTGCCTTTGTGATGTATATCTTTTATCCGTAACATATGTAATATATTTTTGCGATCTTGCGTCTGTAAGATCAAATCTATGAACTTCGCTAAATCTTGTTGATCTTGGATTGCTATTAAATTGAGAACTAATATCATCAATAGACAAAACTCTGTTGCCAACAGACTCAAAATAATCTGTTAATACTCTACTAGAAAATGTTATTTGATCTGTAAATATTGATGAACTAATATTGAGTGCATTTTCGCTGACTAAATCAAAATCATAAACACAATTTAAATCAACAACACCAATAATGTCATTTATAATTTCAACGGACGTGACGTATGTTGAAAGCCCAACCACCATCGAATTTGCATTTGATTGCGGTAAAGCAGATTCTAACTGATAATCAGCAAATTTTTTGAATCCAAGAGTATGGTTCAATGTTCCCACTGCATCATTCCAAGTGTCATAATCTACTTTAGATTTTAATGAATAAGAGAAATTTTGATAATAATAATTATCTTGAATTCTTTGCGAATTTTCGTTTAAAAATCCTGCATCAATTTGAAAACCTTTTTCAACAGTTGATTTTGAATTTAAGTTGAAGAAAGACTCAAATTTTTGGATAGAAGAAATAATACCTTGAGTTTTTGATGTTAAACCCTCAACTATTTCTCCAACAACAAAATCCTCTTTGGAACCTATTTTTAAATAATTTATTTTGGAATCCCAATCATCGACATAACCATTTGCCGAATTTGATTTAATATTTTCACCAATAAAGAAATTATTTTTCTTAAGGATTGGGTTAAAAATGGGGAAATATTTTTGAGGAATAATTCTTCCAGAAGAGTTTGATGCATCATATGTTCCTGGAATTTCTCCAGAATCTAAGAATCCGTTTAGACTATATCTAACGGTTGCATTGTTTCCTCCAAGATTTGCATCAACATAATTAATCGTAAATAACTGATAATCATAATCGGAGGAGTTGTAACCTCTATTAGTGGAATTAACTCCAACACTAATATTTTCAACTAAAACCTTATCATTAACTGCAAACGGGAATGAATCTGCAGTACTGAACCCAACAGAAAGTGTAATTGTTACATCATTAGTTGTAGTATTAAATCCTACGGAACTAATCCCAACGCCATTTGAATTTTGTGTTGGTAAAATTGTGGGAGTTAAATTATATAAACCATAAGAATTTCTTAAAATAGTTACTTGAGTATCGCCAAGATTATATCTCAAATCAATTTCAGGAACTATTTGATTGGTTTTTCCATCAAAAACAAGTAATTTTGGCGCAGAATTATAACCCCTACCAAAAGAACTGATTCCAATAGACTCAAATGAACTTAAAGGCTCTACCTTTGCAATCTGTGGAAGAGAAACACTTGGTCTGATTGTAAAATCAGACGGAAAATCAAATCCAATATCTTTAATTTTTGTTTTTTTAATTTTTCCTATTGATGTGCTAGATGGTTCAAGTAAAGCACCCGTTCCAATTCCAGAATTTATATTTGTTATTGATGGTAATGAATAATAATTTTGTCCTTTGTTTACAATATCAAGTTTTGAAATTGGTCCATATGCGTATAAAGAGTCGGTATCATAATTCAATATTGAAATATTTGACGCATATGAAACAGATTCTGGTGTTTTTGCTAAATTATATGTAAATGAATTTGTTGAAGCAATTGTTATTGGATATTGTCCATTATAAGAGCTTACTTTTATTTGAATTTCATTATTTGAAAATACAGAAGAATCTATATTTATTTGCTCCTTTTCAATTGGTAAAGTGTTGTCATAAACAGGAACCAAAGAATAATAAAGTTTTTCTGGAAGATATTCATTGACAGAAAGAACAACTCTTGCATCACTACTTACACCGACTGCACCAAATCTTTGAATTTCAAAAATATTGCTTTCTTTTGTTGAATCAAATAATTCAGTAAAATTGGAATCTTTATAAAATTGCAAACTAAAAGCAGAATAAGAATTTGCTTGATTTACATACGAAAGAGAAGAATCTGATAAATCGAATGTTATTGTGGAATTTTTATAAACTTCAATTGGAGGATTGACTGACGAAAGAGTTCCAGTTGAAGAACTGGTAATTCCTACAATTTCAGGTTGCAAACTAATCGCACTATAATATGTGTTGGAAAGTTTGATTGTATTTGAATCGACAACAACTACATAATAGATTTTATTATTTTGTAGACCCACTGCAGGCGATGTTGAAGTATGAACTACTTTTTCACCACTAATAAATCTATGATTTGTGATTGTTATGGAATTTAGAGAAGTATCAATCCCAACGGATGAAAAAGTTTTTGGATCTATAAGCAATTTTCTATTATAATCATTATACTTAATTACAATTGAAGTTGATATCGATGGATTTACATCAATAAAAACTGTATCATTATTTTGCAATCCATGAGTTTCTGCTGTGGAAACTGTTACCGTATTTTTAGAAATTTTTCCAGTAACTACTGAATAATTAGTTTGGAAACTATGATAAGTACCAGAACTAATTCCAGTAAAATATAAAGTACTTAATCCACTTGTTGTTGATGCAATACCTACAAATGTTCCTGTGGATCCAAGTCCAACTTTTACATTAGAAATTCCGATAAGATCATTTGAAATTTTTGCAACATAAACAGTTGATTGATTTGATAGAGTAACTGATGTAGAAATTCCATTTGTAGAAACTCCTATTGCGCTTCCTCCATTTAAAGAATATGTAAGTTGATCTCCCGTCTCTAACTGGTGATTTGGAATATAAATTGTTTTAGTTGGAATAAAAATTTGAGTAATTCCTGCACCAGGATTTGAGAAGAATATTGTTGTTCCAATTCCTACACCAGATCTAGTGCCTAACCCTACAGATTCTGCTGGATTAAAATATATTTGCTTGTTAATTTTATAATCATATGAAGTTTTGAATCCAGAATTTGCTATTAATTTTCTTGGATTTTCATATAGAACCTCTGTGGCAGTATGTGCAGATCCAACACTACCACTAATAGATCTTAAAACTCTGATTCTTGAAGATTGAGTATCGATATTTAAAATCTTTACTTTCTCTGTTCCTATGGTAAATATATCATTTTCACGAATGTATGATGAATTTAAATTGCCACCAACAGAAAAATAAGTTACTAAACCGGTAGCACCTGTTGTACCAACACCAGTAACAAGGGATAATGTATTAATAGTAGAAATGCCAATCTGATAAGATCCCTCAATTAATGCAGAAGTTGTGTTTAATCCGGAAATGGATATAATATCTTCGTTTGAATAATTATGTGGATCTGGGGCAAAAATTGTAATTGATCCCGTATTATTTGTTGGGTATATTTCTACGTTTGAAACCGTACTTATTGCAACACTAACAGAATTTATTGACTTTCCTTTTAATCTGGAAACTTTAACACTAACATTATACCCAGAAGTACCAGATTCATCAAAAACTAATGCATCATTAACTTTATAATTATTTCCACCAGTAACTATACCAATATTTTCAATAAATCCTGGAGATGCATATTTAACATCTGCAGTTTGATTTAAAAGATTTGGTATTGTCAAATAATTATATGCTGCATTTTCATTAATTAAATTATAATAAGATGTATTTCTAACCCAATTTGTTTTATTCAGATCAATTTCTTCTTGATTTGATGATTTTTTAAAATTAAATTCATTTGGTTTTGATTTATAATTTTTACCTATTAAATATGGAAAAATTGGTCTCTTATATCCAGCAAAAACACCGGAAGAATCTGACAATGAATTAATTGTCGCAAAGTATGCATAAGTTCCATTTGGAAATTCTGGTGTTACACAAAATCTGCCATTATTTTCATCCAAAGTAGTATCATCACTAGTTTTTAAATAAACATAATCTTCAATAAAAAATCCTAAAGGAAATTCGGTTAAAGAAGGTCTATTTGGGTTTAAAACTTTTGTATATCCAGACTTAACTTGAGATACAATTCCACCCTGTCTTGTTATATACCCATAAGGACCATAGATTGGATTTCCATCATAAGCCCAACCAATAATTGGAGAATGATCTGAAGATGAAACTTCAGCATCATTAACTTTCTTTAGATCAACCTTTGAATTACCATATAAAGATTTTCCACTTTGATCAACAGAATAAACTATTTCTCTAAGTCTTCTTGGAGCATACAAATGAGAATATTGTAGTTCATATTCTTTATTAATTCCTTCAGTAATAAATCCATCATCACTAGTAATATTGTAAAAATATTTTTCAAATAAATTTACATTCCATGTTGTTATTTTTGGCAAAAATTCAGCAAAAGAACCTGCAGGAGTTATTGTTATTGAAGTTGTATTAGAATTATATCCAATTCCACCTTCAATAACTTTTATTGATTGAATTTCTCCATTTTGCACAATTGGAGTTATAACCGCACCAGTTCCGTTTCCTATAATAGTCAAATTTGGAGGAGAATTATAGTTCCTTCCTTTACTATTGACCAATACTTCAATAATTTTGCCATCAGAAACGATAGGAACAAGTTGTCCACCCGAACCACTGCTCAAAGTAACTGTTGGTAATCTACTATAATTTAATATATCAGAAGTTCCATAAGCAGAACCTTTTGATGACAAATGAATAGAAGTAATTTCTCCTCTGAATATTGGTTGAACAGTTGCTTTAAATGTTTCATTACCAATCGAGGAAATACCAATATTTCCAAGTACTTCTACAGAAATTTGTGGATAGTTAAATGTGTGGATGCCAGACCCTACAGAATTTAATACAACATATTGATTTGTATTATAATAAAAATCTTGATTAGTTACGCCCAACCCTACTTGTGATAATTTGAAATTATCATCATCAATTTTCGTGACATAATAATTTGTATTGGTAGATAATCCACTAACTGCAATATCATTAGTAGTATAGGTTACAATTTCTCCAGATTTAAAGTCATGATTTTTTATTTCAATCAAATCTAAAGATGTACTAATTCCAATAGAAGAGGTAGTTCTAACCTTGTTCTCATATCCACTACCAGAATCAATTATATTGATAGATGCTAAAATGGACTTTTTATTATAGGATTCAATTGCATGGGTGCCCGCACCATAAGATGTTAAAACAACCGTATTAATTCCAGATACGGAATCATCCAAGGTCTTGTGTAATTTGATTACATATGGTGTTTGAACAGAAGCATAGTATGAAGAATCTGTTGATAATCCTCCAACAGACATTTGACTATTTGTTCTGTAAATAACTCTTTCTGAGTTTACAAATTTATGATATGTAGTAAATCCAATCGTTGATGAAGTAGATCCCAATCCAACAAGTCCCGCATTTGATTGGGAATTAAAATTCACCTGATGAGTCACCAATTTCATATTTGCAGATGCTTTTGCATTGCTACCATTTCCACCAGTAATTTTAATGATGGGAGTATCTTGATAATCAAATCCTGGATCAATTATTCTAATTTCTTTTAGATTTCCTTTTACTGCACAATATCCAGTAGCTCCAGTTCCTACTAAATCGCCAATATTTAAAGATGGAGGATTGATAATATCATATCCAGATCCTGGAGAAAGTATTTCAATTTCCTCCAATTCTCCATAAGAAGCAGTATCTGTAGATTTGTAATTTAATATTTCAACACCATTAATTAATATTCCAGTTAAACCTGGTTTTGTTGAATATAATTGTCCTTCAATTGCTGATGGAGATATTTCTCGTAAAAGTTTCTGTGAATTTAAAGTTTTTGATTTAAATTTATATGGTTCAATTTTATTAAAATTTACAATAGTTGCATTATCAATTAAAAGAAATTTTAAGTCTTGTATATTTGATCTACTTTTTGCTAATTTAATATTATTTGAATCTATCCTTTTAATATAATAAATTCCCTCATCAAATAAAGAACTTACTATAGAGGATGTTTCAGTGATATTTCCATCAGCATCGGTAGAAGAAAAAGTAGTTTTTTCTGGAGTATAATATACAATATCTCCAGTATAAAATCCATGATCTGTGGATGATGTTATTTTGAAGGTGTCTCCTTCAAATGTTCCAGAAAATATTACAGATTTATCTGAAATATTAAGATCTTGATTATTGTAATAAGGTAAAGATGGTGATGCAACTAATGTTCTATCTTTTATCTTGTAAATATTTTGAACATTGGCATTTAATATTGAGGTTGAAGGAAAAGTTGATGAACTTACTTTTAATAATTCTCTTTTTATGATATAAGTATTTTCTAATAATTCACCTTGCCCTCTTATTGTTAATGAGTTGGATGAAGTGATATCAATAACACTAGATGCTTTTTCTACTCCAGATTCACCTATAACTTTTAATTTATCTCCAATTTTAAAAATATGATCGTTTGTAGTGATAAGACGATATGTATTATCTGAAGTATCAAGTCTAGTAAAAGATGCAACATCATATGAAGTTGCTAAATTAAATAACCAATTATTTGAAACTGCATCTTTTGAGTCAATACCAAGAGTTTTAATCTCCGCAGTATCACCTTTTGCATAATAATAAGTATCATCAATAATATCAAGATTTTCTAAAACGGAATTGATTTTTACCTTTATTGTCTGGCCTTCATACGTTCCGTATGCAAAAGTATTAATAGTAATATTACTAGAATCTAAAATTGTTGAAGTTATATTGGAACATCCAAAAAATTGAGTGAGCGATTTTGAAGAATATGATACTATTCCAGATGTTCCATCATTATAAGTTACTTCTAATTCACCACTCTTAGGAAATGCAACAGTTGAATCTACATCCAATACTGTAGTTGCAGCAGAAACTTGTCCTATTAGTTTTGTTTTTGCGTGAAT
>Ga0209500_10000791_pt1 | contig 25797 bp, 34 predicted proteins | sample S_140212_EF_Meta_FD_187323 | JGI IMG/M metagenome (GOLD analysis project Ga0209500, IMG submission 187323) | Freshwater microbial communities from Lake Simoncouche, Canada to study carbon cycling - S_140212_EF_MetaG (SPAdes) (version 2) | ecosystem: Environmental > Aquatic > Freshwater > Lake ...
CATTATCTCACTAATATGCTTATGATGGCTCCACGACTGATACCGATTACCGCTACCTGGTTGGTTTGTTGCGGATTTGCAACATATCCTGAACCACCGTTAATAACATTTATGGCACTTACCTGACCACCAGTAACTTCTGCTTCGGCTACCGCACCTGCACCTAGTCCAATGATACTGATCTTGGGCGGTGCTAGATATCCATATCCTGCTTGATTTATAGTAATGGCAGTGATCACTCCACTCACACCATTGGCTGTGGCTGTGGCCAACTGCACCTGTTGTGTGCCCGGCCATTGATCACTAACCAATCGCAGCAAGGGATGATATCCTACTACATTGATATAGTCGGCACCACTTTTGTTGTAATAGCTTTGCACTTCAGTAACATCTGCCCACACAGATTCATAATTCTGAGCACCTTGTACTTTGACATTACCAGTGTAATGATCCATCTCCATCTGGAATGTGGTAAAGCTGGTTCCATTGGTAGGAACATGACTGCTGAAGCGTTGTGGATCGTTGTAGACATTTCCATACGCACCTGGAGGATTTAGTGCCCAGTCAGGATAGTTTGAATTCCATACTGGATCAATATATGTTTCTGGTCCATAGATTGTGGGGATAGTGACCAATTGGCTGGGTAAGAACGCCGGCTTTACTGAATCAACAATATCCACATCGCCGCGACCTTGTGCTTGAGCATCTACAAATACCGCTTCTACTAGGTTGCCACTTGCACGTTCTATGCTGTAGCTGCTTGGTTCTGCCGGAAACTCTGTGGTTTCTGCTGCTGTTAATGTGACTTTGGCACGCCCAAAAGTAGCGTTAATTATGACCATGTCTTTTTCAATCAGCTGGGCTGTGCCTGCTAGATTGATCAGTTTGAATCGCAAGTCAGACCCTGTGATGTTCACAGGTTTTTGGTCTTGATTGATGAACTCAAACAAAATCACATTGTCAACACCCTTGTTGATGGTTAATTTTTTAGCATACACAGGATCCCACCTCCGGTCAAAAACGTCACCATCTGTGGTATCCAATACCAACACACGTTGGATTTGTTGATAGATATAGATCTGGGTTGAATACATGTGGTGAGCTCCAATGATATTTAGCCCGAGACACAGGGGTATAAATATCCGAACTAATACAATATGGGCAGCGACTTATTCCAAAAACTTGCAGACAAGTATCCTTTCATAACCTTGTGTGTGTATTCCACTAACGAATACGTAGGCATCGTGCAAAATCGCGATGACGTGATCACCACGATCTACGACTTTGGTATCATACAAGATCCTGAACAGAAACGTCGCTATATCGATCTAGCCAACACTTGGTGGTGGGAATCTAATAGATCAATCCCTATCAACATATTCCTGCGTGGTGAATGGGAAGAATTCCGACTGTGCTTACGCACTTTTGTGAACAAAGATCTGGAGATACTGCACGGCCCTGTGTGCAGTCTTAACGATATCGCCCGACGAAAAGGCAAACGAAAATCAATTACCCTGGTCAGACGTATTGAGTAAGTTCATATGCAAAGCCACCAATGCTGCATAACCAAGTGAATGTGCTTTCTTGAACACATAACCCCGACTATCATCCCCATCCCACACTGACTCAAACACTTCGGTCCAGGGCCGATTCTGTAGGTGTGCTTTGCCCGGTCGGATCACTGAAATAAACGCAGCCATCCTTGGGATTGAATCTGGCTTCATTGATCGCAATAACTCAGTATAGTTTCCTATGTGAACTAACTGCTGAGCCCATTCCGTATCTGTCCACAATCTACACCAAGGCGGTTCTGCAGCCAACATTGTTTCGTAGTGTGCAGGATCCCGCACCAGGCTATACACGCTCATGTTTAGCAAATCAATCTTGAAGTAGCCACGAGATTCGGCTGTTTCGTAATCTAATGAACTACACCCTGTGATGGGATCACGTGGAATGTCAGTAACATAGATGCCGGAGTTGTGTCGACGGCCATTGCTTTGCCGTGCGGCGGTATGCTGTATCAGGGCCAACACAGCATCCCTATTGGGTACATCAATGTCAATGTCTGCGCTCATACAATAACTAATGCTGCTACCACTCGCAGTTTTTCTTCGGCTTCACGCACTGCTGCCAACTGATCAGCCACAGCAGGATACTTCTCGGCCAATGCTTTTATTTTCATTTCTTCAAGACGCTTTTGATTTACCCAATCAATGGCTTCCACAGCATCTTGTGTTAGACTCACACTGACATCACTCATTCGTAAAGGTTGCCACATCTGTCCATCATACACTTCCGTGCTTTGAGTTGTGGTATTGAATCGCATGTTACCCAGCCCTTGTGCTCCGCTAAAGTTGTTCATGTAGTTGCTGGCATTGTTGTTGTAAGCCGTCAAATATCGTCCGCTACCATACACATTCTTTATCATGTCACCATCCTGCTTGTGTTAAAATCTCTTTTGCGTATTCCTGATCCCCGGGGTAATCCGCAAACTTCTTCTGCCATATGTCTGAATCGATATAAGGCCATATCATAGCTACCTGCTCTGCATTGAGTTCTGCCAAGAACTTCTGCCCGGATTCACTATTGTAGATCACCCAGGCACTGATCCTGCCTGTGGTTATAGCATAGCACGTGGCATTTGCGCTGCCAAATCTAAGACAATCATGTGCCGGAGAACCAGTCTTTTCACTCCAAGCCAAACCATATTCAATTGCCCGAGCTAGAGCATCGTTCACTGTTTCTTTCTGCACATGGGTCACAAGATACTCTGTGTATAACTTGTCGCTGCACCAGTTGTCGATCTTCTTGTTTGCTTTCAGCAACCATTCAAGGAATCGTTCAGGATTGATCACCCGCACATCCACACAATATCTACCCCATTTCACAAAAGCACGATAGTAAGGTGACGTGGCAAAGTCATCCCATGTTTTTAGTTTGGCCGACCCTTGTGTGTATTCATAGAACTTCAAGTAGCCTTGCAGCCCTAACTGCACACCACGCTCACTTTGCTCTTGCCAGCGTTTCTTTTGCTCACACACATGCACACTCAGCGTGGATTCTTTGCTGAATGATCTGGAGCAATACCTACATGTATGTGCGGTCATTGCAATATTTTATGCTCTTGAATGTAGTTTGTCAAATACTGATTCAACCAATGATGCTGTCCGGGTGCCACATGCCTGCAATTTCTGTCATGATGGATATCGTCGGGTGACCAGGCAGCGCCTTGATCAAATTGCCAAGGTATACTGCGCCAGGCCAATCCGTTAATGATCTCACGTCGTGATTTCATGGGTTGGAATTTGGTCTGATCCAATACATAATCTAATACAGATTCGGCTGTGTTGAAAACAATGCAACCATGCCCACGACTGTTTAAACTGTCACACATGCTGAGCAATCTGTACTGCAAATCTTCTGCCCACTCGTCAACACTTGCTAGATTGATTTTTAACCAGATATCTCGATACAAGTCGAGATCTTTTTTTGACACGCACGGATCAATGATTGCTCCTAGCGGATTGATTGCTCCTTGTGTGGTAAAACTCAACCATTTTCCGTCTAGATCGGTGCGATCTATATGCACTGGCAGTTCATATCTTGACACAAATGTCACACCAATCACATAAAGCGTTGGAGCCGGATTGACGAAACTGTCTCTGAGAGTAGTACGTATGATGCGATTGTTACACGATCCATATTCAGCCAGGCTATGATGCTGTGTGATGTTGAGCTGTTCAGCAAGATCACCATGCCCATTACCATCGGCATAAAACTTCATGTAGCTACACCCATTGACCGCCAGTCTAGCGGGCGTCATTACCATGGGCACGTTGCAGTTGTGCTAGTTCTTTTTTGTCGGTGAGCGCAGCCATGAGATCAATCTCATCATCTCGGAAGTGTGGATACAACTCACGCAGTTGTTTCTTTATTGTTGACGCACCGGCTTCTTTCTTCTTGGGTGCGATCCAGTTATGCCGCATGGCACCCATGCCTGGGCTGACCGCTGTGGCCATGAGCCATTGCAGTTTGGGATGTCGATGCATGGTAAAGAAGTGCTTGTTTAGATAATGATTTGTGCTCTGCACATAGTATTCTTGCAGTTCCTGGGCACCATCCACAGCTGATCCCCAACGCACCATGAGGAATGTTGAAAACTTCTTGCGTTCTTCCACCGTGAGTTCATCATAGAAGTCACGGTTCTTTGCGTCCAATTGACGCATCTCATTGCCGATGTTTAGTTTGTCGCTCATTTGATCTTGGTCAGTTGATAGATCATTATAGCATGATCCAGAATGTCTTGTAAAGCAGGATTGGTGCGGGCTGCTCTGCGTATGGCGAACCACAGCTGATCTTCTATTAGTTCATCGCGCTTTTTTTTCATTCCTACCCTGATATCTGCATCGCGACGCTCTTCGTGCGTTTCGTAATCATACCCTACTTCTGTTCGTGTGCTGGGATCTGCTCCTGTTTCACGCTGATACACCGTGTCACCATCACGTTCATAAATTAGTGTAACAGCAGGCTTTAACTGTCCCATTACCAGGCTCGATTGTAATCCACTATCTCGCAGTTGCGGCTGATGTCTTTGACGAAATACACACAGTCCGGTTGCTCTGCATCATTGATGGGCACACATAACATCTGCCCATTCTTCAGCTTGGGTGCATACCAAGATACTTCTTGATACACATCAATGATTTCTAGACTGGGGAAACTGGGACGGAAACTGCTTAGTGGATTGAATTGGAACACTCGGAATCCACGATCATTCACACTGGTGAGTGGTAACATTTCTAGATCTCCGACTTCGGGTTCACCAATCAGGATTTGCCAATCCACGGGCATCTTGATCTTGAAATCACCTATCTGTAATACCAGTGCAGGTGCGCTGAAACTCTCCAAAAAGATTAAAGGAATATAGTGATAGTCTGGATTGGCCGGATCTGAATTATCTAATATGGCAAATCTCATGTCATCCACCTCTTCAGGCAAATGGTCGAGATCATAGGGTCGGTTGTCTAATGTTAGGATACGCATGAGTTTATTGTATATTATAGTTGTGAAGAATGCAACCTATTGCCAGTTCAATTTCTCCTGAGTGTACGGATAGTTAGCTTCATTGTAGAACACCTTGCGTTTGGTCAAGTGTCGTTTGCTAAATTTACATGTTGAGGTGACATCCCATATCTGCACATGATCTTTATCTTCGGCCTTGCGGATACCGCGCCCAATTGATTGGATCACCCGTGTAAAACTCTTGCCTGGTTCAATCATCACTAGATTAAAGATTCTTGGTATGTTGATGCCCACTGCTGCCACACCGTATGTGGCCACAATGATCTTGTCTGTGCTAGTAGATACTTCATCATATTCATCTTGCCGAGCCTTGGCTTTGGTTGCTCCTGACACAAACACCGCACGATCGCCTAGCCTTGCCACCAGTTCATGTCCTGCTGCCACACGATCCACTAGCACTAGTGTATTGCCTGTTTCATTCACTTGCAGAACCAACTGCGCGATAGCATCTAGTCTGCCGGGTTCTTCTAGGAGATATTTCAGTTCTTCTTGATAGGTCTTGTGTTCTCGGATGTCTACCAACTGCACAACATTCACATGGCACTGTGCCAACACGCCGCGATCTTGTAATTCACTGGCAGCCAACTTGGATATAACAGGACCCAAACTGACCAACAGGCTTTGACTTTCAAACAGCTCTTTTGGAATAGTTCCTGTCAATCCCCATCGAATTGGCACTTGCGCCATCACGCCTGTGAGCAGGGTTTTAAGTGCATCTGCTTTGGCCATATGTACTTCGTCCACTATCACACATACCACATCTTCAAGAAACTCCTGTATGGTGCAATCGCCCACGCCATTCTTTGTGTTCTTTAACAAGTTATTTAGGCTCTGCCATGTGCAAATGGTATGATGTCTACCGTATTCTTTTCTGTCACCAAAGTAAACACCCACATCCAGTTCCATATTGATGTAGTCTTTCTCTGTCTGTGTCACAAGACTTTTGTTGGGTACGATAACAATACTGCGGCCGTATGCACTAACTGCATCGCTCAATGCTGCTGTCATTATGGTCTTACCTGCGCCTGTGGCCACTTCTTGTAAGCATTGTGGATTGGCTAGAAAGTTGTTCACAATCTCCACTTGATAGTCACGCAACAAGATGGGTTGCCCTTCTGCAGGATGTGCCTTGGGCCATTTGCGATCCTGATATGTGGTTTCCGTTACTTGTGTGAAATCAAATGTAGTAGTGTATTCGCGTTGATCATCCAGCTCTATGTCATAGTTTTGTTTTTCTAGTATGGGGATGATCTCGGGCAAAAGATTCACATAAGTGCTGCCGCCCAGTTGGAAGTAGGCCACTTTGCCATCCCACCGCCCCAATCGCACAGCCGGCAGATAACGAGCGTAAGGCACATCGTATTTGAATTTCTTTACTAGATCTCTGCGTGTGTCGAGATCCAGACCTTCAATCTTTATGTTTACTTCATCGCGGATTGTTATAGTTGCTCTTTTCATTCTATGGATACTCGGGTAATGTATTGTCGTTGTGCCACAAGATCAATCAATTCTGACTGTGACCTCGAGTCCTCAAGATCCGCCACTGGATATCTCATGGGCAATGCTTGTGTATTATACACTGTCTCGATTCCTTGAGCAACAAAGAAGTCTCGATGTTGTTGCAGATATTTTTCCATGGTAGGTAGATCCACACGAGTATCTATATCAAAAAAAGGCACAAAGAAATCCGCCGAATATCGTTGCCAAGGTTGAAAAGCATCATCACCTATGTATAGGTCTTGGTCCTGTGCTAAATCCTCAAGAGTCTTTCCAATCTCCACATAATTCAAACACACGGTGCCAAACGGCACTGTCATGGATCCGTATTGTACGGCTTGGTCAGGATCTAATTTATATATCTTAGGCATTCCGAACCATGTGCAAACAAATCTAGGTTGCACTGATTCCAGACTTTCGCATCTGTGAACAGCTATGTTTAGTTCTGCTAACGCATGCCGTACAGTATCAGGTGCGCGAACCCAAAATTCATGTGTCTGTTGATCCAACAACCCATGATATATTTCAAATATGTGATGCAGATAGTTGAGATAGTCTTGATCTCGAACTGATGTGAATGGTCTTTCAATGATCGGTTCATAGTCATTGATCGTTTTGACGCATTGCAATATATAATTTTCTGCCCGCTGTTGTTCTTTTTCTCCGGAATCAAATCCATAAAATCTAGTGGGGTCATCTAATGGCCAAGCATCACGCTGGCTCATACGTTCAAGCCAAGCGTCCCCAATAGGATTCTCTCTTATAGCGAAACGTAAATGTACGGGATCGTCATGCCCCAGTTCTAACACAAGATATTTCATAGTGTTAGTATATAGCCAAGCCGTGTAAAAGTCAAAAAGACAGGTGCCATTTAAGCACCTGCCATAAAAGAGTCGCCGGGCTAGAAATTCACTGCGACTCTGTTTTCGCACCTACCGCCGAAAATCTATTCCTTAGAGATTGGCACTACGCGGAATCCAATCTCATCAGCTTCATCAGCTTCATATTTGGTATCCACAACATACAAAAGCAAATCACCATCCCAGATTTCAAACATATCGTTTCCTTAAAAAATTGACTGCATCACACGGGCCAGATAAAAGGCACTTACAAACAAACAGAACCATCCCGACCAATTGGCTTCTATCTCAAAACAATGCTTGGCAAGCCACCCATTCAGCAACATCCAAAAAATCCACTCTTCCATTTTACTCTACCTTCATACAGGTAGTCTCTGCCAGTCGACGCCAGTTGTCTGGACTCAACTTACGCAAGTCTGCAATCTTCAGCGCCATACGCAAACTCATCTCACGCAAGCGGGCTTGGTTGGTTTCCATAAACTCAAAGATGCTGTCTTGAGTTTCGGGCTCAAAGTCGTAGTCTGCAAACAGCACACCGTCTTTGGCAATCTGCTTGATACGCAAGATCTTGTCACGCATGGTGTCCAAGGTCAAGTCCAAGTAATGGCAACGACTTTGCAGTGCGTCCAAGTGATCGCGCAGTTTCTGCGACTTCATCTTGTCGAACTTCAAGTTGGTGATAAAGATCACCGAGCCTTTGAAGTCAAAACTGTCTGGGATGCCTTCACGGCGCAGTGCGCCCGACTCACTCAACCACGAAATCTTACGCTTCTTGCCCGAGTCCAGGGCACCTTTCAGCAAGTTCAAACACACGTCGTCAAGCAAGATGCTGTCACAGTCATCAAACACCAACACACAGTTGGGATCAGAATATTTGTACAGAGCTTGATACAAGCCGATGGGAGTTGCTGAGCCTTTGACAACTTCAGCGCGAAGCCGCTTGCCTGCGATCTTGTCAAACAGCGTGGCTTTTTCGATCTCTTGTTCCACACCGTAGCTCTTGCCCACACCCGGAGGGCCCGACACGATCATTGCGCGGATGTCGCCGCCAATGCAGGCTTTTGACATTTCTGTTAGGATTTCAAAACGCTCGCGGATGCGAGTCATTGCTTCGTCTTCAGTCTCTACAACGAAAGAAGAGACTTTAGCAGTGGGTTTGTTCATTTCCACAGTGTCTCCATTGATCATCTCGTAGTCAGAGATAGCATCAACGCGGATACGCACAGTGGCAGGGCAGTTGGGGAATGTGCCATTGTTTTGCACAGTAACATAGCCGCCCTTGGCGCCCGTCTGAAAGCCGCTTACTAGAGCGAAGCTTTGGTTTTTTACAGTTTTGCCGCGGTACTCGCCGCGCAGTATACGAATAGCACTCATGGTTTCTAGCCCCGTTGTGTTGTTAAGCCACTATTATAGCAGCAGTTGAGATAGCAGTCAACCCATTTTGTTGCAAGTTTTTCCAACTCGAATTGCGAAAAATTGTGACATTTTTCAGCAGTTTTTGTTGTGTGCTTTTGTGTTGACATGAGCATAGTATAGTGTAGAGTGCAATACCGGTCAACCTCAGAAAAATAACCCTATACAGTGTAGGGTTTTAGTGTTTCCTTACAGCCATGCAAAGGCGAGCTGGCGGAAACATATACAATTTTTCGCGTTGATATACCCATATTTGTCCCAATATAGAAATCGTGTCCGAATCTGTTAACTGATGCATTTTACAATCAAATTCAGCCCAACACAATCGATCTATAGAACATATGAATATGCCGCCGGGAGGCACTATGCGTAAGATTTCATCCAAGCAATCTGCTGTCATTGGAGGAGTATTTTCCAGTTCCATCACACTTTGCAGAAATACATTTGAACAGATAACCACGTCGTAAATGTTGTCGGCAATGGGCAATGTATATCTTAGATCAGCTTCAATGAATTCATCGTATGTGTGATTTAATACATAGTGAAGGCTTTTATTCGGAGTATCCAACCCATGTACCGTGCCCAGGATATTGTTATTTCTGAGTTGTTGTAACATTTCTCCACGACCGGCTCCTATATCTAATATTTTAATTCCGGGTCTTTTTAATTCATTCATTAACTGGATTTGGTTTAAGAAATCCATAGTTATCTCGGGTAAGGTGTATGCGCCCCAATTTCCCCTAGGCATGTCGTAGAAAGTCGGTGTTGCAGAAATTATTAAATCATAACATAGCACATCACCGGAGGACATGACCCAACTCCATGTTCCTATTTCGCCTAGGGTGCGTGAAGGTGTTTGCAATATTCCATTAAGAGTTACATTTTGTCTGACATCGCCGAGAAGATTTACATCTCTCCAGGATCCAGGATCTAATACAGTTAATGCACAGCCGTGCTGATTTAATATTTTTTCTTGTGCTACCCAATGGTCAGGGTCTTCCAACCGTAAAAATTCAATTTGTTCTTGTGAGAATGGTGGCCTGGCCACGTCACACATTATAGATATCTTTTTAGCCCAGGACACAGCGGCTTGAAATTTATTTAAATTCTCCTGGTTGTAAATTGGATTTGAGATTCTATCGTGGTTGATCCGTACCTGGCCCAGAGTTACGGTACCATTAGTGACCGACACGGCCATTGGTATCGTACCGCTAAAATCCAACGGAATATTGTATGCTTCAAAAAGAAAATCTTCTTGACCCTGGGTGATTGTACCATTGAATACCGTACGACCCCCTAGTGTGACCAGCAACTCAACTTCCTTACCGTGAGTAGACCCAAAAAATCTCAAAGTTCGCATGTTGTTATTTCCAATGTTGTTTTATCACAGTGTCGTCCACTTCATGTGGTTTTGGATCGCCGTGAAACACCAGCACACTATTACCTGGCGCTAGTATAGTGCCGCGTCCCGGCTTAAGATAAGTGCGATTCTTAAAGTTCATACCGCCATCCAATGCTGTCCATCGCCAGCTCACAACTCGATTTTCATCTAGGAATCTGCGTCGGTTTGCAGGTATCACTGTGTTCAAATATTCCTGATCGCCACCGTGTTGATGATTGATACGTATGCGTTCACTTCGCTGATTAAAATTCTGCCACACACTATCATAATGGGTTGTGTCCCAATACATCACTGATGAATTTATGTTGTACACATCCGGTTTCCACAATGAACGGAAATCCTTCACAGTCCAAAAGAACGCCGGGCTCAGTTTCACCATCCAATCTATATTATCCACGATCACAACGTCCAGATCAAAATACAGCAGTTGTCCGCGAAAATGTTCGCTGTTGAATAGCTGCATCTTATACCACCAACTGCGTTTACGTCCAGTAACACCTGGCCATTCGGTTAGATCATGTCGCACCATGTGAGCGGGCACTGGACGTGTGGGTTCTGTGTATACATGCAATCTCACACCACGAGTCAGATGACGGCATAGCATATTGTAAAGTCGATTCACATAGATGAAATCATAACCTGCGCCATGAATCACACAGGCACAATCCACAGGACCATTGGGATCATTTGATTCAACAGATTCGGGGTTGATTCTTTTCCGAGCACGATGTGCTTCGCGTTCTGCCCTATGCAGATCTTTTTCAGCTTGCGTGGCCATAATTATACCGGTGGGTTGTTCCAATATGCAGGATATTGCCGTAATATGCTCTGCACTGATTCAGGATAAGTTATATCCACTGTGTGTGTGGTGCATTTATGATTGATGGCAGAAATGGTATCTCTTTGTTTAAATGCTGACAAGATCTGTTCAGGATCTCTATGCTGACTTTCTATGCAACTTACTACTTTATTGCGGATAAGATCATCAGTGCCCATCCAGGTCCAATGCCATCCTACCGGAGTTTTTAACCCTACGCAATGATTGCGATCTTTTCTTTTTACACTATTTCCTTTGTATAGCTCATGAGGAGTATCAAACATCCTGCGGCGTGCCACGACCGAACCTTTCCAGCCACGTTCAGCACGTTGATCAAACTTATACATAAACATTTCAAATCCACAGGTCACTGGTTGATTGTGTTGATCCATCAATTTCATGATATCTGCCCAGCATTCAGGATTGATTATCTCGTCGAGATCACCGTGTATTACTACATCTTCAGCAGAATATTCTGCTAGTGCAGGTGCGATAGCTTGGCGCATCATGGTTTCGCATATGAGATTGGTCTGATGTGATTCCAATGCCAATGTAACAACCTTTATCCTATCACCGTAGCGCGATTGATATTGGGCAAGATTGTTTAGCAGATTATAGGGCTTGGGGATCCCGCTAAAAGTCCTGCTGGCTTCCAGGATCACCCACCGATCCACATAGTGGTCAGTTATGGCTAGATGTATATCCAGCATGTCGAATTCGTCGTTGAATAATAAGGTATCAATTACCATGATTAAAATCTATAAATGATTTGATAGGCATCGTATAAAGGCGCATGGCCTTTGGCTTGCAAGTAGTCTGCAATGTAATGACCTTTTCCTGTGCGCTGATTGCTGTTTAAAAATCTGCTGTTGTCATCTATCACAACCATGGCACCTGGTTTAAGATGCGGTTCGATTGTTTGGAACTCCATCAGATGATGACTAGCACTCGCGTGATCGTTATCCCATTTTACATCATAGCTGTCTAGATAGAAAAGATCCACACGATCCAAATCCAACTGTGTGGCCAGATAAAGCACGCTGTCCTGACATGTGGATTCAAAGCTGTGAGATGTAATAGCACCACGGGCAGCATCTACCGCTGTGGGATCTATATCTACGCTACGCACACTTCCGCTGTGATGTTCTACAAATTCTGTAAACAATCTAGCACTTTGTCCATCTTTCCAATTGCCAGGGTTGCGTAATGTTCCAGTTTCAATTATGTGATATTCAGTCTGATTAAGACTTTCAAGATGTGCAAACACAAGATTAAATCCGTCAGCCCGTTGATAAAGGCCTTCTATTAGGCCTCTTTTGGCACCACTCACTCGAGGATTTAATAAGTCGTAGTATGTGTCACGATAATGTTTAAGCCATGTCATGAGTTATTTAAATCAAACTGCTGTCATCGAATGGTTTTGTGACCAGCCAGCAGCGCCCTGATCTACGAACCTTGATATCCCGTGGGCCAAAGAAGTCCCATACTGCCTTTTGCACACCCGGATATCCTTTGGTATAGTCATCGCCGGCGAACATGGACCCTGGACGCAATTTTGGCCACCAAGCAGTTAAATCATTTGTCACTGCTTCATAACTATGTCCGGCATCCACATAGCAAAAATCTACCGAATTATCTGTAAACTTCTTAGCAGCATTCCAACTGATCATGCTCAACATCTCGATGTGTTCCAGTACAGGTTTTAGATTTTGTTTGAAGATCTTTCGAAGATCCTGTACAATAGTTTGATCATATGCAATAGCCGCTTCGCCTTTCCATGTGTCTACACAATAGAAAGGACCTAGCTTGTTTCTGTTGATCAGTTCTACCGCACAATACGCAGCACTGCGCCCGGTCCAGGATCCTAGTTCAACCCAGGTACCACCCACAGGAAATTGATCTAGTACCATGTCCAACATCACGGTGTTTTTGTGACTCATGAAACCGTCAATGTGTTGATAGAAGTGATCCATTTTGTATTTACCGTTATATACGCCGATAAATATTTCCATGACAAACATTACAGAACGACCCTGGGGCTACTATCAAGTGTTACATCAAGTGGGAAATCATGTCAAGCTCAAAGAGCTCACTGTGATGCCCGGACAACGGCTCAGCATGCAACGCCACGAACAGCGAGCTGAATTTTGGTTTGTAGCCGAAGGGCAGGCCACTGTGTATACTGTGGATCCGCACAGCACAGAATATGAGATAATGGAAAAGCCCCAACAGCACGAACATTGTTGGATTGAACTAGGTGAATGGCATCAATTGTGCAATGACACAGATCAACCGTTGAAGTTGATTGAAATCCAATACGGTGCGGACTGCGTGGAAGAAGATATAGAACGCCTATGAAACCTATTCCTGTGTTTGTGGGATACGATCCTAGAGAAGCTATTGCTTATCACACCTGTGTGAATTCAATCATACGCAACAGCAGCAGACCAGTGGCCATCGTGCCTGTTGCTTTAAATCTGTTTCGAGAGTATAGCGAGACCCACACAGATGGATCAAATCATTTCATCTACACACGCTTTTTAGTACCATATCTCATGGATTATCAGGGCTGGGCTATATTCATTGATGGCGACATGATCGTGCGTGGCGATATTGCCGAACTGTGGGAGTTAAAAGACTACACCAAGGATGCGTTAGTTGTAAAACACGACTACAAGACCCGCCGCACTGAAAAGTATTTGGGCAATGCCAATGAAGATTATCCCAGGAAGAACTGGAGTTCGGTTATACTATGGAACTGCAATGCCATCCGGAACCGGACACTCACACCCGAATTTGTGCAGAATTCAACAGGTGCGTTCTTGCATAGATTCTCCTGGATTGATGATGACCGATTGGGCAAATTACCTGCAGAATGGAACTGGCTAGATGTAGAATACGAATGGAATCCCATGGCAAAACTAGTGCATTACACACTAGGAACTCCTTGCTTCCACGAGTTTGCTGACCAAGGAGACTTCTGTGATGACTGGCATCGAGAACGCATATTCACCGAATACTGTCAACAGAGGTTGATCGTATGATCATTGACAGTAAAAACTTTGATATAGATTGTTTACATTCAGCACAGGTCATTAAATGTAACAACAAAAGCAAACGTTCGCAGAGATATAGTCATTTAACCCATGCGCTAAAAAAAGTCAGCCTACCAGGGCATGTGATGGAATTTGGAGTATACCAAGGTCTTACACTAAAAATCATCTCGGACCATTTTTCCAATCAAACTGTGTGGGGGTTTGATAGTTTTGAAGGGTTGCCTGAGCCCTGGTTTATGATAAGTTCACAGTCGGGTCCTCGCCACCCAGCTGGAAGATTTAGATTGGACAAAGAGGAACTGTTGGTTGTTGTAGATCAGTTTGCAAAAAGAAACGTAAAGCTCGTGCCTGGATGGTTCAATCAAAGCATAGGTCCTTGGATGGATGCTAACCCTGGTTCGATAGCATTTTTACATATAGATTGTGATTTATACAGTAGCACACTAGACATATTGAATTTGTTGAACGATCGTATTGTGCCCGGCACAGTGATAGTGTTTGATGAAATGTATCCTTGGAATGATTTTGAACGATATGATCTCTGGGAGCAAGGTGAATTCCGGGCGTTAGGCGAATGGGTACGCAATCATCAACGAACATTTCGCACTTTATATCGCAGTGCTCATCAACAATGCAGCATCGAGGTGATAGTATGACCGGGTGGATCTTTCTCAGCAAAGGTGGCGAGGACGAGTACATAAACATGTTGGCCAAAAGTGCCGGTATGACGTCATTGGATTCAGACTACTTTGATTACAAATATGACATAGCCATGGATCGTAATCAGTTGGTATTACGTGGCATCCTCAAGCACAAGATCATGAAACAGTGTTTAGCGGATGGCAACAATTTTTACTACATGGACTCAGGATATGTGGGCAACAATGTAGGAACTCAAAACAGACATGGTATCAAACAATATCATAGAATAGTGTTGAATGATCTGCAACATAAAACCATACGTCCACGACCCAGTAATCGGTGGGATTTGTTAGGGGTTAGAATAGACCCCAGGAGATCGGGCCATCGTATCATCGTGGCAGCACCTGATGAGAAACCCTGCAAGTATTATGGTATTGATCAGCAACAATGGATAGAAGACACTGTGGCTGAGATCAAAAAACATACAGATCGTCCTGTGGAAGTGAGAGAACGTGCTCCTAAAAGAGCAGATAGAGTATTCAATGAACCGTTAAGCCGGGCGCTGACTCAAGATGTGCATGCCTTGGTCACTTTCAATAGTATAGCAGCAGTGGAGAGTATATTAACAGGGGTGCCGGCATTTGTGTTAGCACCAAGTCATGTGGCTGAACCTGTGGCCAATCGAGATTTGTCAAAGATAGATGATCCATTTTATCCGGACAAAGATTTGTTAATGGCTTGGTGCCACAGCATGGCCTACGGGCAATATCATGTGAGAGAATTAAAAAACGGAACAGCATTTAAAATGATGCAAGAATCATGAGAGTAATAAGTTACACCGCCACGCTGCCCAAAAAAGAGCAGTACACTCCTGAGAGTCTCAAGAATGCCACAGACAAACTCAACACATTAACGTACTTTGCACAAGGGGTAAATGCCTACGGTGATCAAGGTATAGTTGAATCTAATATGACCTATCAACCCAGTGAAGTTGCTGTGATCCTAGGGTGGGTGCATGAACACGGTAAAACCGCAGCACATCTACAGTTCCGACAGGAGATCTTAGATGGACAACGTGCTGCTGGTGGACGCACCGTGATTGCCGACAGCAACTTGTTTCTATACAAGAACAAAGAGAATCCAGGTTATTGGTTGCGCTATAGTTATGATGGCATATTCGCCAACACTGGTGAATACTGTGATCAAACACCCAATCCCAATCGGTGGGCACGGATACAAGAGCATTATCACTTGCAGTTACAGCCCTGGAGACAATCGGGTAATCATATCTTATTATGTTTACAACGTGATGGCGGATGGAGCATGGCAGGATGGGATGTGGTAGATTGGGCCATAAAGACCATAGTGGAGATACGCAAGTATAGTGATCGACCCATACGCATACGCCCGCATCCAGGAGACAAACGTGCGTCAAAGTATTGTGATCGTTTAATAAAACTATGTCAAGGTCGGCGCTTAACTCAAATTGAAGTCAGTAATCCTGCATCATCGCTGATGCAAGATTTTGTGAACTGCTGGGCAGTTGTGAATCACAACTCTAGTCCGGGTGTGGCAGCGGCCATAGAAGGTATTCCAATTTTTCTAACAGATCCTGAACGAAGCCAAGCACGAGATGTAGCAACCTTGTCGTTGAATCGAATAGAAAATCCGTTCATGCCCAATCGAGAAGCCTGGAGCCAGAGGATAAGTCAATTCCATTGGAGTCACAACGATCTACGTACAGGGGTGTGTTGGGCACATATGAAAAGATGGGCAAAAAAATGATAGAAGTCATAACCAGTTTTAATCAGATATACTACGATCTCATTGGACGAGATAGTGTAAATAGTTTCCTAGAACATTGGCCCAAGGAGCTCTCAATCACCTGTTATGTGGAAGAGTTTAAGCTGCCTGAACATCCGCGTATACGACAAATTGATTTTGATCAGTTGGATCCAGATTATATCAAATTCCAAGCCGACACAAGGTTCAGTCAGTCAGACAAGAAGTTTTCAAAGAAAGCCTACAGTGTGATGCATGCCTTGATGCATAGCACAGCAGATTGGATAGTATGGCAAGATGCTGATGTTCTTACATCTAAAACTGTGCCGCAATCTTTGATAGATTCAATACTACGGCCCGAGTGTCTCAGCATGTATATGGGTGTGACTTATTATCAAAGCAAGAGCGGGCAGCCCGGTGAGTGGTTGTGCCCCGAAACTGGTATCTTTGCTGTGAACACTCGTCACAGATCGTTCAAGGCATTTAGAACAGAATACATCCGTCGTTACCATGATCGTGACTACCGAGATCTGCGTAGGTTCTATGACAATGATGTGTTTGGAGCAGCTTTGATTTCGGTCAATGCACAAAACAATGACTTGTGTTATGGGTTTGAGAAGAAATACAAAACACCATTGCCTCATACTGTGTTGGGAGAATACCTAATGCATTACAAAGCCAAGCATAGCAAAGCTGAATATTCCAAAGCAGATGTCAGCGCGGTCTGTTTTGATCCCGACTTATCTCAATATCCAGAAGACCAATAACGTTCTCGTCTAGGGCGTATGAGATCTTTATCGTTGCTGCGCCCTGTGTTCTTTCTATTGCCTTTGAGGTGATCTAAATACGTGCCCCAGGTTGTGTTGATCAAAGGATGCCCTTCTCCTTTGATCAATCCTGCGCTCCAGTTTAGAATCTTCCATTCAGGATGTAGAGCTTGCACTTCTTTCCTAGTCTCATCGAACACCCAGCAATCATTCCATTCAGCCATGGTCATAAGGCGGCCTGAATCATATGCTAGTTGGAACTCTTTTAACCACAGTCGAGTGATAGTGTTATTCAAGTTCATGCCATACAATCCGCATTCGCTAAACTTCTTTTCTCTGCCCAAATACGCAAGTCCTACATCTGAGGGCATCTGTAGCACTAACACTGCTTCGTTAAGACGGGTATGGCATACCATGTCAGCATCCATCCAAAACAACACATCAGCACCACAGTTATCGGCGGCATGAAACACACTATAGGCTTTATGGCAGAATCTAATAGCATCCCAACGGAATCCCATGCCCGGTGCTTTGCCTTTGGCATCCGCTGGGCCTGTGGCCACTTCTCCGCGAGCTCGGGGGTCAGATCCCCATCGTTGTTTGAAAGCAACTATCTCCGGACTCACTTCATGCAAATTTCTCACATGGAGATTGCGAGCTGTTTGCGTGATTTCGCAATCTTCTGTGTACACATACAGATCGACATTACGAGGCCAAGTATTTAAGAATGTATCAATCATTCGACTAGCATACTTGTCGTAGCCTGATTGATTAAATGTTGTCACCACTGCATATTTGGTCATTCAAAATCCTTGTAGATAGTTTGTTCATGATCTTTCCAAAACCAATGTTCTTGAATCATTGTTTTTATGTCCTGTAGCTCAACATCAATTTGTGATAGTACAGGAACATCAGGTATGGTGACTCTAGCAGGATCATAGTAAAAAGCATTGTGATTGCTGATACTATTTAATGTAAAGAATTTCATGCCATAATGTTCCCACAGTTTGGTGTTTTTGGTCAAGCTGGCTCCACAAAAAAATCTACGATCATAGGTCTTTTTTCTCACATTGGCGATATAAGGAAAGCCGGCCTGTGTGGTGGACCCAAAGTGTTTGTTGATCTCCACACATACCACAGCAGGGCGGAAGCCTGCTTCTAATAGCGTACGGGCAATATCGTAGTCAAAGCTATCTATGTCAAGACTAAAGAAATCAGTGTTCCAATCAGCCACAGGTCGTAGAACATCTACTATGTCGTCTGGAGTGATCATCTGTTTTAGCTTGGTGATAGCGTCACCCCAGCGATTGGGTGTATCAGGTTCCCATTCTCTACCATCAACTCCCACACCGCGATATCCGCGATCCAAGAGGTCCATGGTCATGTTTTGATTTCCTGTACCAAATCCTATTTCTACAAAGGTCTGATGTGGCTCTCGCAATCCCGAGAGCAAGAGTTCAATGATACCGGTCTCACCAAATTGGCTGTGACCTTGTCTTTCGTATGGAAGAGTAAAGTGCATATATACTAATTATCACTATGAACATCAGTATCTTTAATAAGTTTGGCGCCTTAAATTCTGTGCCTGTATTTGAAGCATTCCGCGAAGGGTGCAAACGTAATCGTATACGTGTGACTGAACACGATAGCACCGCAGATATAGCTGTGATATGGAGTCAGTTATGGACTGGGCGCATGGCTCCTAATCGTGCTGTGTGGCAGGAATTTACCGCAGCAGGAAAGCCGGTGATAGTGATGGAAGTAGGACAACTCATGCGCGGCGTTACCTGGAAGATGGGCATCAATGGTGTAAATGCTCGTGCTCAATGGGGTGAGGGCACAGAACCCGACCGTGTTAGAAAATTAGCCATGCGATTACAACCGTGGCATCCGGGTGATCACATCTTGATCGCCATGCAACGAAGTGACAGCGAGCAATGGGCAGGATTACCTCCTGCTGAACAATGGCTTGAGCAAACTGTGAATCGCATAAGAGCACACACCGATCGTGAGATTGTTGTGCGCCCACATCCTAGACAACGATTGAAGCCCATACCAGGTGTGCGTATACAACAACCACAGGCCCTGAGAGGGACCTATGATGAATTTGATTTCCGTAGCAGTCTAGGGCGTGCCTGGGCAGTGGTCAATGAAAACTCTGGACCGGGCAGCCAAGCTATCATAGATGGCATTCCGGCATTTGTGGGTACAGATAGCATGGCGGTACCAGTGGCCAACACAGACTTTGCTCTCATAGAAAAACCACGCATGCCCGAAAGAGCAGCGTGGTTAGAACAACTGTGTCACACGGAGTGGACACTAGGCGAAATCACTGCCGGATTACCGTTGGGTAGATTGTTGAAGTCTCTTTAGATCGGCATCTACCATGTCTCGTATCATGGTAGCAAAGTTGGTTCTTGGTTGCCATCCTAGTATGTCTCTAGCTGCGGAACTATCACCATGTAGGCTATAAAGTTCCGCAGGGCGTTTGAATCGTGGATCTGATTTGACTAATGCTTGCCAATCCGCTATTCCTGCATGTCGAAATGCTACATCACACAGTTCACCAATGCTATACTGCTCACCAGTAGCGATCACATAGTCTCGAGCCGTGGGTTGTTGTAACATTAGCCACATGGCTTCCACAAAGTCCCCGGCAAATCCCCAATCACGGCGAGCCTCAAGATTGCCCAGTGTGATTGAATCTTCAAGACCTAGCTTGATACGGGCAACACCATCTGTAACCTTGCGTGTGACAAACTCACGGCCGCGTAATGGACTTTCATGATTGAACAAGATTCCCGAACAAGCATAAAGGCTGTAGCTTTCACGGAAGTTGATGGTCATCCAATGGCTGTATAACTTGCTTACACCATAAGGGCTGCGTGGGCGGAATGGCGTGTTCTCGCCCTGGGCACCTGCTTCGGTAGCATTGCCAAACATCTCACTGGTGCTGGCCTGATAGAATCGTGTGTTAGGGCTGTGACTGCGTATGGCGTTGAGCAAGTTCAACACACCTATGGAGTTTACTTCTGTGGTAAGTTTGTTGAGATCCCAACTGGCTCCTACAAAACTCTGTGCTGCGAGATTGTATACTTCTGCAGGTTTAAGAGTTTGCATGAGATGATTCATGTTGTTTTCATCGGTGATATCACCGGTGATCAACTCAATATCGTTCTCAATGCCCAACCACTTGATGTTGTCTAAGTTTGGGTTCGAGTAGCGTTTCACAAGGCCATACACATGATAGCCTTTTTCGATCAGTAGTCGAGCTAGATAAGGACCGTCTTGGCCGGTCATGCCTGTTACAAATGCGGTGCGTTTCATAACAGTATGTATCACGCAAACCGATCATACTGTAATATCTTCCATGCCTGCTGTGCGTAATCGAACCACATGGCCCATCTGCCATTGCTTGGTATCCAGACCTTTCATGATACCCAACCAACGATTGCGTAGCAATGCCACTTCGTTAATTATGGTTTCAAAGTCCACAACTTCGTCCTCGCCCTCGGCATACTTTTCGGCATCTCTTGACGTTAGTGCTCGTGCATAGCCTTCCAGATACTTTTGGAAGTGTTTCCTACGTATCTTGCGTAGTTGTATGTTGAGATAGTTTAACACCGCTTCAATCTCTTGTAGTTGATTGAAGCGTTGTTCTGTGATACCGGGCAGGGCAGTGATATTTTTTTCCAGCACACCCGAGATCTTACAATCACGTTTGGCTGCATCAAGTTCAGCCTCGTAATGGTCTATGAAATCAGGAATAGCCGCTAAGTTGGCAACTACCTTACTATACCACATGTTCTAATTCTTTCACCAACCACAGAAAAGTTTCCGGCCAACTGGTTCCGCGGCGTCGATCTGTTTCATCTAAGAAAGTTTTTAATTTAAGCAATTCGATCGTGTCCACGGTGGCCTGAGCATAATGTGTTGCGATACCTTGCATGTATTGCAAAGCCAACAAATCTTCGCTAGTATCTCGTGACATAGTATCTAGTATGATCTTGAAGTCTTGCTCGAACACTTTATTTCCTAAAATATTAGGAAACAGATAGCTTGGTCCCGGGTCCACTAGACTGAAAAAATGTCCTATCTTTCTTTTAGAGTTCCATATTTTTATTTTCTCAATCAATCCTGGTACGGTCTTGATTGTAAGCACACTAAGGGTCTGATTTATATTCAGTGTTAACCAAGGTTCTTCTAGTAGTCTTTCAAAGTTGGCTATCCACGCATCCACTTTCATCCCGTATCTTGTGTATTCTTGTTCGGCGCCCAAGCAGTCAATGCTACAGGTCAAGTCTATGCGTTTGAGCCGGCGTGACGATACTAATTTTTTAAATCGTTGTATATATTTTTCTAATTTTTCCGGCGGTAGAGTCAAGTTAGTTATAAGAGCAAGTTCCAAGTCAGGGTGATTTGAGTCTTCGAAGTATTCCAAGCAGGTCTCTAGTTCAGGTTGATAAAAACTTTCACCACCTGCTACAGTTAGTCTGACCAGGCCAGTTGAATGCTGTTTCATCCAGACCCAGAACTTTTCTAGCATAGCAGAGTAATCCGAATCTATTTGTACAGGTTCAAGTATAACTCCGTTTTTTTCAAAACGACCATGTTTTTTGTATTCTGCATTTATTCTTGAGCTCAGTGTAGGAATGCAATACAAACAAGATAAATTACATTGATTGTTAAAATACACTTCTATCAATGTTGGTTGTATCACCACAGCAGTGGGATCTACTTCCAATTCTGGAGGTGATTGATTAGGAATCACAAGGTGCCTAGTGCGATCACTTGCTCCTCCAGATGTTTCAATATCTCGGCAATAGTAACAACTGGTGTCATTGGGCCATTGGCCATTTAACATTTGTCGACGTTCTATTTGCTTTTTTTCAGTGTTATGAAAGGTATCAAAGGTATCAGGAGTTATCTTTCCTACTCCGGATCGATGGCAACTTCCAGTCTCGCCGGTGTAGAGAACTAATGTACTCCAATTCCATTTCAATTGACAAGCGGTTGCTGTCTTGATCGGAAAGTATTTGGCCATCAATTTTCCCAGTCGTCGGCTCGATAATCTTCTTCCTCTTCTTCTTCAACATCCTCTTCATCTTCGTAGGATTTGTCATTGTCGAGATATGCTGTTAAAGCACGTTTGATATCTGGTTCGCCTTTGAATGTGTCTTTGATATCATCCACATCACAGTCATTGTCGATCAAGATAGCTACAACTGTTTCGGCTGCTTCATCTCGATCTACGGTATTTACATAACGCTTGAGTTCTGACCACATCTCACTGGCCACTGCTACTGCTTCATTCATTCTGCTGCCTCCTCGATGGTACTTACCTCTTCCTTATGATTTCCAAAGTCTGCCATAGCGCGGTCCAAACAACCTTCTTCGTTGGCTTCCCATTTCTTACGGAACTTCTTGATGATTTCGCCGTCGCTGGTCACAAACACTAGGCTATTGCCTTCTTTCTTCAAGAGGCTGCGCTTCTCCATGAGATCCACCATGCCGGAGAAAGGACTCATTCCTGTTTCATAAGGAATCTTGACCTGCACACCTTCAAAAGGTTTTGCGTAGCGTGTTTTCATGACTTTGCAAGCAGCACGGATTCCCATGACGTCTGTGATCTTGTTGCCGTCCTCGTCCTCTTTGAGTTTAAGTTTCTTCATAGCTACAACAATACTGCTGGCGTAGATGAAGCCTTGACCGCCGGAGATCTTGTCATCCGGATCAAACATGTCTTGACTTGCGTATGTGTGGTTGGTACAAACCAGGCCCACATTGTAACTACCAAACATGTTCACGCAGTTACGCACAAGACTGGTAAGTGCTTTGGGCTTACGACCCATGTCACCTTTCATATCGCCTGCATCGAACTGATTCACATCAGTGGGTGTAAGCAACATGCCCAAGCTGTCAATCACGAACATGACCTTAGGACGCTCACCGTCGGGCAGGGCTTTGTAGTCGCTCATGAATGTACTGATTGTTTTGGCCACATCATCTATCATGGCCATGCTTAGTTTAAGCAGTTTGTCTTGACTGGTATCTACACCTAGTGCTTTAAGCCAATCTTCGTCCAATGCGTTTTCACTGTCAATCAGTACAACGTAGATGCCTTGTGCCTGTGCATTCTTGATGATGTTGCCGGAACAGATATAGCTTTTACCTGCGCCTGACTCTCCAGCAAACACAGTGACCTTACCTAGTGGAATACCTTTGTTAAAGTCTCCTGAGATAAGATAGTTCAATGCATAGTTGCCTGTAGAGATCCAGTCAGTTGGATCATTGAAGCCGATACTCAATCCTTCGATTGATTTGGTGATTTCCTTGCGGAACTTGCTTACGTCAAATGGTTTTCCCATGATGGTTTCTTTCAATGTAAAATAATGCTGGCAGAGTTATTTGCCTGTGAGTTATTATAAAGTATTTTGCGATACTCTGTCAAGTGTTTATCTAGATCAATCATGTTGGCGATAGGAACTTGATTGGCCATGGGCCTGCGACCATGACGATCACACCATGCCAGAAATTCTGGACTAAACGCCACAGTCTCGGGTTGTTGTAGATTGAGATTAAACGAGTATTCCAAGGTCTCATAGTTGTAGTGATCTTCGCAATCGAGATTCATGTCAAAATATTCAAACTTGTTATAAAGTTGCCGGCCCACATAGGTATATCCAAAGGTGAAATTCATTCGATCCGGATTAGATACCATAGATGTCTTTCGAAATGGATTATCAAATACTTCCCACTTGCTGTCGGCATTAAACTCAATGTGGTCGGTAAAAATTGATTCCAATCTATGAACTGCCATGTTCACATCTTCGTATGAGAGGATGCGTCCAAGATGTTGCATAGCCACTGCCAATCTTGTTTCCGATATTTCATCAGAGAACTGATCATGCAGTTGTTCTCCTAGTCTAGCAGCATTTGAGTTTTGACTAAATCTCAATTCATGCACCTGAACTTTGTGCTTTTGTGAAAATACCCATTCAGCATGTATGCGGTTAAGCAGACTTTGATCTAAGTATGTTTCTAGATTGTCTGATTGTGGAAAATTGATTCCCACAAGGTCATAAAGAACCTCGTTGGTATTTGATAGTGCCCAGTGAAGATCTGTTAGACTTTTACTGACTTGTTTTGCTATTTTTTGCTGGTCAGAAAATCTATTTTGATTTTGATTAACTGATTTCTTTACAAAAAATTCAAACAACTCATGATTATACACTACCTCAAAAGGTATGCTGTCACCAGTATTCTCGAATACTAAAGAAAATTTCATAATAGATAAACGCAAGCACCTGAGTGCTTGCGATACTGATCAATTACTTGTTTTGACGGCTACGGATCATGGCCAAGATGTCCTCGGCCTTCTTGTTGCCTTCTGCTGGCTTGGCCACTGGTGCTGTTGCCACAGGAGTGTCGTCTTCAAACGCATCCACGGGTGCCTTTACAGCTGGTGCTGCTTTGGGTGCCGGAACGTCTTCATCCACATCTGCTGCGGCTGCACCACTAGGTGCTTGCATACCAGCTGGACGGAAGTATTGACCCCACCGCTCCATGTCAAATGCTTTGCCATCGACTGATGCTTCAAACATTTCTTTCATGACCTTGAGTTCCACGTCAGTAGGCTTCTTGGGCAAGAATGTGCTCAAGTCAAACAAGCCGTTTGTTTCGATAGCTGCTTGTTCATCTTCAGTGAGTGCTGATTCTTTTCTAGCCCACTTTGAAGTGTTGTAGTCAGCGTAGCCGCCCTTCTGTGTCTTGGTGATACGGAAGTCCAGTCCTGACATGGTGTCAGTTGGCAAGTTTTCCAATTCTGGATCCATCAATGCACTCTTGATCAATGTGAAGATCTGAGGTCCGATGATGAAACGACGGATTGGGTTTGCTGGGGTCTTGTCGTCAGCTAGTGGGTTCTCACGCACAAAGCCTTGGAACACATAACTGCGTTTCTTCCAGTACTTACGACCCATGTCTTCCAGACTAGGATCCTTGAACCAAGGGCTGACCTCCGAGAGGATTGGGCAAGTTTCGTTCCACATGTGCATACATGGAACCTGCACCATCACTTGTTTTGAATCCATCTCTCCTTTGACGCCGTTGAATGGCAAACGGATCATGGCCCGTTCCACCCAGAAGAATGTGTTTTTGGAGTTTGCATCCGGTAAGAATCGGATTGTTGCGGATTGGCCTTCTTCCATGTTCCAGTGTGGGTAGATGGGATTGTCTCCGCCACTGCCGGAAGTTTTGCCTTTTGTCTCTGCTGCCTGTAGTCGTGCTCTGATTTCTGCTAAAGTTGCCATAGTTGTTTCTCCTATAAAGTTGCCTATGTAAAATGCCTATCTAATGATTTAGATTGTGTTGCCTGTGATACAAATGAAAAAGCGCAAACACAGTAGTAGTATATGCGCTTCTTGTCTCTGTGTCAAGTGTATTTATGTCATCTGAGCAAACTCAAAGATTTTATTCT
>Ga0209500_10000792_pt1 | contig 25792 bp, 34 predicted proteins | sample S_140212_EF_Meta_FD_187323 | JGI IMG/M metagenome (GOLD analysis project Ga0209500, IMG submission 187323) | Freshwater microbial communities from Lake Simoncouche, Canada to study carbon cycling - S_140212_EF_MetaG (SPAdes) (version 2) | ecosystem: Environmental > Aquatic > Freshwater > Lake ...
CGTGGTAGAAGTCGTAGTCGTAGTAGTCGTAGTAGTCGTAGTAGTCGTAGTAGTCGTAGTAGTCGTAGTAGTTGTAGTAGTCGTAGTCGTGCAGTCGCAATAGCATTCACAATCATCTGGAATAGGATTTGGAATGTATGGTATTATTTTGACTGTGCATTCGTTGTTGAAAATTAAACCAGCACCATTAAGGTGTGCTGCACCTTTTCCTGTAACTATTATTTCGGCAAGCAATCTGCCGTAAATTCCAACTCCTGCGGTTGCGGTCACTGTTATTTCACATATTGATACACCAGAAATACTAGCTCCACCACTTGCATTTACTATGAATTTGCTTGCGCCAGAAACTTTAACTCCACCGCTTGCTCTTACTGTAATTTTAGATGTTGATCTGCCAGAAAGTTTAATTCCTCCCTTTGATTTTACTGTAATTTTACATGTTGATCTGCCAGATGCGATGACCCCGCCACTCGATAAAATGGTTTTTTGTACAAATACAATGGACAAACCTGAAATGTTAGGCATATTTTATTTATGTTTAATGTTTTTTTTTGTATTTAATATTTAATTAAAATAACTACAGTATTAATTTTCACTGTAAAGATCCGTTTTTACTTCGAGTGTTAATGTGCCGCATTTCAAAGTTTTGCTACCAAAATTTTGCGAAAAAAGTAATTGGTCTTCACTATTTGTGACATAATATCCGTAAACTGTAACTGCTGTGCATGACATGTATTCCCATTCTAATATTGAATGTTTGGCTTCTCCTACGCATGCCGATTTCGCACTAAATGTCCAATCACCTAAACCCTTAGATGAATAACCTTCAAAATCTGCTTCTACAAAAGAGCCAAAATTTGAATAGATACTTGGTTCTTCGTCGTTTTTAAACAATCTAAGAGTGTAACTTTCGTTCATGATTTGTTCTAGAATAGTTTTTTGATTAGTTGAGAACAAATTTTTGCTAATGCTTGCTGGACAAAGTACCATGCTCATGTAAATACGATATTTACCTCTTATTTTAACCCCTCCTTTTTTTGCTCTTATATTGTAAATTGTTTTGTTTTGACAATTTCCTGTTATCTTTATGCCGCCTTGCGTTGATTCGTTAAATATAGTCATTGGAAACCTCCACCAGAATCTTGCAGTCCTCTAATGGTTATTACTGGTATTATTGATAAAACATCTGTTGCTGTTAATCCTTTTTTCTGAAAAGACTCTATTAACACAGTGGCTCCGCCAGTTTTAATATAATATCCAAATATATCATTACCAAATCCGCTACAAGTCCATGAAACAATTGGCATCGATTCATAGTCGTATTTTGTTGTTATTTTTTGAATCACCATTGAAGTATGAGTAATTGGATTGTAATAGTTTTGAAATGTTACACTTGGCTCAGACCAGTATTCTGGAGACAAAAAAATTGGTGAATATCCTGAGAAATTCGCCTCTGCTATTGATGGATTTACACAGTTTGGGTTTGGTGGAACACACACTCCTTTGAAAAGATGAATTGTGGTTACGCATTCAATTATTTTTTGTAAATAATAAATTGCCCCTATATCGTGTGCTAAAATTAATGGTGTTTGTGGCATGGTGTTTAGGCAGAAGTAACAATCGCTCCATAGAGAAAATTAATTATTTCTTAATTTCTACTTTTATTTAACAATTAAATTAATTGTAGAAATATATTAAAATTATATATTAATTGATTTTAATTTTTTATGATTTCAAGTGATTATCTATTCTTTAGTTCCAAAAAAGTTTTCTGGATATTCTATTTTTACTATACCGTTTCCATCTATTTTTTTGCCTTCTTTGTTTTCTACCCACCAACGAACTTGATCCACGGGAATTCCAAGTTCATCCATGTGGCATTTATCATTAGGAGAAACAGGCAAGTGTTGTTCTTCTCCATTGATTAATATTGCGACTTTACATTCTTTTTTTTCGTGATTATATAAAAGGCAGTTTTTACAAATTGGTTCGAGTAATTTTTTGCTCATTTTATGTCCTTTGTCTTGATTGTTTTACCCAAATAAATTAGACTATTTTATATTAGTTTTGACAAGTACTTTAAATTTTATTTAAGAGACAATAATGAAAATTGTAGCTTTTGCTGGTCAGTTGTGTTCTGGCAAAGATGTCGCATCTGATTTTATTTGCGAATCACTCAATAATAACAAAAATTCTGGTCATTGGAGTAGATCCGCATTTGCTGCTGCTGTAAAACAAGTTTATATGAATTATTTTGATGTTGATAAGAATTTCATCGAAGAATGGAAAAGAAAGGATGAAATTCCTCAAGGAATGTTAATGAATGTTAGAAAGGGATTACAGTTTATTGGTGATGGTTTCAGAAAAATAAAACCATCAATTTGGATCGATGTGGCTTTAGCAAATGAAAACAAACAAATAGTATTGTCTGATGCAAGGTACATAAACGAAGCCAAAGCGATTCGTGCCAAAGGTGGCATCAATGTTATTTTATACAGAGAAGGATATTTGAATGACGATCCCAATCCAAGTGAATCCGAAATAAAACCTTTAGTTCAATATTGCATACAAAACTTTAAGGATGGCCCTGTTGTTTCCATATCTGATTCTCCTTATGGTTTGGAATTTTATGATTTCTTTTTGAAAAACGATGGAAGCATAAGTGATTTGTATCGTAAAATAGACAACTTATTAGTTCCTTATATCGAATCTAAATACAGAGGTAAATAAAAATGAATGAAAACATGCTTTTTTGTCCAAATATTATTGTTCCAAAGGGTTGGGGACACGAGCAATGGATATGCAACAATGAAAAATATTGTGGTAAGATTCTTTTTTTTAATCCAAAAAAGAAATGCTCTGTTCATTACCATGTTATAAAGGATGAGGTTTTATTTGTTTTAGAAAATGACATAGAAATGTTATATGGATGGAGCGGAGAAGAATTAAAGTCGATTATTTTAAAACAAGGAATGTCTTTTCATGTTCCTACTGGCTTGAGACATCAAATAATAGCTGGAGAAAACGGAGCTAAAATAATAGAATTTTCAACGCATCACGAAGATAGCGATAGTGTAAGGATAATCAAAGGGGATTGATCTCGCTGGTTCTCTTTTTTAGTTTCCCGATGCCAACTTCTGTCACTACGATAAAAGACCAACCTCTCGATTCGCAATAGCATTGACAAGCAGCCCATTTAGCTTCATTTAAAGGAAGTGCTGTTTGGTTTGCTGGTTTTATTTCCCATATTTCTACTCTATCGTCATCGTAAATAATACTTAGATCAGGATTGTATTCATGTTGTTTTCCGTTATATAAATATTTAATCGGAAATGGTTCTACATCATATTTGATTACTTCTGGTATCTTTTCCAAACAAGCATATACTTCGCATTCGTATCCACTACGATAATGCATTTCTTTTCCACCATTTTTTTTACTTATAAAATAACCTTCTCTAAAGTTAGGTTTTCGATCATTCATTTTGCCATGTTTGTTTGGATCTTTCCAGATAGTCGCTTTCATCTGTCCTATTTTTGGCATATTGTCATGTGGATGTTTGACTTTAAAATGTGATCGAACATCTCTAACTGCTGCTTTGCATCTTTCTAATGGACACAAAACATATTCTCTTCCCAATTCATGGCTTGATGTTATATGCTGCTTATATTCTTCATAATTGTAAAAATTATGACCACATACAAAGCATTGGTATCTTTTTTGATTAGTTTTATCAAATGGAAGTGTCATTTTTTCTTCTTTATGGTTTCGATAGCTTCTTTTTCTTCTATAACTTTTAATTTATCAAAATCATCTTTTGAAAATATTTTTTGTTTGATATCTTCGATATCAGAAGACAAGCGAAACGCAAGGAATTGAGAGTCTTTTGGAACAGATTTGTCTTTTAAACTAGCAAAAACAAGCCTGCTGCTTTCGGATGCCCCAAAGATTTCCTTTTCTATTTTAAAGAAAAAAATTAACCCATTTTTGTTGAAAAACTCTTCAAGTTTTTTTTCTAAGTCTTGGTTTGACAATATAGCTCCAAATATAGATGTTTATAACTATATATATTTATGTTAAGAAACATTATTAATTTTAAAACATTCTTTTTAAATGAAGAAGAAGCAAAAAAATCTAAAGTTGATTATTTTACAACTTTAGAAGACGAGCTTGGTATTGATTCGGGAACACTTCAGAACATCTTTCAAAATGATGTTTTTGTAAATACTCATTTTGAAATTGGAAATCCCCAAGTGATGTATAAATTGCAAAGTTGGGAAATTGTACCAAATTCTTTAAACGACAAAGGCTGTTTGATAACCTTGAAGAAGGGAACGACAGACAAGTCTTATTTGCCAAGCGGGAAACCTAATAAAAACCCATTAGATGGTAAAAAATATTATTTAAGTCGGGAAGATTTATTGAAATTTTTAACTACAGCTTGGACTCCTGCTGCTCCGCCAGCAGATCAAGGTGCTGGCGGAATGGAAATGGGAGGAGGAGAAATGCCTTCCGGTGCGATCCAATAAGGAAAATTATGAAACTTATTAGTTATTTAGAATGGATAAAATTAAAAGAAACTGGAACAGGAACGGCAGATGTAGCTATCGTTCCAAGCAAAATACCATTTGGAATGATTACCAGACAATTTGCTAATATGGGTCTTGGCGATGTTGGTTCTTTTGCTTTCCCTTCAAATAAAACAAAAAAGAAAAAGAAAAAGAAAATAGATGAAGTTCATTGGGATAGCGGATTGGGAAAATGGTTAAAAGAAAAATGGGTGGATATATCAAGAAAAGATGATTCTGGAAAACATCCAAAGTGTGGAGCCAGTTCAAAAAAAGGTACAAGAAGTAAAAATCAAAAAAAAGCATATCCAAAATGCAGACCTGAGTCTGAATCTTTGTCTATGTCTAGTGATGAAAAGAAAAGAGCAGTATCTCAAAAAAGAAACGCTGAAGGTAAAAAGAAACATAAAAAAGGTAGAAAACCTATAGTCGTTTCTCACTACAAAGAAAACATTTCATTTAAATCTTATTTAGAAAGGCGTTATAATGAGCAAGAATAAACCTAATAATCCAGCATTGTGGTCTAAAGCGAAAGCAGTTGCTAAATCAAAGTTTGATGTTTACCCTTCGGCATATGCCAATTTATTTGCCTCCAAATGGTACAAAAAACGTGGTGGCACTTGGAAAAAATCAGATACAAATGAGAATTACATGTTTGATGATAAGTTCATAGAAGAAATGCAAGTTTTGTCTGGCATGATTGCCGAGGCAAAGAAACAAGAGCCTAAAAAGAAAAATGAATTTGAAGAATTTGCAGAAAAAAGAAAAGCTGGTGCTGAAAAAATTATCGAAAACGCCAGAGCTAAAGGCGGTATAGCAAAATTGACAATGTATCATTTTGAAGCAAAGATTCCTTTTTACAAGAATGCATCTGATGGTAAGTTTGATTTTAAAAAAGCAGAAAAAGAATATAAATCAATAATGTCTCAATCTATGAATTTAAATATGTCGCAAAAAAAATTCCAAGAACTTTTAGGACAAGCAGAAGCTATTGGTGAATTAATTTTAAAAAACAAAGGTAAATGAGTTTTACAAATAAAAACATCATTGCTACAATTACTTCGATCAAGGAGTAATTTATATGCATGATGTTTTGACAAATGTACCAAATTTAAAAATAGAATGTTTAGACAAGGGATTCGTTCAATTAGTCGATTGTATGCCTAGATTGGCACCAGAAGGCCAAACTACGGCAGATTATGCGATTGTACAGGCTGCTAGAGTATCCTATGGATCAGGAACTAAGACTGTAAATGAAGATAGGGGTTTGATTAGATATCTTCTCAGGCACTCCCACACAACTCCGTATGAAATGATAGAATTCAAGTTTTGTTGCAAACTTCCAATATTTATCGCAAGACAGATGATACGTCATAGATCGGCAAATGTGAACGAATACAGTGGAAGATATTCAGTAATCAAGGATGAATATTACGTTCCTAAATCTGAAGATATAAAAATACAATCTAAGGAAAACAAACAAGGAGGTTCGGAAATAGCCCCCACTGATATTGCTGATAATTTTAAAAAAAATATAGTTTCTCTTGCAGACGAATCGTATGAGAAATATTTAAATTTTATGGATTCTGGAATATCAAGGGAACAAGCTAGAATGTTGTTGCCTGTGAGTTATTATACGGAATGGTATTGGAAGATAGATTTACACAATCTTTTGCATTTTTTAGCATTACGATGTGATTCTCATGCTCAATACGAGATCAGAGTGTTTGCTAATGCTATTTTAAGTTTAATAAAACCTATAGTTCCTTTAGCTGTCGAGGCGTGGGAAGATTATCATGTTATGAGAGGTGCCATGAAATTTACTAGCTTGGAATTGGAGGCACTTAAAAAATCCATTCAAGAAAATAAGTTTACAGCAATTGATTCTAACAATAAAAGAGAACAATCTGAATGGGAAGATAAAGCTAAGAAATTAGGTTTGTAATTTTTTGATTATATTGGTCGTAGATTCATTTTTAATATAATTAGATATAATTGTTTCTGCGACAATATCAGATCCAACAATATCTGATTTTTTATAATCTCCTCCCTTTGCAATTACACATGGTTTTATTTTTTTAATAACCTCTAAAGGTGTGTCTTCATCGAATGCTACGATATAATCGACAAAGTTTAACTGAGATAGCATTGATATTCTTTTGTTCAAGTTATTTATTGGTCTGCTTTTGCCTTTTAGTCTTTTAATTGATTCGTCTGAGTTAATGGCGACAACTAATTTGTCTCCATGTGATTTGGCGAATTTAAGTGTTTGTATATGACCTTCGTGTAATATATCAAAGCATCCATTTGTAAATACGAGTTTGTTTTTTCTTTGACTTAGTATTTCTGATGTTTCAATAAATTTATTGAAATCTTCAGAGTTATCTAAAAGTTCAAGTAATGTCAAAGGTTCGTTGTGTATGTTTTTCACATATGAAAGTCCGGCATTAAAGGCGATTTTAGCACAATCTTCTAGTGAAAAATTATGAGCATAAGCCAAGGCTAAAAATGCCGTAAAGCAATCTCCAGCACCAATCACAGAGCGAACATCTATTTTTTTAGGTTCTGGTATTACTTCAAAGTAATTATCAGTAGATTCAACTGCTCCATATATTTTATTTCCAGACTCAGTGATGATTACTGCTTTGCAATTAGTTTCTTTTAAAAAATAATTGATTTGATCTTTTGGGTTGTTTTTTCCACTTATATTTTTAGCTTCGTTTGAGTTGGGTTTAAATATAGTGCAATTTTTCCATTTGTTTGCTGGTCCATTTTTAGGATCAACAATTGTTATATTTTTTTTAAGATAATTTTTATACCAAGGTGTTTTGAATATTCCTTTGTCGTAATCAGAAAAAACAATAATATCAGATTCTGGGATTTGTAATTCGTTTATTGTTTGGGCGTACATTTTTTCGTTAAGATTGTAATTTTCTGTTTCGCAATCCCATCTAACTAGAGGAAAATCTTCATGATAAAACCTTTTTTTGACTGGCATTTTAGCATCCCAGCAATTTACCGAATAATCTGTATTGATGTTTTTGCTTAAAATTTCATATCCATAAGAGTCGATTATGGATACCAATTTGCTTTGTACATTAACATATTGGAGTTGTCTGATTACATTGGATGCACCACCAGCAATTGTTTTCGATGGTTTTTCGCATTTTGATTTCAATACTGGTATTGGAAATTCGGGGCTTATTCTGTTTGATGTAACTTGATAGTATTCATCTAACATTGAATCTCCGACAACGGTTACTTTTTTTTGTTTTAATATTGTTTTGCGATAAAGACTGTCAATTAATTTGCTTTTCATATTGTTCTCCTGAATCTATAATATATTGTGGCAAAGAAATATACTAAAAAGCAAATTAAAAAATTGGTCGATAAGAAATGCTACTTTTGTAGTGAGTCTGATTATGCCCTTTTAGATGTTCATAGGATTCTAGAAGGCAAAGATGGCGGAAAGTATCATGAGCAAAATACGATTACAGTATGTGTTTCTTGTCACAGAAAGATTCATGCTCAAAGAATAAAAGTGTTTAGAAAATATACAACCACTTTGGGTCGTACTGTTTTGCATTTTATTGACGAAAACGGACAGGAACGTTACGAGTGATTAAAGTGTTTTTGCAGCTGGATTTGCACCTGTAGTGGCTGGTTTTTTTGTCGCTGATTCTTTGGCGGCAGCGGTTACTGCCATGGCTGTTTTGTCTCTGAGTATTGCATCTTGTGTTTTTTTTATTTTTGGGTTTTTGGCTAATCTGGATAATACTTCTGTTCCAAGTTGATTTGGGTTCAAATTTTTGCCTTCAGTTTCTGCATCAATCATTGCTTTTTTTATTTCTCCGCTAAGTTCTGCATCTGCAGCGCCTACGATATCAACTTCTTTTAATTCGAGCCATTCTTTAAAACTTAAATTTTTCATAATTGTGTTCCTGATATAATACATATATATGTGAAAACATTTGAAGAATTTTTAATTGAAAAACATTTATATGGAATTAACAGCAGAGGCGGGTTAAGTCCGAGCAAGTTATTTGTTAAAAGTTACAGGGTCAATATGAAACCTTCTATAGTTAGACCATTTTTATTTCACAAGAAAAGACAAAAATCTCAAGTAATAAGTTAAAATGATTCTCTTTTAATTTATGAATCATTTTGGAAAAGACTTAAAACTTATAGCACATATAAAATCATCCACACCTCCAATGTGGCCATTGTTCTTTTTATGGTATGTTACGCAGAAGAATCTACCAGATATAACTTTACACTTGCTTTTTGAAAGAAAAGATTTTAAGTTTAAAATACCAAGTTTCATACAAACTCAAAAAGTCAAAGTTTTATATTGTGAATTCAATGATGACTTAGATTTTTTAATTAAAAATAGCAAGAATGAATTTTTTAACAATTCTATATTTATTGATTCTTTTGTTTATCCTATCGATATTTTGAATGACAAAATCATGGATTGTTTTAAAAACAATGTAAATTTAGAAGATGATTTTTCTTATGTGGTTTCAAATATAAATAATATTTTTAATAAAGATCAAATAGTCACTAATAGTAAGTTAAAAATAAGCTCTCCATTTATATCGATAAAAGAAGGATGGGGAAACTTTATTATGTCCACTTGGATAAATAGAAAAGACAATCCGTTGGTTTATGATTTTAAAAATAATCATATGACATACGATGAGATAAACTTAAGTAAGTATTGGTTTGATGCTGGTGAAATTAGTAATTTGTTTTTTTGAGGTTATATGAAAAGATATGATTTTGACGAAAATGATAATTCCAAAGATGATTATGATGATTTTTCAGAGGAAGAAGGAGACTTCATCGATGACGATGAAGATGACGACCAAATGCAAGAACATGATTTCTTAGAAAACGAAGAGATGCTTAGGGAATTAGAGATTTCATTTCAAGAAGCTCAAAACAAACAAAAAACTATATCTCAGGCTATAAAAATTTGTAGTCAAAGTTTTTTTTGGAGATTTTATTCAAATCAAACTAAATTAAAAATGATAGAACAGTGTTATTATGGACTAACAGAATTAGGTAATTAAATGCCAATATATGAATTTTTATGTAAAAAGTGTTCCAAAGAGTTTTCTGAATTAACAAATTTCGATGAAACAAATAAATACCCCGATGTTGTTTGCCCTCATTGCAGTTCAAAGAAAAAAGAAAAAATAATGAGCATTGCGGGATTCAATTTTTCTAATCCCGTTGGTACTGACAAGTTTAATAATTCACATGATTATCGTCATGGTTGGAATTTAAATAAACCCGGTGGAGCCTTGGAAACAAGAAGAAATGCTGAAAAAAAGTCTCACATGGGTCAAACAAATGAAATTTACAGACCAATAGACGATTTAAATAAAGATAAAAGCTGGGGAAAAGTAAGATAATATAAACCTTGTTGGTTTTTCATTTGATGCAGTCGTATAATTTATTATAGGTTTTCATATAAGTTCTAGGGGTTCTACTATGATTGAATTCGAAAATATTTTTCAAGACTATGACCGTTCAAATTACAAGTCTCTTAATTCTGAAATGAGTTTTGCAGATTACTTGGCTGCTTGTTACGAGAAGCCAAAATTGATAAGAAATTCTTGGCAGATGATATACGATATGATCACCGAAAAAGGATCTTCGTCTATTGAAGAATATAGGAAGACATATACTCATTATAATTTTTTTGATGATCAAGAAATTCCAATTATTGGTTTAGCACCTTCTAAAGACGCTTTGGTTAAATTTATAAAAGGTGCTGCTGGTGGTTATGGAACAGAAAAAAGAATTCTTCTTCTTCACGGGCCAGTAGGCAGTTCAAAGTCTACAATTTGCCGTTTGATCAAAAGGGGAATGGAAAAATTTTCAAGAACTGATTCTGGTGCTTGGTATTCATTTAAATGGGTCGACTTGCCTATTGGTGCTGATGGCATCTATACAAGCAAGGAAGATGAAAGTCCTATGCACGAGCAACCACTTAAGTTGTTGCCATTAGAGATTCGAAATAAGGTTGTAGCGGAGCTTAATTCCATTCACAAAGAAAAAACTCCAGAAGACAAACAATCAGAAATTTATAAACTTAAATGCGAAGGGGATTTAAACCCTCGTTGTAAATTTTTCATGAATAAACTTCTTAAGATGTACGATGGTGATCTTAAAAAAGTTTTAGAGAAGCACATTGTTGTAATTAGAAAAGTTTACGATGAATCAAATCGTTGCGGTATTGCAACATTTCAACCTAAAGATGAAAAGAACCAAGATTCAACTGAGCTTACTGGCGACATTAATTTTAGCAAAATTAGTACTTTTGGCTCCGATTCAGATCCAAGATGTTTTAATTTTGACGGAGAATTTTGTATTGGAAATAGGGGATTGATAGAATTTATCGAAGCACTTAAATTAGAACAAGCGTTTCTTTATGACCTTCTTGGTGCCTCACAAGAACAAAGTATTAAACCAAAGAAGTTCAGTCAGGTCAGTATTGATGAAGCAATTGTGGCACATACAAACAATCCAGAATATGAAAAACTTAAGAGCAATCCTTATATGGAAGCTCTTAGGGATCGTACTGTTAAAATAGATGTGCCATACACATTGAAGTGGTCGGAAGAAGTGAAGATTCTTGAGAAGGATTATTCTAGAGACAGACTGAACCAACATATTGCTCCACATACATTGGAAGTCGCAGCGTTGTGGGCTATCCTTACAAGATTGCACGATGATAAAGATGGAAAATTAAGTTTAGTAGAAAAAGCAGAATTGTATGATGGAAAATTACTTTCGGGATGGACCGAAGATGGGGTTAAAGAATTAAAAGATAAATATCCAGAAGAAGGCATGTCTGGTGGCGTTAGCGTGAGATATGTGCAAGATAAAATCAGTAATTGTTTAGCTAACAATCATGAATATGTAAATATGTTTATGGTGCTTAATGAGCTTAAAGAAGGATTGACTAATTCGTCTTTGTTTACCAACAAAGAACAGGTCGGAAGGTATATGACATGCATCGACCTTGTTGTAAAGAAACTAACTGAAATCCTTAAGAATGAAGTACAAAGAGCTTTGGTCGGAGATGAAGATGCAATTATTAGACTTTGTACAAATTACATCGATAATGTAATGGCTTATATTAATAAGTCTAAAATGAAAGATCCAATTACTGGACAAGATCGTAAGCCAGACGAAAGATTGATGCGTTCAATTGAAGAGAAGATTAGTATTCCAGAACAAGGTAGTGATGATTTTAGAAGGCAGATCGCTGCTTTTATAGGAAGTTTGGCGAATGACGGTAAGAAGTTTAAATATGATTCTAATCCACAATTGAAGAAAGCCCTTGAAGCAAAACTTTTCGAAGATGTAAAAGATACAATTAAATTGTCAACTTTAAATGTATCCGGAACTAATGTGGTAGATAAAACTAGTCAAGAAAAAATCGATGCCATTAAAACTAGATTGATTAAAAGTTATGGCTACAACGAGAGAAGTGCTACTGATGTTCTTGACTTCGTAGGTTCTATATTTGCTAGAGGCGAATTGGCAGATGAAGATTAAAAAACTTTAGATTAAGAAAGTAGGTGCCACTTGCCTAGAAGAATAGAAGAAGATCACGCTCAGTTTAGAAACATTGTTTCTGGAAGAATTAGAAAAGCTCTGAAGAAGTTCATCAAGAGCGGCAAGATATTTCGCAATCGAGGAAAAAAAGGCAAGATAGCCATTTCTATTCCAAAGATTGATATTCCGCATATTGTTCATGGTGAATCCGATGAAGGTGCTGGAAGAGGCCAAGGACAAGATGGGGATGTGATTGGTAAGGACAACAACAAAGGCCAAGGTAATCAGGCTGGTCAGGATGAGGCCGAAGGTCAGATGATAAATCTTGATCTTGAACAGGTCTTGAGGTTCATGCAGGATGAATTAGAACTTCCAAATCTTAAAAGAAAAACCAACGAAACATTTGAAGAAGTTATTATAAAATATAATAACATTTCTTTGATGGGGCCAGAATCGCTTAGGCATAATCGTAGGACATTTCTAGAAGCACTTAAGAGACAGTCGATAGATGGAACTATAAATGATTTATATGAAGTTCCCGGCTGTGAAATGCCGATGAAGTTAATCAAACCAATTCCAAAAGATAAAAGATATAGACAATACAAGGAAATAAAAATTCCTTCAAGTAACGCATTGATTATTTACGCAAGAGATGGCTCTGGTTCTATGGATGCCTATAAATGCGATATAGTCAGTGATATGGCGTGGTGGATTGATGTTTGGATTAAAAGGTTTTATGATCGTGTTGATCGATTGTTTGTCTGGCATGATAGCGTAGCACAAGAAGTCGATGAGGATAAGTTTTATAAATATCGTTTTGGTGGCGGAACTACTTGTTCTTCTGCTTTGAAGTTTATATCGAAACAATTCGAAAACAGATATCCGCCTGAAAAATGGAATATATATGTTTTTTATTTTACTGATGGCGAAAATTGGGGCGATGACAATAAGGTTTTTATTCAAACTTTAAAAGATGAATTCGGACCAGACAAGGTTAATTTATTTGGTGTCACTCAAATTCTTTCTTATACATATGAAAATTCAGTTAAACAAATGGTCGATAACGCTTTAAGTGAAAATGTTTTAAGTAGAGACAATGTCATTACCACAAGCATAAGTGGAGATGAAGGAGAAGGTAAGAATTTTTATAGTTCTGAAATTAGCGAACAACGAAGAAACGAACAAATTTTAGAAGCAATTAAAACTTTAATGGGCAATAAGAAAACATTAATATTTTAAAGGATAAAAATGCAAAATAAGTTTTTTTATGGCGCACCAGTTCTTTTGAGTAACAACACTGTTCCGGGCGTTCAACTTTCTGCTGAATTAAAAAAATATGTTCCGATGATTTTAAAGTCATGTCAAGATTGGGGATTGGATTTTTATCCAACCATAGTTCAAATGTTGACATACGATGAGATATCGGAAATAGCAGCTTATAGCGGATTTCCAGTTAGATTTCCTCACTGGTCTTTTGGTATGGAATACGAAGAACTTCAGCGAGGATACGAATTCGGGATGCATCGCATATATGAAATGGTAATTAATTCAAAACCATGTGTTATTTATTGTCTTAATAGCAATACACTTGGAGATAATTTAACTGTTGTAGCTCATGCGACTGGTCATAATGATTTTTTCAAGAACAACATTCACTTTTCCGCTACGAATACCGATATGCTAAATATCATGGCGAATCATGGAAGTAGAATTAGAAAGTATATGAGCAGATGGGGTAATGAAAAAGTTACTACTTTTATAGATCATGTGATGAGAATAGAGACACTTGTAGATGGAGCGAATGCTTGGAATCAAAAAGTAATAAAAGATAAAAACTTTAAAGATAAAAGAAAATATAGAAATCCTAAAAGATTGCATGTAGAAAACGAAAGATTATACATGGATTCTTTTATAAACACTAAAGAATTTAAGGACAAAGAAAACTCTAAAATAAATAAAAAATATACAGCAGACGAATTAGATATTTTTATAAAACCAACAAGAGATATTTTTGGATTCTTAAAAGAGAACGCCCCTTTAAAGCCTTGGCAACAAGATATAATGTCTATGTTATACGAAGAGGCTTTATATTTCTTCCCTCAAAGACACACCAAGGTAATGAATGAAGGCTTTGCTTCTACGGTAGATCATGTGATCATGGCAGAACAAGGGAATATTGGCTTGGGGCAAGAATCACATGATGCTGGTATATTTGATTATGCTGTTCACAAAATGGGCGTTCTTGGCGGTAAGTATAGCACGAATCCTTATAAACTTGGCTATAATTTATTTGCCGATATTCGTGAGAGATACGACAAAGGAAGGTTCGGCACTGAATGGGAACAATGCACGGACATGCACAAAAGAGAAAACTGGAATACAAATACGAATTTAGGCAAAGAAAAGATTTTCGAAGTAAGAAAACATTATGATGATTTTACATTTTTAAATGAATTTTTTACTGAGGATTTTTGTAGAAAACAAGAATATTTCGAATGGAAAAAACAACCTAACGGAGAATTCGTAATTGCATCAAGAGATTACGAAAAAATTAAAAAGAATTTACTTCGAAAATATGTCAATGGCGGTCTGCCAGACATAAGGTTGGAAGAAAATAATTTTAGGGGAAAAGGTTATTTGTTTTTACAGCATCATTCTACAGGACAAAGGATTTACGATCCTTATGTTCGTGATGTGTTGACATCAATTAGAGCCATATGGGGTAACGATGTGTATTTTGCAACTAAATCTCCAGATGGAACTGAGCATGTCTATGATTGTCATGGACCTGACTCGACAAAAGATGTTTCGGTTAAAACTAAACAAGGATTCATAGGAGCAGACAGAAATGACAGAAACGAATGATACTAAAACAGTAGATTTTGATGAACTTAGAAAAAACAAGGTATTTATTGCCACATCATCGGTTAACGGTCAGGTTTCCGATGGTTATTTCAAAAGTATGATTAAAACTGTATTTTTTTTAAATCACCATAAAATACAAGTCGATGTCGTAACCATTCCTATGGATGGTTCGCTTTCAAGGACTAAGAATACTTTTTTATCTGCTTTTTTAAATTCTAATTGTACTCATTTGATATTTATTGATTCTGGAATTGAATTTAAGCCAGAAGATTTATTGCGACTATTAGTTTCCAATAAAGATTTTATTGTTGGTGCTGTTCCAAGAAAAGGTATTAATTGGGACAAGCTAAGAAAATTCGTTTCAAGTAATCCTTCTTGTTTGAATTCAGAGCTTGTGTCGTGTGGCATAGATTGTGATTTTGTATTTAAATTCGACCAAGAAACAAAAAGTTTAATTCCAGACGAGGGTCTTTTGGAAATTGAATATACCAATTCTGGCTTTATGTGCATTCGTAGAGAAGCCGTAGAGTCTATGGTTTTAAATTATCCAGAATTAGAATATCATATTAATTCAGATTCTGGTCTTTTAAGACCACCTTTAAAAATGTACAGTTTGTTTGATTCTATATTGTTTATTGACGAAAAGAAGTATCTTAATGAAGATTATTCTTTTTGTGAAAGATGGACGAGTAAAGGTGGAAAGATATTTATAGACCCAAATATAAGTGTAAAACTACACAACAATATAGGAATGCAGACATCTGCACTTGTAAGTTATTTTAATTAGGAGTAAAAAAATGAGCGAAATTGATACATTGCTTACGGATGAATTTGTTGTTTTTTCTCAAAAAGTTTCTGAAATTCATGTTGAAAAGAAAAAAATGAAACAAGAACTTAAAGATGTTTACGAAAAGATAAACGCCAAAATGAAAGAATTGGATTTAGAAGCCAAATCATTAAATGAAAATTTCGAGAAATGGAAAAATTCCATTGTAAAGAATGATGAAAAAAATAAGTGACTTTTGTAATAATTTAATTTCAAGTATATTGATTTTGGCTGATTTTATAAATTTATTTTCTGTTTTCTTATTGATGTTACTTGTTTTTTTTGTTGATAACCATGTTGCTAAATGTGGTTATGTTTTTTGCATTAGTATTTTTGTCACTTTTATTTATTATTTAAAATTAAATTATAATTATTTTGAAAATCATTTATTGAAAATAAATGATTTTATTTGTATGTTTTTTTGGTGTGTGATATCGGCATATTGGTTTTCGAGTTTCCTCATCGCAATGTAATTTCTAACAAATCCTATTGCAGTTACTTTAGTTTGTTGTAATCTTATGTGGTACTAATCATAATTTTCGAGGTAATTACAATGGAAAACTTTTCTAAGAAAGGAGACATCGGAATGAAGATGGAAGTGACTGGTTTTGAACACTTACATCTTCATTCCGATGTTTCAGCCCAGTAGATCGGAAAGTCTGCTGGGCGGAGAATTTAGCTTATTAGACGGATTCGGAACCGTTGAAGAATATTCCGCTAGAGCCATTCAAATAAATCAAAATTTTTTGACTGTAAGTGATCATGGAATGTTGGGAGCAGTTCCAAGGCAAATAAAGGCTTGTGAAATAATTTGTGACAAATATGGAAAAGACAAATTGTCTCCTATATTTGCCGCAGAGCTTTATATGAATCCTTTGCAGCCAGATTCAAAGAATTCAGAAGAACTATCTAAATATACATCAGAATTATCTCCTGATGAAATGAATATATTCAAATCAAGTCCACATTTACTTGCCATTGCTTATAATGAGACAGGATATAAAAATCTTGTAAATTTAACCTCTTGGGGATTTACAAGAGGTTTTTATCGTAAGCCAAGAGTTAATTACGAACAATTATTGCTTCACAAAGAAGGACTGTATTTCACTTCGTGTTGTTACAACAGTGAAATAGGTAGGGCATTTGATGCTGGTGGCGAAGAATCAGCATTTCAAATGATTGAAAAATATATTTCTATGTTTGGTAAGGATAATTATTATCTTGAAATAATGTTGTTAGATTTCAAGAAGCAAAAGCCATACAATCAATTTATTGTTAAAGCAAAAGAAAAATATAATTTAAAAATCATATTGAGTCAGGATTGCCATTATTGTTTGCAAGAAGATAGCCACTATCAAAGATTAATGTTGATGGTGCAGACGAATAGAACAATTCAAGAAATTCAAAACGCACTCAAAGAAGATGCCATGAGAGACTTCTTTGAATTGCAAGATGCTAATTTATGGATGAAGTCCGAGGAGGAACTAAATGATAAATGGTTGAGTGATTATAGCGATGTTGTTCCTTATGAAATATTTTGTGAAGCAAAAAGAACCACTGTTGAAATATGCAGAAAAGCAAAAGGCGTGAAACTTGATAGAAGTTTAAAATTGCCAAGTTTTCCTGATTGTGATGAAAAATTAAAAGAATTAGTCGTATATGGTTATCGCAAGAAAAAATTACCAGATACAAATGAATATAAAAGTAGAATCAAAGAAGAACTGGGCTTGATAACAAGAAAAGGATTTAGCACATATTTTCTTATTCAGAAGATGATGACTGATGAAGCTAGAAAGTGGTGTAAAGAATTTTTAGGCGGAGATGGGTCGCAAGCAGTCGGGCCGGGGAGGGGTAGCGCTTGTGGTTCTTTAGTGTGTTTTTGTCTTGGAATTACAGATGTTGACCCAATAAAAGAAGATCTGCTCTTTTCTAGATTCATGAGTGAAGCTAGAGGTGGCAGATCTATAAAATTAGAAATGGAATGAAAATTAAATTATATTTTTATTTTTCAATTCGATAATCAAGCTGCTTGCGAAAGTTGTATTTTTACAAAATTCTACAGTTTCTTTAATTGTTTTGTGCATATTTGCCGGAACAATAGAACCTTCGTTTTTTATCTTTTTAGCCAATTGTGAAACTTTCATATTTCTAGTTTCTTTAGCCCATTCAGATACCGAGCTTACTTTTGGTTCGTAAATAAGTTTCTTATCACCTTCATGTCCTAGTCCTTCTGAATCATCTTTGCATTTCGAAGATTTCATTTCCTTGCCTTCATCGCCAAGACCATCTTCTGGTTCTGCAATAAATTTAGATTTTTTGGTTGGATTTGAATATGGGGATGGTTTTTCTTTTTGTCCATCGTATTTTTCTGGGGAATTTGGAGGTTCATCGTCAAATGTAGCAATGAGTTTTACATCTGGATCTTCTTGCATTTTACCCTTGGAATTCAAATATTCATGAAAGGAAATAAATTCGTTTTTGTTCATTTTTCACCTTGATTTTTTAAAGTACAAACATTATTGATATATATGTTGCGTTTTATATTTTTTATATGAAATTCGGGGGCGAGATAGTTTCGATTGTTATGGAATTTCAATTGTTGCATGTAGTGGTTGATCGAAAGGCCACTTAAAACTTCGATCACAATATAGGTGCAGAACCTGTTTTTTCTATGGCTGCTTAATTAAGCTACCTCAAATTTAGAAGATTTTGACTATTCTAAATTTGCATTAGTCAAATAGTTTTGGTGTATGTTGTGGACATCAAGGCAAAATTCAACAAATCGTTTGCGAAAATTTTTGGTTGTTATAAATTCGCAAATTAAACTTTAATAATAACATAAACATGTAGACGCACTTGAGACGAGATAGCAAGACACCGGGGCGGTTCCGGTCGCCTCCACTTTTTTCATTTTTAGACTTCCACAAAAAGTTAATTTTTATTATTGTTTAAACATGGCCATAAACAGAGAAAGTATTGTATCTTATTTAAAAAATAAGATTGAAGACGAAAGCATCCTTTATCAAAAAAGGTTGAATTGGGAGATTGCGGAAATAGACGCAAAAGAAAAATGGGATTATTTTATAAATCTTTATTTGTACAAAAAGAAATTCGATACAAATAAAAACAATTTATTGGTTCCATATCTTTTAGGGATAGTTATTGATTTTGATATCAACAAGAATCCAGAATGTTACTTTGGTGAGTTTCCAGATATCGATGTCGATTACATTGGTACGGTTAGAGATTATTTGAAAAACGAATGGGCAAAAAAACAGTTTGGTGAAAATTATGTTTGTAGTATTGGAAACTATACAACATTTGGAATCAAGTCTGCACTTATCGATATGGCTAGGGTTCACGGTATACCAAGAGAAGACATTCTTGTTTTAACAAAAGATCTTGATGCAAAAGACGAAGAAGGTAAAGCCTTGACATGGGAAGCTGCTATGAGGCTGTATCCTGCGTTGAAGAAATTTTGCGATGAACATCCAGATGTCGCCAAAGCATCTCAAAAACTATTAAATCGCAATAGAGGAATGGGTGTTCATGCTGGCGGCTTAATTATAAGTTCCATTCCATTGACCGATTTGGTTCCTTTGGTTAAAAGAAAGGAAAGCCCACAAGCGTCTGCTTGGGTGGAAGGTCTGCATGGTCAAGATTTACAACCAGTTGGATTGGTTAAATTCGATCTATTAGTTGTATCGAATTTATCGCAGATAGCTCAATGTTGCGAGTTGGTTAAGCATAGACATGGTTTGACTTCTATATGTGCTTTGGAATCTCTACCAGACTGGACAGATGTAGACAAATGGAGAAATGACGAGAAATCATTGGCTATGGCTAATGATGGAGATTTAAAGTGTGTATTTCAATTTGATAGTGAAGGAATTAGAAAGTTAGCAAAAGATGGAGGAGTAACATCTTTTGATGATATGGTTGCTTATTCTTCTATTTACAGACCCGGTCCTTTGAACATGAAGATGCACGAGAGATACATTGAAAGGAAAAGAGGTAGAGAACAATATAGCTTGCATCCAATTTTAGATTCCATATTAGGAAAAACATATGGAGTTATGATTTATCAAGAACAAGTTATGCAAATTTTGAATAAAGTAGGCGGGATTCCATTAAAAGATTGTGAGGCCGTAAGAAAAGCTATTTCTAAGAAAAAAGTAGAGGCATTTTTAAAATATAAAGAAATGTTTGTTAAGAACGGACAAGTAAGTTTAAATTGTTCAGAAAAAGAAATAAACAGCTTGTTTGATCAAATAATTTCCTTTTCAGAATACGGCTTTAACAGATCCCATGCCGTTGCGTACATGTACATAAGTGCTAGGCTTCTTTACTTGAAATCTCATTATCCATTGGAGTTTTATGCTTCTATTTTGAAATGCGAAAATGTATCCGATAAGATTAAGGACTACAAGATAGAGGCAAAAAATCACAACATCGAAATAAGACCTTTGGATTTAAACAATTCTAAAGAAGGTTTTGGTTTGGTTGATGATAATTTGTATTTTGGATTTTCTAATGTGAAGGGTATAGGTACAGAGCCAGCTAAAAGGATAGTAGAGGGTCAGCCATACTCTGGATTTGAAGATTTTTTAAAGAGATTTGGCACAGACGCTTCGGTTCTTAAGTGTCTTATTGGTTTACGTTGTTTTAAGGAAGCTGATCCTGTAGTTCTTTGGAAGTACCTTGAGTTTTTCAAAGAATATAAAAAGAAAATTGTCGATAAAGAAAATAGATTTAAAAACAATTTTGATAAATCCGAAGAACTATATGGTTTTTTTACATCTAATTCTGAAACAATTAAATTTTCTGATTTAACTGGTGACGATCCTTTTTCTGATGTTTATTGGCAACAATATGATACCGAAATCGAGATTGAAATAGAAAAAGAAACAGAATGTGATGCTGATGAAGGAGAATATTCAAAGGTCGTTATAAAAAATATAAAAGTAGATGAGTCTGGTTTGATTATAGAAGAAGAAAGATTGAAATATTTTAAAAAAATAAAAGTAAAGAAAAAACTTAATCGTCTTAACGAATTAAAGAAACTATGGTCTAAAAGACAACAAAATCTTGAAAAATATAAAAGTGTTTTTAATATTCCTAGTTTTGAATCTTTTAATCCCGAAAAACAAACAATCGATAAAAACATACAAAGTGAGCTTGAAGATTTATTTGGATGTGAGAAAAAGTATTATGGATTTTCTTGGACAAGTAAATTGTCTAATAGTTCTATGGGGAAAACATTTTCTTTAAGAAAAGAAAATAAAATTGGTAATGGATATGTAGAATTTGAAATTGTAGATGTTAAAAAATATAAAACCAAAGCTGGTGCTGATTATTTGCAAATAAAAGGTCAAGACTTCGATGGTATAGAAGAAAGAATAAATGTTTGGTCGGAAGATGTGGAGAGGTGGCATCAAGAATTGAAAAAAGGTAACTTAATTAGAATGAAAGTGACTCCGCCATCTAAAGGCTTTAATACTTTCAGCATAGAATCTAATAGATCGAAAAATTATGTTAAAAAGAACATGATTTGGACTTCGAAAGAAGAAGACCCAAGAGTTATAATTTTGAAAGGAATAGACTAATGTCAGATGAACATATAATTGATGAGAAGAATTTTGATCAATATTTTTTCGATGTAAGAATAAATAAACCTCAAAAAAACCAAGTGTTAGTTAAATATTCTGCTATGGCAGAATTAGTTGATGGAGTGATGAAGAAAAATCTTATAGAACTTTGTAAAAAAGACAAAGTACACGCTGCGACACAAGTCATGCGAAAATTGGCTGGATCTTGTGAGATTGATAGCGTAAGAGTCCTTAAAGAGATGTGCCAAGATATCATTGGCGGAATGTCAGATGAAGAAGTCGAAAAAAAGATATATAAATATAAATTTGAAATGTTCTATTATACAGAAAAGAAATACATACCAGATGATCCACATTGGTCTGCGATAAGTATAAATAATTTAGATTCATTTTTAGAAGGCAAAGATCATGTTGTTTTAGACGAAAACAATGCTGACAACAAACTAATCATAAGCAGCAAGATAATCGATCATGCCACACAGGAAAGTTAGAATATCGTATGTTTATTGTCCTAAACCTATAAGTTATGCAAAATATACATTGCTTGAAAATAATGTATATTTTGTAAGACAATGGTATAGGTGTCGTGATCTATGGCAAGTCAAAATGGGAAAACCAGATGTCTTTTTCCTAGCACATAAAAACGGAAAATCAAAAAACATTATAGAATTCATGAAGCAAGTCGAAAACATTCTAAATCTAGAACAAAAATCAGAATATGGATTGACGCAAAAGAAGTTTATAATTTATATAAAACCTTCTAAATGGTGGCTCGATAAAGCAATTAAGAAGTCTTTATTTACTTTGTTGCTTAGATGTGGATCTAAATACAATAAGAATAATTTTCAACAAGCGTTGATCAGTGAGGAATATTTAGAAAAAACAAAAGAGTCCGTAGATAGATTTCTTTCTGGACATACAAATTACAATGGAAAAGTCAGAGGATGGTATAATCAATTTTTTATACGAAACCCATCGAGTGAACAAATTAAATGTTTATTAACCAAATAGTGGTTCCTTTGTAAATATATATTGTAAAGCATATATATTTGATACACGAAAGGAAAGCTATGATGGGATTCATATTGTGTTTTTTCTTGGGTTTAATTATTGGTTGGAATTTTTTACCACAACCAAATTGGATCAAAGAAATAGTTGAAAAAATATTCAAAAACAAAAAAGGTGCATAATGGACGATAATAATTCGATTAATAGTTTCAAAAATGATATTGATAAATATTCGGCTATTTGGGAAAAAGCATTGAAAGACGGAATTTTCGATTCTGCTGAAGTCAACACTAATAAAAACGATGGCAATCCAGTTGACGAACCAAATGATTTTTTTGGTTTGCATTGCGATGTTGTTGATATTCCTTTGAATGAATCTGAAGGTAGAAATTGGAATGCTATTTATCGTGCTTCTGTAAATGAAGTTGTAAATGAAGAAAAATCTTCGGTAAAAAAAAAATTAGGTAATGTAACCAAATCTGTAGCTAATGCTTTTAATCCAGTACAAGCACAAACTGTCGGAAAAGATGCAACAAGTGATGTCGATGATAATTTCGGCATCGTTGGAGATGATTTGCAAAAATTATCTGATATGAAGAAGAAATTACACGATTTGAAATCAAAAATTAATTCCGAAGAAGCAAGAGCCGATAAAAGATTTCCAGCTATGGAAAAAAAATTGGCAGATATGGAAAAAGAAATAGACGCTTTAAGTGACTCTTTGTATGGAAACAGAACCGTAGAAAAGAAAAGAAAAATTAAATAAGTTCTTTTTTGGCTCTTAATAAATTTCTTTTAATCCTTCCCAATGCATTAATGTCATTATCGATAATTTTTATTGCTAAATTACTTTGTTCGATAAAGTAATTTATTTCTTCGTTTTTATATTTTTTAAGAGTTTCTTTTGATTTTCCGTAAACATCACAAATTGATTTGTCTAATTCATCCCAATAAAAATTATTACATTTTCTAATCTTTAAATAATTGTTTATTTCCCATATGTGCTTCAAATCTTCTTGACCAGTATATTCATTAACTAAAAAACAAAATCTTCCGTATGTCAAAAGCGTTACGTTGCATTCTCTTGCGTGATTATAAATTTGACTGTTTTTAGAACTTGAAAATGTATGCCATGGAGCAATTATAATTGCATGCTTATGTTCCATTCTCCATTTATCAACAGAATAAATTTTGAAATCTTTTGGATTGTAAGGGTTTCTTCTGCATCGTGATGCCTTGCTGTCAATTACCGCTGAATGATCGTTGTTCCAAATTTTTGCGTCTGCACTGTTTGACCTTGTTGTAAATATCTCTTTTTCGTATCCTAAAACTTCAAATCCATTAGATATTACAATGTCACATTCTTTTGCAAATTTTTTTTCTTCAGAAGAAGATACTCTGATTTTTTCTGAAATAATGCTTTTTTCAATTATTTGTTTTTTAAGCATAATTTTCTCTTTTTTAGTTTTAACGATTATAACTCCTTTTGATTTTTTAATCAATATGACTTCACTGATAAACGAGTAAATATTTGATAATAAAATATTATATTATTTATTGATTTTTCTTCCTAAATACAAAAGGAGGAACTTATGGCAGATGCATTTACAGTATTAAATCCCGGTGTTGGCGGTGATGTCATGGATGAAACTGGAGTGAGCTACGGCTCTGCTCCTTTGGTTAGAAAACGCCCAAGGGTAGTTCTTACTGGTGAAGGTGTTGATGATATTGTTGATACTACTGATGATTTGCCTACTGGATTGGAGAGAGGCATAGTCGTTAGAGAGGCGAGAAAAGGTCAAACAACAAGTGACGATAGTATACCAGTTGTGATATCATCCGATCAAAAAATAGGCAAAGCAAATGTAGTTGTATTCCAAGAAACAATTGGAACTTCTGAATTGCAATTGGCAAATAACCCTTTGAATTATTCGGTTACTGTTAAAGCATTGAATGGCAATTCTTCTGTGGTTTATGTTGGAGTTTCGGGAGTGACTCCATCAAGTGGATTTGAATTAAATGCAGGAGAAAGCGTTTCTCTTTCTATAGATAATACTAATCGACTATATGTTGTTGCTTCTAGTGCAAATCAAAAAATTTGTGTAATAGGAATATAAATGTTCATAGGCGCTTCTAATTTTAATGGCGGAAAGTCTCGTGGTGCTACTGGTGCTACTGGTTACACAGGACAGACTGGCACAACAGGTCAAACTGGTGCTACTGGTGTTGGGTTATTATATTCAGATTTATTCGAAAATAAAGATGCAACATTTGATGTTCTATCTTTTTCAGATACACTTGGAGTTTCTTTATTTTGTGATTATTATGTTATAAATACAACATATAATTATTATCGTGCTGGAACTATAGTCGCAGTTTGGAATAAAAATACAAACACTGTAACACTCACAGACAATTCAACAAACGACTTGAATGGATCTACTTCTGATCTTTATTTTTCAATGTCGATTGTATCCGACAATGTAATTCTTACTTCCAATATAGACAATAATATTTGGTCTTTAAAAATATCATACAAAATATTGTAATTTTAAATAAACAATTAATACATACAACATATCAATTGTTTGTTTAAAAAAGGAGTTAACATGGCAAATGAATTAGTGATCAGGGATGGGTTTATCAGTCTTGGTGGAGTAACATTACCGTATGTTGCAAAAACAGCAACTTACACAATAGCACAAAAAGATTATTTCATAGATTGTACATCTGGACCTTTTACGGTTACTTTGCCTACCGCTGTTGGTGTTAAGGGCAAGATATATATCGTGAAGAACAGTGGTGCTGGATCAATCACCCTTGACACAACAAGCTCTCAGACAATTGATGGTTCTGCTACTAAAACACTTTCACAATATAAAAGTTTTCAAGTTCAGAGTAATGGATCTAATTGGGTTATAGGCGGAGTTGATGGTGAAACAGGTGCTACTGGATTAACTGGATTAACTGGTGCAACTGGTGCAACTGGATTAACTGGTGCAACAGGCGAAACAGGTGCTACTGGATTAACTGGTGCGACAGGCGAAACAGGTGCTACTGGATTAACTGGTGCGACAGGCGAAACAGGTGCTACTGGATTAACTGGTGCAACAGGCGAAACAGGTGCTACTGGATTAACTGGTGCGACAGGCGAAACAGGTGCGACAGGTGCGACAGGTGAAACAGGTGCTACAGGCGAAACAGGTGCTACTGGATTAACTGGTGCGACAGGTGAAACAGGTGCTACTGGATTAACTGGTGCGACAGGCGAAACAGGTGCTACTGGATTAACTGGTGCAACAGGCGAAACAGGTGCGACAGGTGAAACTGGTGCAACAGGC
>Ga0209500_10000793_pt1 | contig 25786 bp, 33 predicted proteins | sample S_140212_EF_Meta_FD_187323 | JGI IMG/M metagenome (GOLD analysis project Ga0209500, IMG submission 187323) | Freshwater microbial communities from Lake Simoncouche, Canada to study carbon cycling - S_140212_EF_MetaG (SPAdes) (version 2) | ecosystem: Environmental > Aquatic > Freshwater > Lake ...
CAACTGTGGTAACAACGAGTAGTGGTGGCGGAGTTGGTGGATCAACTAGCACAATTACAATTATCAGCACACCGCCTGTTATCTTACCATTGTCAGACGTTGTTGATTTCACACAGGGAATAGTTACTCCAATTAGCAATGACACAGTTACCATTGAACTGCGTTGGAATCAACCCCTGCATCCAATGTATGACAGCGTAGACATTTACTACAAAGCATCCGCTGAAAGAAGTTATAGAAAAGAAAATGTCAGCATCAAGCCAGGTGCTGGACGTCAAATTACATTTAGAACTGGTGTGCTAATTTCTGTACCACCATTTAACTATTATGACTTCTTTGCCCGTGTAAAATATTCTACAGGTGAATATTCAACCAAGAACGCATTCATACAGGTCAAAGCAGATGGCATCACTGGTGTTACAATAACCAACCCAGAAGAATTTTATGCAGTAGCAAGTCCAGGTTGGACCTTACCTTTGCAAAGCGGCACAGCCCGTACAGATGATTATTTTGGAACTATTGATATTCGTCCCACATACACCGTGGCACCAACATTCACTGATCCTCGTGGATTAACAATAAATGTCCGTCAATTGTTTACTGCGGACTTCCCAGTCAATTACAATATTTGCGGTGTTGAACTTTTCTATAAACCCAGCAATACTACCTACTGGCGTAGCCGTAGAGTAACCAATTTGAATTTTGCGGCTGGTGATGACTTTACTGTTACTGTAGGAACCAGTGCAGACACAGATACTGTATTGGGTTCGCCTGGTGCTTACTCAACTTATGATTTCATTCTGCGTTGTCTATATAGAAATGGAACCAGTTCAAGTCAGCAGATTCGTATTATGACTGCTAACATTGAAGACACTACTGGTAATATTTTATACTATGCTCAAAGAAGTAGTGTTGAAAAAGTCACTGCCTATCAATTCTTAACTTATGAACAGGGTGTGCAGTCAGGTGCTATTGCAGATGCTCGCAATAGCAAGATTGGTGTTGTTGAAATTAATGATTCATATTCATCATACAGCGATACTCGTCTGCCAGCACCATCAATGACAGTGATCATTAATCCGCCTGACGTTAGTATTAGAGATCTTTTTAGAGGCTTTAAGGTATATGTTCGTGCCCTGTTAGCAGGAGTTAATCCAACTGTAACTGAGTTTATCTATCGTAGCACCGTGCTTAATTGGGGAAGTGGAACACAACAATCATTTAGTGTTCCACTAAATTCAATTGGATACAATAAAAAGTTTGATATCATTGTAGTTCCATTAGTCTACTACGGTACTGGTGTTGTTGAAGGTCGCTATTGCCAATATGGTAGTGGGTTCCTTAATACTGCATTGGGTAATCCTGAGTATCCACCAACAGGCAACTGGGTTACCAGTTTTAACTTTAAAGAAACAGCCACTGCGGTTGCCCTAAACACCATTGCCACATTCATACCACAGCCAACTCCTGTGATCAATCTAGTTGGTTGGGAAACTTATAAGCATGAATCAGAAGAGTTCCCTGATCCAGGCATTTACCAAGCAGATTATTATGCCAAGACTACTCCTTACCTAAATCAATTCTATAGATTGACCTATAGCGTGGCACACATCACAGGTTTCAATGAACTGCAAATATATCGTAGAAGAACAGGACCACTAATTAAAGGAATAGCCAATACATATTATTGGCAAGGTCGTTGGGAAAAGATCACTGTCACTGATACTAATACTGCGCCAGCTACCCTTAAAGTATTTTTAAGAGCACCTACTTCTAGAGAAGAATACAACGCATATAAAACATATCTACAGGCAGGATATAAGAAAGCAATACCTAATCCAAAATTAAGTTCATATGTTTGGTTTGAACCGTGGATTCAACCAGAGGATGAATTTATTTTTGTTGTCAAGGCAAATGGCGCTGTATCAACTAAAGCAATCTATATGAAAGGAGCGTCTATAGATAGTGCTCTTGATGATGCTGGATTTAAAGATCTATTGCCCACACAGATGGTACAGGAAATTGATTTCCCAGGTGGGGTTGGAACAGAAGCACCTGCAGGATGGGAAAAACGATTAGTGGATGCTCGTGCTACACCAGTGGCTGTTAATTTGCTCTATTACAGTCATATGACACCGTTAACTGACAATTATAGTGGAGCACTACTCCCAGGTGGAGCATTTGCTATGCCTACATTAACCTCTTTAGGATTGGGACCTTACTAATATGGCAATATACGACTCAACTGGATACATTGATAATAAAACAGGATATATTGTAGCATCTGCTAACAATTCTGCTAATAGTTGGACCAGTAAAACAAGTTGGCTTTCCATGACATGGGGTGACGCCTATGTCAACCCTATGACTTTTTACACTAATCCTGTTGATGTTGGCAGTATCAGCAAATACAATCTCAGCATTGACAGCAAGGCCAATGGAACTATTACCTACACCGTTCTGCAAAGTAGCACCGCAAGTTTTACTACTACCTATGATCGTGAACCTAAAATATTAACCACTGCTGGCTCCGTTTCAACCAGCACTACTAAAAAGTATGGCAATTATGGTATCAGTATTCTTGGTAATAACACCAGCACCGCTACTATCAGCACACCTTATAGCAGTGACTTTGACTTTGGTACAGGAGTTTTTACCATTGAAGCATGGATAAACGGAACTTTCTGGGATAAAGGTGCAGTAGCAAATCAGCGAACAATCTTTGCACACACCACACAGGGAACCACAGGTGCTGATCGCCTAGAACTTTATGTTAATAGTGGTATCATTACCGCCAAAGTAGGAACTACTACTGCTACAGGTTCTAACACACCAGTATTGTCAACATCCACTTGGTATCATGTGGCTCTTAGTCGCGACAGTGGTGGAGTTGTTCGCTTGTATCGCGATGGTTATTGTGAATTAAGTTATACTAATGCACAAAATGTTAATACTACTGCCACAGTTTACATTGGACGCACAAGTTCAGGAATTGAAAACTCAACCAGTTCAATATTTTGGGGTTACTTAGATGATGTGCGTGTCAGCAACAGTTGCCGTTATACTGGCACACAGTTTACACAGGTATTCACTCCTGCCGCTACCACATTAGTAAATGATACAAGCACAATCTTACTGATGACAGGTGAGCGTGGCGTTGTTGATACACCAAATATTATAACAGAAGTTACATCAACTACCATTGTGGATGGTGACTCAGGCGTGCCAGCATTTACCAAACAATATGCCATGGTTGGCATCACTGTGGATAGTGCAGAGCGTCCAACAATCTATTCCAGCAAGATAACACCAAATACAAGACGTTTGGATATATTGTTAAATGATGTTGATACTACCACATTATCAGCTTCAACTACAACCAGCACTAGTAAAGTGCTAGATCTAGGGCGTGAAGTCAGCGGAGTATTGGCAATGAATGTTATGAAAACCAGTGGTTTAGAAGATGTAGGAATTGTGCCAGTAGTGGCCAACAAAACAGAACCTGCAATAGCATGGGTTAAGGCCACTGAAGGCAGTCAGGATTATGTCTATGGTGGAACTGCAGGGGTGGCCGTAGATCCTGCAACCCTCAGCAACCCAACAGTTGATGTAGTAGTTCATGCACTACCAGAACAGTTTATGGAAAACGGCATATTGCAAACCAGATAACTAGAAAAAAATTAAATATAGAACCAGGAGACATTAATGGCTTTTCCCTCAACACAAATAGTCACAACCAATTTAGATTCAGACTCAGATAGCCCAGCCGCGGCTAGAGTTAATCTATTGGATGCTGTGCAAAAACTCAATACCATCATTAGTGAAGGTGGCGCGGCTGGGGGTGTTTGCATATTAGATGGTTCCGCACAAGTTCCCAGTACCGCTATTCCACTCACACTAACCCCAACAGGTGTTTTGACATTTGCTCCTTCAACAAACATAGTCAACATCCAGGACATAGTCCGCTTGACAGCCCAACCAAAGGCTGATATTTTGGCCATAAGCACTGGCACACTTGCCCAGGGCGATATCACTGTGGTCAGCAATGCATCAGGTGGAGCATCTAGCATTGCATTCTTTAACGGGGTGCGTTGGCAATACATTTCAACTGGAACATTTACCACACTGGTATAATATATGTCAACTAGTCTATCAACAATCTCAGCTGAAAAGGAATCACTTGAAACTCATGTAGAGTTATGTGCTTTACGCTATCAAGAACTTGAACTGCGATTGAATGTAGTGGAGAGTAAAATAGATGAGGTGTCAAACCGTGTTGAAACCATTAAAAAAGACATCAAAACCAGTTTAATTCAAGCGGTTTCCGCCATCATAATCGCCTTAATTGGCGCCACAGGAACTATCTGTGGTGTTATACTGTCCCACATCAAGTAACTGGCTTTTTAAGAGCCATATTTTCAAAAACTCGTTTAGACTCTTGAGGTATTACCTAAATATCCCATGCAGGCGGACAAGTATTATAAAATTCTAGATGAACTATGCGAATGGTATATTGGCAGTGACAAAACCTTTGAAAATAGAGGAGCCAGAGGTAACCCCCTTGAGCCCTCCAGTCCAGAAAACGGCTACCCAGTCCTGTTGGCTCTTAGACCCCAAGCAAAAGAGTGCGGGGGTAATAGAAGCCTCTGTGAATATGACAAAACCTATCGCCGCACTTCTGAAGGCTGGGACCAATACTGTAAAGAGTGCAAAACACACGCAAACGTCAGGCCAATCATCCTCAAGCAAATAAATAAATTGTAGACAGAAGTTGTGTTAGTTAAATTCCAATCTCATTAAGAAGGCCATTCTTAATTTTTCCTTAAGTGTCTACACTACCCCTCACTGGGTCATAGCAGTGGGGGGTTTTCTTTTGGTGTAAAAAACCCTTTATCATACACTAAAAATAGTGTATAGTATAAATACATTGAGAGGAATATACTATGACACAACAAATTACCAATACTACAAAACCAGTAGAGTATTATAACTTATATAACTTAGATAAGAAAGATAAGAGAGATAACAAATATGTAAAGGACGAAGTCCTTTTTAATAAAGATAATATTTGTCCTGCGGACGCAAATGGCATCGCTTCGCTCTCTGCTTCGCAGAACACCCCTTCAGGTGATGTCATTTGTTCTGAGGTAGGTATTGCAGAAGCGGAATTACCAATCCTAAATCAGGACATGATCGCCCGTGCCGTTATACAGTATTTTGACAACGGCTCTGATGTCACACAACGACACAAACTCAAAATACGATTTAACCTAGTAGACAAAGAAACACCAGAGTTCATTGCTCCGCTTACCAAAGACTGGGGAAACTTTAAAAAGTATATTCCAGAAGAAGCCCGTGAAGTTGTAATGACAGAAGTCCGTGCATGGCGCAAGCAAATCAAAGAACAGTATGGCACTTATCCTTATATTGGTAAGTTTCATTTGAACACAGGCAAACAACAAAATCAAACAAGAGGCTTTATCCAAGTAGAGCCATTCACCTATGCTATATTTTGGTATAGCCCTCAAGCAGAACATTGGATGAGTTTTATTCGCTTCTATGACTGGCAATACAAATGTGATTTAATTACAAGTGATGTTACAGAAGCACAACATCGTGTAGGAGTTCATGCACAGCACTTATACATTAATCCCAAATATGATACTCGCAAGCGTCCTATGACTTGGGCAGAACAAAGGAAAAGTAAAAAATGAAAAACTACACATACTGGCTCTTGATGAGACCTCGTACCAATGAAGTCCCACCATTTAGATTAAGGCCTATAGCCAAGGCCATACAGGAGATATATCATGGCAAGACCTAAGAAAGGGGAAAGGGTGGGCCCTAAAAACCACTCAGCTTATACATCATGGCGTGGTATGATACAGAGTTGTTATAACCCCAATTCTTATTCCTACTCCACAATAGGTGCTAGAGGCATAGAAGTATACCCTCCATGGAGAGCGAGCAGTTGGGCATTCCTTGATTGGATAGATGAAAATATAGGACCCCGCCCCACTGACCATGTGCTAGATCGCATCAACAATGATGGTGACTATGAGCCAGGTAACCTACGCTGGGCCACTCATACTGAAGATCAAAACAATCGTCAAAACAACAAATGGGTTACCTGGAAGGGAGAAACTCACACATTGGCAGAATGGAGCAGAATAACAGGTGTAGGCTCTAGAGTTTACAAAAGAATTAAAGGGGGTTGGACACCACTTGAAGCCATATCAATTCCCTTGAGTAGGATTTCAGGTCGCTCAGATCCAAGGGGTATATATGGGAACAAATAGAAAATACGCAGACCCGCAATTACACGCTCGCTATAGACCATTTGTTCGTAGCCGTAATCAAGCACATTTTCGCAATGAGGAATGGCTACTGACCTTTGAAGAATACTGCGAATTTTGGACTTGGGATCTTTGGATTCAGCGAGGCCGCAAAGGACATCAGTTGGTATTGACCCGCAAAGATCGCGATCAACCCTGGACTACGGCCAACTGTATGATAGTTACCCGCGGTTATCAAGTAGAAATGCAATGCCGCAAATTTGGAAGTTTTAAAAGAAAGGATGAACCGTGTTATCAAATTACGTGAATGAAACTATAACCATAGTGGCAATTGACAGCCTACACTACACGACCACAAGTTGGGTTATTGATCATACACGCAAATTCTTTCCAGATGCGCCCGTGCTTACACTGGGTAATAAGCCCTATTACCCAGATTCAACATTTGTGCGTACGGACAAGTTTAATCATCAAGGGCATAGTGAATTATGCTTATATGCTGTAGCACCACACATTACTACAGACTATACGTTATTCATACAATGGGATGGCATGCCCGTAGATCACAGTCAATGGGATCCAAAATGGTTTACCCTAGACTACATTGGTGCCCCTTGGAGTTACCCCGCAATGAATGTGGGTAATGGCGGACTAAGTTTACGCTCAAAAAGGTTGCTTGATCTAGTGGCATCCAAGTATAATGAATATGATTATAAGAAACATGGTCCAGAAGATCAGTGGATATGCCGTATTATTCGTCCTGAACTAGAAGAACAGGGCATAAAGTTTGCCACAAATGCTTCAGCAGACAAGTTTTCAATTGAACACCCAGAAACAGCCAAACCTGTTGTATGGGGATTCCACGGTGAATGGCATGCTAAACACTATTTGAAAGAAGATTACGTACACTGGCGCAGACTTCACTTAGATGACTTACAATTAGGAAAATTATGATAGACTTAGATAGCATTTACCAATCAGCAGTAACACAATGGGGTGGAAGCCCAACCTCATTTACAGACAAAGGCACAGACCACGACTATATTGATTTCTACGATGGCATTTTCAGTAAGGATCGTTATAATAAACGTATTTTAGAAATTGGCATTAGTTCAGGAGGTTCAGCATGGTTATGGAGCAAATACTTTATAGAATCTGAGATCGTCTGCGTAGATATTGCTGACAAATTTCACACACCACGTGAATTTCAAAAAGACATTACTGATAATCCATATGTAAAACTGTTATGGAACTTTGATAGCCAACATTCACGCAGTTATCTACGTATTCCAGGCGACTTTGACTATATTATAGATGATGGTGATCATAGTCCAGGTGGTCAACTACAAACACTTAGAGAAGCATGGACAAGCCTCAAACAAGGTGGATATTACTTTATTGAAGATATTCAGGACTGGCATAAAGCCCAAGGTTTGCTACTTGAACTAAAGAATCGCTATCCAGAACAGGAGTGGAAGTTATTTGGCGGACAAAGATATCCAGCCAGAGCAGATGACCTAATTATTTGGTGTGAAAAATGACATTTGCTAATTTGTTTGAAGTTCCTCAAACTGGCAACAGGATTGACATCATATATATGCGAGGTCGCCGCAATGATATCACTACTAAAACAGTCAATTGGTGGGAAAGCCACGGTTGGCAAGTAAAACTTTGGAATAATGCGGGTAATAAACTTGCTCGCGGACACAATATAATACTAGACGATTGGCGTCAATCAGATAGAGAATTGTTAATCATGTGTCATGATGATATTACACTATATCCACATCGTTATTTGACAGCAGATTGGTTAAAAAAGCCCATTCCTGGTTTATATACAGTTAATAGCAATATGATGATGCATCATCAAAAACTTAATAGTTCAGGGTGGGATGATGGACAACATCATTGGACAGACACTGATGAAATATGTAAATTATTTGTTGTTAATGATAAAACAGTTCCCCGCTTTGACGAGCAAGTATTAACCTGCGAAGACTTAGAATGGGCTTGGGCTTGTTATCATGCGGGATTCCGCCCACAACGATTAAACACAGTATTTCTGCGTGAACAAAGTATGAGAACAGAAGACAGTTATGATTGGAGCAAGAATGGCAAGCGTAAAGCAGACTATGCTACCAGTTGGGAATATATATTGAGCAAGTATAATGTTTCAAAGAAAGTGGAATTTCGCAGAAGGTATAACATACAGCCCTGATTTTGGTAAACTAAACGGTTGCTAAACGCTAAATAATGTTGTATAATAAACTATGTTCAACACAGTAGGAAGGTTTCAAAATGGCAAGTAAAAATGACAAACAGGTTTTAATTGAAACAATTAAAGCAAATGGTCCAGTTCGTAGTTTTGGTTATTATGAATTTCTTGATGCTAAACACGATGACCTGGTTAAACTTAAAGAACTTCTCAAACCAGACTGGGATGCTAATAGCGAAAAAGTTGTTAAGAAGCGTGAAGAAGAATATAAAAAACTTGAAGCTCTGGGCGAAGAATTACGCAACTATGCGTTTCAGGGAGAACAGAGTTCTTGGAGACACTTTTACGATATTACAGTAATGATTAGTAAAAAGGACGCAGAATGAAACCAACCCGTAATCCACTGTTTGAGCGGATACTGAGTCGCCAACAACAAGAAGCACTAGAACATGAACTTCGCCGCAAAAGGGCCATGGAGAAAATCCGCCAGTTGCGTGAGGATTTAAGGAAAAATTCGCAAAAGGAATTGGCATGAAGACCACCCTGTTTTTCTGTCTAATACTAACTTCAACATTGGCCTCTGCTCAAACACCATGGGCCCGTGATTGTGTAACATTTTGGGGTGGTGATATCCCAGTAGCAGAACGCACACAGGAGAATTGCCCCAAAGGTAGTAACCACTGGGATCAGGGTCCTAAGGCCAACCCAGGTCCACAAAGCCTTGATGGGGTAGTGGCGGTTAACACTCAACCCTATACCATTATAACCAGCCAGGGAAATTACACAGTGATACCCAGCACACTCACAGGACGAACACAGGCTATTATTACTCCAGGATTAAGACGATGACTATTGATATGAAAAAACTAGAAGATCTAGTAAATTGGGTTGAAACTGTCAATGAAGAGTTTGTTCGTTGCAATCAGGAAATATATGGTGACTCTCGTGCATGGCATACAGTCTATCATGATCCTGCTATTACCAATGATAGAGTATATGATTGGGTAAAAGTTTGTCAAGGATTGTATAATTTAGATAATTCCGTTGCCAATAATCGTGCTATGAGTGACATTGAGGATGTTGAAAAATACTTGAACAAATATTGGAATAAACCCCGTTGTTTTGACAAAGGTATTGGCCGTTTTAGACATCAACCCTGTTTTAAAGGATTTATGGAAATCAAGGATCTTGTTAATAGAGTTACTGGATACAAACCACCTCCTATAAACAAAAAACCTCCACCAGATGATCTTACTCCTTTTGAAAGGTTATTTGACATTCAGTAATAACTATTACTATGTTTGATAGCAACTTTAATCCCTATGAAGAACTACAAGAACTTCGCCATGAAGTAATGGGTTTGACCAGTCAATTGGTTAATTTGCAATTACAACTGCATCAAACACTAATGACACAACAAGAGCTTATCAAAACCTTGAACAAGCAGGCTGGTGCCCTTAACACACTCAATCAAAGGTTCAACGCAGTCAATCAGTGATTTCTCTAGCATAAAGACTGAGAAAATATCGCCCTCCATAAATATGTGGGTATATACAATCAGCCTAGGAGATCTCATGTATGGCTCTGCCCCAACTAACCCTTAGAACCACTAAAGGGTCCGCTCTCACTTATGCAGAAGCGGATGCAAACTTTACCAATTTATCTACAGGCACCATTCGCGTGGCTGTGGGAACTACAACAACAACACTCAGTCTCAATGACACTATAACATTCTCAACTGGCACTGGTATGACCATCACTGCCAATAGTTCAACCAAAACCATTACTTTTGCCTCATCAGGTGGTTCTAGCGGAATAACATCAGTGGTCAGCGACACAGCCCCTCAACTAGGTGGCAACTTGGATGTTCAAACATTTTCAATTGTTACTACCAGTTCAAACCGCTCAATCACACTAAGTCCTAATGGCTCTGGACTTGTGGTCCTTAACACCGCTGAACTGCGTGTGGGTGATGTGGATGCCGCGGCATACATTACCAGTCAAGGTGCTGGCAATCTAGTTTTAGGAACAAATTATAGTGCTGGAACCTCAAGTTACATCACAATCAATCACGGTGTAAGCGCCAACATTGACCTCAATCCATCAGGCATTGGTGACGTTAATGTAAACGCAGATAGACTGAGAGTAGGTGATTCAGGAGCACAGGCTGAAATCACTACCAATGGCGCTGGTGACTTAGTCCTAAGCACCAACAGTGGCACAAACTCAGGTAGTATTACTATTGGTAATGGCACAAACGGCAACATTGTAATAGAACCTAATGGCACAGGCGATGTTCACTTGGTCACTGATGCCCTGCGTGTTGGTGATTTGAATACAGAAGCACGAATTTCAACATACGGCACTGGCAATTTGGTATTGACCACCAATGAAGGTAATGATCCTGATCCCACAATTACCATAGGCAATGGCGCCAATGGTGCTATCACTATTGCCTCAACAGGAAGTGGTAACATCAACTTGACAACAGCCACAGGTAGTGTGGTTATTGCTGGCACAACTTGGCCATCAAGCAAGGGCACAAATGGCTACCTATTACAGACCAATGGTAGCGGAACAGCAAGTTGGGTTTCAACCAGCACATTGGGAATACCAGCGGCCTACACACTTACCACTGCAACAGCGGCGGCCCTGGGTGGTGTTAAGATTGGATCAGGATTGTCAGCGGCCGTTGATGGAACTATTTCAGTATCCGCAATTCCTAGCACTGGAGTTAATTCAATATCATTTGGATCAACTGGATTACTACCTAGTTCAGCCACCACAGGCACAGTAACAGTCAGTGGTGTTCTTACTGTGGCCGCAGGTGGAACCAACACTTCAGAAATTCCAGTCAATGGTCAAGTTCTAATTGCTGGTAACAGTTCATACTTGCCAAGATTTTTGACAGCAGGTTCAGGTGTTACGATCACAACTGCTACAAATTCAATTACCATAGCGGCCGCTACTCCAACAATCACAGTTTATACTGGTGGTTCTGTAAGTAGTTCAATTACACCTAATTTTAATAGTGGTTCAATTCAGACTTATACATTTGGTTCTAGCATAACAATCAATACCGTGACAAATATGACAACGGGTTCTACTATAAGTCTAATCCTGTCACAGGACGCAACTGGAAACCGTGTAGCAACATGGAGTGATGCTTATTATTTCACAGGGGGCACGGCAACTTCAGTGCTTTCAACAGCATCAAATGCCATTGATCGTGTTGATATTACCTATGTTGGCAACAAATACCTAGCAAGAATAGACAAGTCATTTATTCAAGTTAACCCACCAATAACCACTGGTGTTAATACTCGCATATTGATGCGTTTTGAAAATAATCTAACAGATAGTTCAGGATTAGGTAGCACATGGACTATGAGTGCAAATGGTGGATATAACGCCACTGCCAAAGCAGGTTCATATAGTTTAGATGATGTTGCACAAACAGGACAAGACAAATATTGTTATTCAGCAGACACTACAAAATGGGAAATTGGAACAGGTGATTTTACCATTGAAGCATGGGTCTATAACACCAGCAACTCAGGTGGATACTATCACCCAATATTTGACTGTCGCCCAAGTGCTAACGGTTCTGGAGGTCAGAAAGTTGGATTCGTATTATGGTATGGTGGATCTGGAACTGTTGAGATTGGTTACACAGGTGGTGGATCTGGTTATTCTAGCATATTTGGCGGAACAGTGGGAATTAATGCATGGGTCCATGTGGCCTATGTCCGCTCAGGATCCAGTGGATCACTATATGTTAATGGATCTAGAGTCAATACCCAAACAGAAAGCAAGAACATTGGTTACCAAGTGGGTTGGACAACCCCAACTCGCAATGCCGCAATTGGTCGTATGATTGATGGTGCCCAAAATACTTCTCATTATATTGATGAACTTCGTTTAAGCAATGTGGCACGATATAGTGGAGCAACTTATACAATTCCTTCAGCACCATTTGCTCTTGATTAAAAGGAAAATAACATGAAAGCAATTTATAAAGCACAGTTACCTAATGATTCTATAATCACAGGTGATGTTGAAGTAGAAAATGGTAGTTTAATCACGGTGATTGAAGCCATAAAAACACAAAATCCAGAAGCACACATGATTCATTATCACATTGAAGGTGATGAATGTGACTGTGGAATTTAAAATTTAAACAAGGAGACATTCATGTCAGCGGCATCAAATTATTTAGAAGCCAAACTGTTAGATCACAGTTTAGGCACCACAGCATTCACAAAACCAACCACAGTCTATATTGGGTTGTTTACAACGTCAACAAACTTGGAAGCAGGTACATTGACCAATGAGATTTCAACCTCAGGAACTGCATACGCTCGTCAGACAGCAACATTTGCGGCCGCATCAAGTCCAGGTGGAACAGCCACTACTAATGCCACTGTGACATTTCCAACAGCCACAACCAATTGGGGAACTGTTTACAGTCTAGCAATTCTAGATGGGGCAACAACAGTCAGCAACATTCTTTATTATGGAAACTTAGATAGTCCTAAAGTTATTGAAACAGGCGACACATTTCAGATACAGTCAGGTAACTTAACAGTAACCTTGGCTTAATAAGAGAAGTCAGTGGCTGATATCTTTTATGTAGATTCAGGTTATGTAGACTCAGGGTATTTTGTCTATACGGCAGATGCCCTGAGTTCATTATCAGCCACCGCATCAATTTCTGTAGTTGCAGAAAGAATTCGCCCCGCTAGTGCTAGCCTAAATGCGGTTGCGAATCTATCAGTTAATGGTGCTGTAACACGCTCCGCGTCAACTACACTAAATGCCACAGCCAATCTATCTAGCCTTGGTGGTCTGAGTGCAAGTGGGTCAGCCAGTCTTGTTGCCACTGCAAGCCTATCAGCCACAGTCACAGCCACAAGAGGTGCGGCTAGTTTACCTTTTGCGCAGGCCACCTTAAGTTGTAGAGGCAATGCCATTTATGGGATTGGACATCCAACAGACATACCAGGTGCAAAGGGACAAGTTACTGGTATTCATATTACTACCAGTACCATTGCCACAATTTTTCCTGCAGGCAATAGCCTTGGTCTGGCTCCTGGATCTGCTATCAGTTTCTGGGCAAGAAAAGATGAAATTGGCGATAATAACGGTGTAATTTTTAATTCTAGTTATCGCGCCGCATTTCCTAATCTCAGTGGTCTAACATTTGAATTATTAAGCAATAGTCTAGATCTCCGCGCAAGGTATTATGCGGATGATAATCCTGTTAGAGAACTTACCCTTAGTTGGCCTACTGTTACAATAGATACAGAGTGGCACCATTATTTCTTATATGTTGAAGTATGGACGGTAACAGGCTTTGGCAGACAATATAAAGTAAGATTATGGCAAGACGGAATTAATCAAGGAACTAAAGAGGATACCCTTCCTGATAGTATTAGAACGGGAATACAAGGACCTCTTAATATTGGATATGAAAAAACTTGGAATTCATCTAGTGATATATTTGAACTAACCAACGCTAATAAAATATTCAAAGGTTGTATTGCTCAAATCTGGATAGATGATAATGTTGCATCTAACTATGATATCACAAATTGGTATGACAATGGATATGTAAGCACACTACCATCAGGTCAGGTATACTATTCACCTTTAAATTATGCCTATGATGCAGATACAAATGTATTCCGTGTTGATGGTACTACAATAACACCAGATAGTCTAACCTATGAATGGTTATGTAATCAAGCAGGAGTTAAATTCTTATCAGCAGTAGCAAGTCTTAGTGCTATTGGTGGTCAACTTAAAACTTTTACAGCCAATAACAATATTATTGTTACTGCTACACTACAAGCAGATGGTGATAAGAATGTAATTGGTGTTGCCACTCTAAGTGCAGTGGCAAGTCTATCAGCACAGGGTAGTATCAGCGCCTTTAGAAGTGCTAGTTTAAGTGCCCAAGCCAGTTTAGGTGTTAGAGGCAATTACACAGCCAAGGGAAAGTCAACACTATCAGCAGTAGCCACCCTTAATAATTCAACAACCTATGCTATATTTGGCAGTGGTAGTTTCCTTAGTTCAGCAAACATTCGCATTGTTACAGGCAACAAAGCCACGCTAAATGTCACTGCTAATTTAAGCATAGATCCAAGTTATGTCTATCGCCCTAGCGTAATCTTATCAGCACAGGCCTCGCTACAATCTAATGCGTTTGTTGGTAAGATTGGAGTTGCTGACTTATTTGTTACTGCAAGCCTCAATGCCCTACTTGAGCAGGTGCCTAGATATGATGATTACTTCACTTACAAGGTTGAAGGTGACAGTAGACTATTCATAGTTCTAGAAGAAACAAGACGCTTAACAGCCAGCGTAGAGCAGGCCCTAATTCGTGTGCTTGAAGAAAGTAGACGTCAACAAATCCTCAATGAAAGCAGAACTACAAAAATCTCATTTGCCAGTGCGATTTACGCCATAGAATGTGAAAGCCGTTTAAATAGAGCATTAGCGGAGAACTGTCGCACCTCAGTGCTTGATGTCAGAGAATGGCTAGGAGTTAAAAACTTTGAAGGCCTAACAGTTCCAGCGGGCACTCTTCAAGTGAGAGATGTAATAACACCAGTGCGTGAAGAAACGCCATTAAGAATACGGAGAATACCAGCATGACCACAACTACAGGTTTTAAACAGGACAATCAAGGAAGTTACATTCTAAAAGACCCACAGGCAAAATTAAATTATGCAATTGATTGGAGTGATTGGTTAGGAGCAGATACCATCACCAGTTCAACCTGGGCAGTTACTAGTTTTTCAACTAGCACAGTGGACACTACCACATTGGCTGTTAATTCCAGTTCAATTTCAGCAAACACAACCACAATCGCAGTGGTTACGGGCGGAACAAGCGGTAACATCTACAATTTAACCAACAAGGTATGGACCAATAACAGTCTAATTGAGCGCCGCAGTTTCCGCGTCAAAGTAGAGGATAGAAGACTCTAATGTCAACAACAGAATACCCCAATCGCCTTAATCCTAGAATAGGAACTAAAATTGTTGAAGGGCTTATAATTGGCCGCGACAAGAAATTAGTCCCACCTGACGAAGTGTTTAAGTTGGCCGCCATTGGTTGTAAAGATAGAGAAATTGCTGATTGGTTTGGCATCAAAGAAGAAACACTTCGTTATAACTTTGCCCCACAATTATTGACAGGGCGTGAAAATCTAAAACAAAGTATTCGCCGTGCTCAACTGCGTCTTGCACTGAGTGGCAATGCTACTCTATTGATATGGTTAGGTAAAAACATACTTGGACAAAGTGAAAATGGTATTGGTAATCAAGGAACTGAACCTTTGCCATGGGTTGAGGCTGAAGTAACTGACATTGAAGTTGGGGAAGTCAACCAAGAAGTGCTTGAAGCCACTGAGGAACCTAAAGCAGAATGAAACTGACATCAGCACAGGCCAAGATTGCCAATGACAAACACCGCTTTAGAGTCTGTGTTGCTGGTCGCCGCTTTGGTAAAACACACCTAGCCATTCGTGAATTGTGCTATCATGCTCGCATACCCAATCAAGAAATATGGTATGTTGCCCCTACATATCGTCAGGCCAAAACCATTGTGTGGCGCAAGTTAAAGAATCGCCTGCAGGATTTAAACTGGGTTCAGCGAGTTAATGAAGCAGAATTATCAATTACACTTAAGAATGCCAGCACCATATCACTAAAAGGTGCGGACAATGCTGACAGCCTGCGTGGTATTGGACTTGATTTTCTATGTTGTGATGAGTTTGCTGACATTGATCCAGAAGCATGGTATGAAGTGCTTCGTCCTACACTGGCAGATAGACAAGGTCATGCTTTATTCATTGGAACACCCAAAGGTGTAGGCAATTGGGCACATGACTTATATCAAATGAGTCTAGAGATTCCTGATGTTTGGAGCAGTCATCAATATACAACCCTAGATGGGGGACAAGTAAGTGCAGAAGAAATTGAAGCGGCCAAAAGAGACCTTGACACCCGCACATTCCGTCAAGAATTTCTTGCAAGTTTTGAAACATACAGTGGAAAAATTTATTATGGGTTTGACAGAACCCGCAATGTTAAACCCTTTACTGGCGACATCCCTGGTACTGTTTACATTGGGGTTGACTTTAACATTGATCCTATCTCAGCAGTAGTATTTCATAGAGCTGGCGACCAACTGCATATCATAGATGAAATACGCATCTTTGGCAGTAACACACAAGAACTAGTCAATGAGATACAAAGTCGTTATAGCCGTCAAAGAATATGGTGTTTCCCAGATCCTGCGGGCGCCGCGAGAAAAACATCAGCAGGTGGTCTAACAGATCACATCATACTTCGCAATGCAGGATTTGTAGTTAAAGCACCTCACAGTCACACTCCTGTTCGTGATCGCATCAACGCTGTCAACAGTCGCTTGCACAATGAACAAGGGCAGGTCAATTTGTTAATTGATCCCAAATGCAAATACACAATTGAAGGTCTTGAACGCCACTCATACAAAGAAGGAACTAATCAACCTGACAAAGGTGGTAACCCAGACTATTCACACATGATGGATGCACTGGGTTATTGTGTTGATTATTTGTTCCCAATGAAAAAAGACCATTCAGGAGTTCAACAACCTGGAAGATGGACACACCAAACAGTATAATATAGGAAAAAGTCATGAATCAAACCCTTTTAGAACAATATGTAGCAGTGATGAGCACAAACCTGCTCTATCAAAGAAACAAAGACCATTGGGATTTCCTATTGAATTCCTATATGGGTGGAGTTGAATACCAGCGTGGTCAATACCTAACACGCTATGTCAATGAAACAGAAAGTGAATACGCAAATCGTATTGCGTCAACACATTTAGAAAATCACTGTAAGAGTGTGATATCAACTTACATCAGTTTTCTATTCCGTGAAGAACCAGACCGTGACTTTGACAACAATGGCATGAGCTTTGAATTAGAAATGTTCCTGCGTGATGCTGACCTAGATGGACGCAGTTTTAATGCCTTTATGAAAGAAGTGGCTGTATGGAGTTCAGTGTTTGGTCATTGCTGGGTGTTAGTTACAAAACCCAATGTTGGTGCTATCACACTGGGTGAAGAACAAGCGGCACAAGTTCGCCCATATGTCAATCTAGTAACTCCATTGACTGTAACAGATTGGAACTGGCATCGTAAACCTAATGGACAGTTTGAATTGATCTACTTCAAATACATTGAAGAAAGCAATGATACATTTGCCACCATTCGTGAGTGGACTAAAGAAACTATCAAGACCTACATTGTAAACAACCGTAGCCGTGCAGTTCAAGAAGAAACTGAAGAAATCAATGGACTAGGCAAGATTCCAGCAGTTCTAGCCTATAATCATCGCAGTCCTGTGCGTGGTATTGGTGTAAGTGATATCTCAGACATTGCACACGCACAAATGACCATTTACAACCTAACCAGTGAAGTTGAACAAAGTGTTCGTATCAATGGACATCCAGCTCTGGTCAAGACAGCAGGCACAGAAGCCTCAGCAGGTGCGGGTGCTATTGTGCAAATGGAAGACAATCTAGATCCAGGACTAAAACCCTACATCCTCAGTGTTTCTACTGATATTAACTCAATCTTCAATGCCATTGGTCATGTGACTGATGCAATTGACAAGATGGCCAACACAGGTAGCATTCGTTCAACAGAAAGTCGCCGTATGAGTGGTGTTGCACAAAAGCAAGAGTTTGAATTGTTAAATGCTAAACTAAGTGAAAAGGCAGACAACCTAGAGTTGACTGAAGAACAGATTTGGCAGTATTGGTTTGAATACCAAGGACAGCAATGGATGGGTGAGATCAGTTACCCAGACGGATTCAACATCGCTGATACCAGCAATGACATTGACAACCTAGTCAAAGCCAAAGGAGCCAGCACAGATCCTGTGGTAGCCCGTGTGGTTGATGAAATGTTGTTAGAAGCATTGGGCAGTGAAAAGGAACGTCTACCTTATCAAGATATTAACCCCATAGTGGGACGCACATATCCAGACGGGGAAGCAATACCTGAATCATTACCGCCTGCTTATATGCCTGCTGTAGACAGCGGATATCAAGATCAAAATTGTGCCAACTGTGAATATTACAAAGCATCAGAAGGCTACTGCACTAAGTTTGACGCCAATGTACGAACTGTATATTGGTGTGCCAAGTGGGAACCAATGGAAGATTAACCAGGAGATTGAAATGACCTATCATAAAAAGAAAAAAATGCCTAAACCACCAAAGAAGAGAGGATATTAATATGCCAATACACAAAGCAACTGGCCCTAGAGGCGGAAAAGGATATCAATATGGGGAAAGCGGAAAAGTTTACCCCACCAAGGCTCAAGCAATTAAACAAATGGTTGCTATCAAAATCAGCCAAGGCAAAATTAAACCTAAAAAATCTAAGTGAAATAAGTATATTCACTGCACTTTAGGTTAAGTGCAATAAATAGACTACAAACTCCAAGGGAGGCGATGCATAATGTCAGACAATACATTAGTAAACGATACGGCAACTGACGCCACAGACGTTAATTCTGAAAGCCAGGCACAAGCGACTAAAACTTATACGCAAGAAGAAGTAGACAACATGATGGGCCGTATGAAAGGTTCATTACAGAAGAAACTTCTAAAACCTTATGAAGATCTAGGTGATCCTGATGAACTCCGTTTAATTAAAACTGAATGGGAAAAGAAACAACAGGAACAACAGATCAAGCGAGGAGAGTTTGAAAAGACTCTGCAGGAATTAGCCGCAAAAAAGGATGCTGAAATCCTAAAAAGAGATAGCGTGATTAAGGAATACAAAGTTAATACGCCCTTGCTCAGTGCCGCCGCCCAGTATCGTGCAGTCAACGCTGAACAAGTTAAAGCATTATTAACTCCAAATGTTCGTCTTAATCCAGAAGGTGAAGTAGAAGTAGTAGATCAAAAAGGATCAGTGCGTTACCGCGATGATGGTAGTGTATTAGGAGTGGAAGACTTAGTGAAGGAATTCCTATTAAGTAATCCACATTTTGTTCAATCTACGCCTGCTACAACCAACAGTAAAAGCAATATCTCTAGTCAAGGACCAGGCAAAGTAGACATAACAAAACTTGATATGAAAAATCAAGAACACCGTGAACTTTATAGAGAATATCGTAAAGCAAACGGAATAGCCTAATAATCAAGGAGATATAAAATGGCGTTATCAAATTCAACAACCCTAAACGACCTGTTACCATCAATCGTAGCAGAAGCGTTATTCGTAGCAAGCGAAAAGAGCATCATGCGTGGCCTAGTTCGCAATTATACTTTATCACCAGGACAAGGTAAAACTGTTACAGTTCCTATCTATCCAAAAGTAACAGCAGGCGCTTTAACAGAAGCAACTGCACCATCTACTACAACTGTATCTACAGACGGTGCTACATTGACTGTATCAGAAGTTGGTCTATTGGCCACTATCAGTGATTTATCAATGATGGCTTCTAGCTCTAATGTTGTTGCAGACATTGGTCGTTTATTTGGTGAAGCAATCGCTCGCAAAATTGACGGCGATTTAATGAGCAACTTTGCTAACTTCTCAACAACAATCAGCAACACATCTACAACATTGACTCCAGCGTTGATTTTCCAAGGTATCGCTAAATTGCGTTCCGCTGGTTACGACACAAGCAATGATTGTGCTATTGTCTTACATCCAAACGTGGCTTATGACATTGCTTCTACATTGACATCTACCTTTGCCGCTCCTGCGTCAATGGTTGGTAACGATGCACTTCGCAATGGTTTCATGGGTATGTTAGGTGGTGTTCCAGTTTATCAAAGTTCATTGGTAACTGGTTCTGGTGCTACTCCAGCCGCTGGTGACTATGCTTGTGGTATTTTCCACAAAGACTCATTAGGTCTAGCAATATTGCAAGACATCAAGATTGAAACACAACGCCAAGCAGGCATTCGTGGTTATGACATCGTTGGTTCTGCAATTTATGGACATGGCGAGTTGTACGACGGTGCTGGTGTATCAGTATTTGCTGACTCAAGCATTGAGTAATCAAGTCTAACTTAGACAGTAAAGGCCCGCTCACAAGGTGGGCTTTTTCTTGACTATTGTATGGTAAAAAATACCCCCTAACTAAATATTACCATACACAGGAGAAGGACTCCTGCAGAACAATTTACTTTAGGAAGGACCTAATATGGCAACATTTGCTACTCTATCTGACCTGCTAGAACAGGAACAATCTATACAAGAATACGGACTCTTAGACTGGAGTCAAGAATTAGCATCAGCACAAACAGAAGTAGTTCGCCATATCAATATCCGTTGGTTCAAACCCTGGCTCAATCAAAGAAGCCTTGATCCTACCACAGTCTTAAACGTCAACCTACTAGATGCCACACAGTGGACCAAAGCCACTGTTTACTATTGCATCGCACATCAAATCTGCCCTAAACTAACCAAGTTTGAACAAGGCGGTGATCGCTTTCAAATCATGATGGACTACTATGCGGCTCGCTATGACACTGAGTTTGATTTGTTGTTGCGCGGCGGTATCAGTTATGATGTCAATGAAGACAGCAGTTTTAGTGATGGTGAAAAAGTAGCCACCCAAGGTCTGAGATTACAGCGATGAGTCTAAGAGAAGACATTGCTAAAGAACTTGTGAGAGTTCTGCAAACTATTGATGATCCTGCTGTTCGCCTAGTCACACGCGAACCATTCTCTATCACTGACTTACCAATCACACAATTCCCTGCACTCTTAGTTCAAACAACCAATGAAAATAGAGAAACTATTACCATTGGCAACACCAGCATAGGTTCCAGGTCAGGTGTAATTACCTATGAAGTTCGTGGGTTTGTGCGTGGCGTAGAACTTGACTCACAAAAGAATAACCTAATTGAAGCAGTAGAAGAATCACTTGACAGCAATCGCAAACTAAGCATTACAGGTGTTCAAGATCTACAAATAACCAATATTGATGTAGTTGAAAGACTTGCTCCTCTTGGAGAAGTCATCATTGAAGTCAATGTAAGATATGTTTATCAAAGAGGAACAACATGAAGACATTATATAAAGATGGAGTAGAGCGATCAATCAATGACGCTAGACTTCAAGAATTTTTATCAGCAGGTTGGGCAGAGGAAGTAAAAGCCACTGTTCGTCCTAGAAAAGAAAAAGTTGAAGTTTCCATGGTGGAAGCAGAAACGACGGTGGCAGACTCAGACTCCGTAAAAACATCTGAGCAAAATGATTCCAAAGGAGAATAATCATGGCATTAATCACAGGTAATGACGGCTCCCTGGTTGTAGGTTCTACCACCATCGCGGCCTTACGCAACTTCACAGTTGAATACAAGAAAGACACTATTGAAACCACTACAATGGGCAATGACGCCAAGACATACATTGACGGCTTGACTTCATGGAGCGGTTCAGCAGACGTTTACTTTGATCCAACAGTAGACGGTGCGGCTTCAACATCAACAGGCGTTTTCAACTTGACAGCAGGTACAGTTGGTTCTGCTCCAGTAGTAGCCAAGTTTTATGTATTGCAAGCGGCCAGTGCAACAGATATCGCTTACACAGGAACTTGCATTGTAACTGGTTACTCTGTTAAGAGCAAGCACGATGGATTAGTAGAGGCTTCTATTACATTCCAGGGTTCTGGTGCTCTAAACGGCGCAATGACAGGCACAATCTAATAGTATGTTATCCATAACCGTATCAGGTATAAGTGGTTTGACTGCACGTCTGGACCAAGCCTTGGCTACCAAGCTCAAACAAGTGGCCAAGGATGTTCAGGCTGTGGCTAAATCATATACACCAGTGCGGACTGGAAGAGCAAGAGCCAGTTGGACGGAGACAACATCAAAGTCCAACTTCTCAGTTGAAAATTCTACTCCGTATATTGGTTATCTAGACAAAGGCACTAGACGAATGAAACCTGCCAATAATGGTAAAGGTATTATTATGCCAACTATTAACCAGATCAAAGGAAAATACTAATGAGTAAGATTTTAGAAAAAGCAACAGCACACTTTCGCAATCAAATTGGTGGCGATATGCAGACAATTTCAGTTCCAGAATGGGATTGTAAGATTTATTTTAAGACTGCAACTAGTCTTAAAGAAGAAGGTAAGATTCTTGAACTAAGCCAACAAGGCAAGAGCGTAGAAGCTCTAGTTGAAAGTCTTATCACAAGAGCAAGAAATGAAGATGGAACCCGTATGTTTGGAGTAGCAGACAAAGTTACTTTTATGAACGAAGTGGATCCAAAAGTTTTAATCCGCATTGTTGGTGAAATCAATAATGTAAGCCAAGAAGAACTTGACTTGGGCAATGCAGAAAAAAACTAAGGGCGGACCCAGACCTGTTGTTTGCCTATAGACTGGCAAAGGATTTGGGCCGCACAGTAGAAGAAGTATTGGATATGAGTATAGCGGAGTTTGCTGGATGGGCGGCTTTCTATACTATAGAAAATGATGAAATGACCAAGGCTATGAATAGGAGCAGATAATGGCAGACGCACAAATTAAAATCACGGCTGATACCGCACAAGCAGAGCGGGCTCTTGGTAGTGTTCGCGGTGCCCTCGTTGAGATTGGCAGTATTATATTTGGTGCCAATGTAGCTCGTCAACTTTATGAAATTACTGCGGCCACGCAGGAAATGACCAACAAGTTGATATTTGCAACTGGTAGTCTTGGGTCAGCCAACCAAGCATTTGATCTATTAGCCGCCAGTGCTAAGAACACTGGTAGCAACTTAGGTGGTAGTGTTGACCTATTCCAAAAACTAGCACAAAGTTCTACACTAGCAGGCAGTAGTCAAGTCAGCCTTGTTAGAATTACAGAAAACTTCAACAAGACCCTACAGATATCAGGCGCAAGTGGTGCCGCGGCCAGTAGTGCATTGTATCAATTTGCACAGGCCATGCAAAAAGGCACATTGAATGGTGATGAATTCCGCACCATGTCAGAGACCAATGGCTTTTTACTAAAAGTCTTAGAAGAACAAACTGGTATGACAGCAAGTGGATTGCGCCAGATGGCTAGTGACGGCAAACTGTCAGCAGAAATTATTGCTAGGGCATTGACGGAATCAGATAAAATTGCAAAAGAATATGGCCAGACAATTAGAACACTTCCACAGGCCTTTGAAAACTTAAACACCGCACTAACACAGGCAGTTAAGAAATTTGATGATGCCACAGGTGCCAGCAGACTATTAGTCAATGTCTTAGAATTCTTTACAAAGAATCAAGGTGCCCTAATTGGTGCTATTGCTGGACTTGGTGTTGCTGTCCTTGGTCTACTAGTGGTATTAATACCTGCGGCAACAATGATGGCTGTATTAACAGGTGGAGTGGCAGTAGCTGGAGCAATAGCAATAGGTGCCGCTTTGGGAATAGCGGCAGATCAAGCAGGTGCATTTGGTGACAATAATAAAAAAGCCAGTGATGCATTGAAGGTATCAAATGAAGAGGCCGCTAAAGGTCTTAAAATTACTACACAACGCGGACAAGCCGCAGAAGACTTAGATAAGTCTTTAGGTAAGAATATCGCGGCTTTAAAGGCCGCCAATGATGTTGATAGTCAAGCAACTGGCATTAAGAGTCTGCAACTTGATGTAACCAAAGCAGTGGCTCTTGAACAGGCCAAGTATGCTGAAATTGGCAAACAAATGTTGCCTGAACAAGAAAAAGCATTAAGAAATGAAACAGCCCGCAAGATCCTTACTGGCGAAAGAATTACCACAGAACAACAACTGTTGAAATTGACCAGTGACACCTTGACTCTAAATCAACAGGATCTAGGCCAACGCCAGATTACCAGCAAGTTAGAAGACTATAGATTAGGTGTTACCAAAGAAACTTATGCGGCCAATCAAGCAAATCTAGCACTTAAGATACAAGAAAATCTAACTGCTCGCTTGTTATCAGACTTGACAGCCAGCCTGCGAGTAAGTCAAGCAGAATTAAACAATCTCACTGTGAAAGATCTTGACACAAGGTCAATTGAATTAGAAGTGGCCAAACAGAGATTGGCCAATGGAGTCCTGTTTACTGCACAAGCAGAAGCCACATTGAGAGCTACACTGGCCAACAATCAAGCCACAAGAGAAGCATTGGCCACTGAACAGCAATTAGGTCTGTTGAGAGGTACTGCAACTCCACAGACTAGAGAACAAAGAATACAAACTGCCACTGGCGTTGTTGAAGCCTCTGATCCTCGTTTAGCAATGGCACAAGACTATGCTACTAAAAAGCGTGCCATTGATGAAGCCATTGCAGTCAATGAAAAATTATTAAATTCAGGAAGTGCAAATGATTATGCCATATTGGTCAATGCCAAAGAAACACTAGACATTGATTATAGAAATAAGAAAGAACTTGCTGACATTGAATTTAACAATCGCGAATTGTTAAGAGCACAAGCACAAAATGACCAATTGATTCAACTGCAAAATAAAATATTTGAAGCAAAGAAATTGGCAGACATACAGGCCGCTACTGGCAGTCAGTTTGGTTATGAAACACAAAAGACCATGGCCAAAGAAGCCGCTGACTTTGAAAAGAAATCAGCACTTGAAAAGGCACAGTTTGGTATTGAACAAGGTGCAAACTTATTTTCAACACTGGGTCAACAGAACAGACAGGCATTTGAAGCCAGCAAGGCCATGAACATTGCAATGGCCATCATGAACACCTATATGGGTGCTACCAAAGCATTGGCCACTTATCCATGGCCGTTTGGTTTGATTGCCGCGGCCGCCGCAGTAGCCGCTGGTATGGCACAAGTTGGTGCAATCCGCAGTCAACAGTATACAGGTCGTGCTATGGGTGGTCCTGTTGCAAGTGGAACTCCATACATTGTAGGTGAACAAGGTCGTGAATTATTTGTTCCTTCAACTTCAGGAACAATTATTCCAAACAGTCAAATGGGTGGCGGTGGCGGTATGACCACTGTCAACTTCAATATCACTGCCAATGATACACAAGGCTTTGATGAATTATTAATGAAACGCAGAGGATTGATCACACAGGTTATTCGTGATTCCCAGTTAGAGCGCGGACAAAGAATAGGAGCATAACATGAGTGGAACATTTCCTTCAACACCTCAACCAACAGACATCAAGTTTAATCTACAAACACCAGTGTTAAAAACCACAACCATAAGTGGCAAGACACGCCGTGTGGCCATGGGCATTCAATTTTATACTATGACCCTACGC
>Ga0209500_10000795_pt1 | contig 25720 bp, 50 predicted proteins | sample S_140212_EF_Meta_FD_187323 | JGI IMG/M metagenome (GOLD analysis project Ga0209500, IMG submission 187323) | Freshwater microbial communities from Lake Simoncouche, Canada to study carbon cycling - S_140212_EF_MetaG (SPAdes) (version 2) | ecosystem: Environmental > Aquatic > Freshwater > Lake ...
CAATCCACCCTTAGAGTGGTATTTCCTTTTATACGTTCATTATATGGGCAGTGAGCACACTTTCCACCACAACATGGACCTCTTTCTTTAAGATATTCTTTAGTAAACACAACTCTCCCATCTTCTAAATAGTAGTCTTTTCCTTCTACAAATTGTTTATCTTCCATTATATAGAATTTTTTCTATTCATTGATGAATGGACAATGATTTCTCCTTTCTTAAATAATCTATCAACACTAGTGATGTTTAGATTAAACATATTTGAAATTTCTAAAGATGTTAACGTAGGATATCTTTCTTTATATTCAAATATTAAAAGTTGAGTTTTGATTGTCATTGTTTCTAATTTGTTTTAATATTACACTCTCATCTTCATATACATATCTATACTTAGATTCTCTATATTGATCTAATATGAAAGCATTATCATGTTTAGTAAGTCTTCTAAAGAATATTCCTTTATCATTATGTGTTTCTACAGCTAGAATGAATCTGCTGTCATCATATCCACAAACTACACCAGAATAATTAGAATGAGTTACTACTTTTTCTTTATACAGGTTGAATAGGCGTTCCATCTTTACTTAGATTTAAAGTTTTTAATCTGTTCTCTAACTCATACTCCACCTTTAGAATAAAGTTGATTTTCTCTTCGAGTTCTTGATCAATAACCCTACCTACAAATGGCATCATATCATAAAGATTTGTATACACTCTAGCCATTCCATATTTAGTCTTTATTTGACTAAATTCAAATCCTGGAATCTTTATAAGATCATTAAATATTTGATCTACATATGCAAGTACAGAGGGCTCATTGATGTCCATACCATAGTGGTCTTCTTCAATGTATTCCTTATACTTCTCGTTAAATTCTTTGCTTGTTCTCATTGGTTTTTTAAATTGTAGGGAGACAAATATAATTCATCTCCCTGATTAATCCTAATTATTCTTCTACTATTTCCTCACCTGTCACTTCTATTTCTTCTAGAACAGGTGTTAGTTTGTTCTCTAAGATTTCAAAAGCTGCTTCTACACCAAAGTGTTCAGCTTCTTTTCTTGTCTTCCAAGACTTAGTCGTTGCTTCATTCCCAATTTTGATTGTAAATTCTCCATTAGGGTATAATGAAGTTTCTATCACTATACCATTTTCATCGAACACATCAAATAGTATTCTGACGTTCACATCAATCAACTTACCCACTTTATCATCTTCCACTCCTTCTTCAAGCATAAACTGCTTGAATTCCTCAGGAACGTTTTCATCTTTAAATGATTCTAACATTGTTCTCATAAACCAATCTTTAACTACCTTTTTAGCTAAAGGGTATTTTTCTAAAAGTTCTAATCCAGTCATATTATTTTGTTTTTAATTGTTTATTTAACATTTTTGCTGCATCAGCCCACCAGTCTCTTTCGAAATCAAGTTCACTAAGTGGATCTAAATCTTTACATGCATTGTGTCTAATATCATACATTAGACTTACTAGGCGACAAAACTCTGCAGCTTTTTCTGTCCCCACTTCTTCTATAATAACTTCTAACACTTCTCTGTTACACATATTTCTTTTATTTTATCAAGTTCTAAAATTTCTTTTTCTTCACTCCAACCTTCCCAAACTTCATAATCCTCTCCAACTATTGATTTAAAATCTATTCCAAGTTTTTCTTCCCAGAAGCTTACAAGGTCTTCAGCTTTGTTAAAGATTCTATATTGCAGAGATATCTCATCTTTGTGTAATCCATTTCTAGTAATCTTTACTATCTTTGGAAACATCTTTTGAAAGTTTGCAGATGTTTTTGAATATTTACCTTGTTTTACAAGTTCATAATCTCTGTTATATTTATTATCAAGTTGGTACACCACTACGACATATCCATCTTCATAATCATAGTCTTCTATGACAGCTTTTGTTCTCTCATATTCACTGTCTAGAAACTCTCTGAATTTATCTAAGTCAGTAGGTTTAAATAATAGATAAATAGATTCTTTGTATTGATCATCTCTTCTATTATCCTTTACATACGCATTGATAAATCCATTACCTTTAAGAGCATCCTTAGGTACCTTGAGAGTAGGTACCATAAAGATGCTAGTTATATTCTTTTTTATTTCCATGTTATCCTTTAATGTTTACAACTCCATTAGACAAATAGTTTTTGTGGCTTATAGTCCATGTACCAGTTGTTACACACCAAGACAATGCAGCAATAAGATCTCCCACACCAGGATATGTTCTACCCTTGTGTACAAAACCATGATAGGCATCTCCCATATCATCAATATCAAGAGTGTATATCAATGGTTGATAGTAGTTAGTGCTGTCACATACAATAAACTTTAGATATTCTACTACATATCCATAACATGAACTCTCTGGATCATCTACTAGTTTTAACATTGCATGATAGTATAGATAGGCTTGAATATATGCTCTTCTGTATAGATAGTATTCTTCATAGAAGTTTTCTACACTCCATGTGCACTTAAGATCATATGGTTGAACAATCTTCTTATCATGATCAATCACCACTTTATCCAACATACTCTTGAACTTATATCCATCAATTATATATCCTTCCACTTGCATCTGGTCTATGATTTCATATCTAGAGCTATTAGTTAGATTTACAATTGGTGCTGTTGTAGTATTGATTCTAAGCTGTTCTACAATTTTCTCAGCAATAGATATTTCCATTGTATTCACCACTGTCAAATTCTTGCTTCTAACAGTGCGTATTTCATTGTAATATATCTCAGCATCACTTCCTATAAATTTACTTATTACAGCCTCGTATTTGATCTTGAATCCAGAATCTTTATATGCTGCTTCTAATAATTCATTCATAGGTGTTTTCACTATACCATCTTCATCTGTAGCATCTCTTGTATGTTTATATAATGCTTCAACAAAATCTAACATCAATCCTGTTGGTGTAGAAGTACAAGATGACATATAAAACTTATCATCAAATAGATGAGGTTCCATAAGTAGGGTTTCGACTATGCGTCCCATATTAGCTGCTGAGCTATCTTTGTCTTCTACCTTCTCTCCAAGAATGTATTTCTTGTAATACTTCTTTCTGTCTTGAGAGAAATCTTTCAATGAACTTGAACTGTCCATTTCCACTGCTCTGTATTGAGCTTCTGTTTTTGCTGTTCCTTTTATCATAATGTTTGTTTAAATGCTTCTATAATTTGTGGATACAAAGCTCGTATCTCCCTTGGTACTCTATTGAAAAACCATCTCACTTCTAATTCATACTGATCACCATTTGGATCTAGTCCTTGTGGATGTATCAACCAGAAGTAATGATATTTTCCTTGATGCTCTATGTGGCCTTCATGCCACACTTCGTTAAACGAAGGCTCTTTATTAATCGTTATTGCATTTTTCATAGCTCTACTGTATCAGGATTCCAAGGATATCCATATATTCTATAACGTGAGTCACCTGTTCCAAACCATTGGGATATGGAATCTCTCTCACTAACAAGTTGTTCAGGAGTTAACGTCATTATATCTCCTTTATGCATAATCTCCATTTTTTCACCAAGTCTTATGCATTGTTTCACTTTTTCTTCTGGTACTTCAGCATTACCATTGTAAAGCTTTTTTGATTCTACTCTCATTTTGTTTTAATTTTAGATTGTTTTTCTTTTAATGTTTTTTTGTTGTGACATGTTTCACATAACACTTGTAGGTTGTCTTGCTCACAGAACAGTCTCTCCACAAATTGTGGTAAGTCTGTTGATGTATTCAGACTTCCTGCAGGAATTATATGATCTACATTGATATTCTTTTCAGGATGCCATGTTTTGCACTTCTTACATTGGTATTCGTACTTCTGACGTTTGTTATCACCCTTGTATAGTCTACGTGCATTCATTTTGCATACTGATATGGGTTTCCACCATCTACTCTTCTGTCTCAAAGCACTTCTGATGAATGACCAAAACATTGCTTCGCTCATTGTACCATCACATCTTGTCTTTGGGACCAACACTCTCTTTGCCATGTAATTATAATTAAGTTTCGTCCCCAAAATCCATAGAATAAGGGACGAATTGATTTAAATAGTCAATTGCTGATTTTAATACTGATACATTATCATTAGCGTTACCAAGAAGTATATTACATTTAGCACATAATAAACCTCTTACTTTTCCACTTGTGTGACAATGATCTATATATAAACCACCATGTTTTGATACTGTAGAATATTCTTTATTACATATTTTACATTTTTTATTTTGTAAAACATATAATTCTTCAACGTAGTTAGCATCTATACCATAAGTATTTATTGTATTTCTATTTTTACTTTTAGTATAATCATAAGTGTCTTTCTTTTGTTTATAATTACAGACCTTACAATAATGATGAACTCCTAATCTTCCATTTTTATCTTTTGTAAAGTTAGATAAATCTTTCTCTTCTTTACACTTACTACATATCTTATTCATGACAATTAACTTTATAATACAAAGATAACACACTTTTGTGACATATTGGGACAAAAGCATGTTAACTTTATATTAAAAATCCGGGACAAAACTATAATTAAATTACTTAATTGTAACCACTCTGTCTTTTATCTTAGTTTTCATCTCACTAAGATTAGCAACAATCATGTTGATTTCTGATGCAGAAATCTGTGGTAGATTAAACTCATACTTCCTAGCTTCAGTAGAGAATCCATCTTTAACTTTTTCTGTTAGAGACTCTAACTCACGAATAGCATACTCTTCATCTAGTTGTAAGAAGTCAAAGCTTCTGTCATTCATAATCTGGTCTGCTTCAGCAACAGTGGTTAGCATGAATGGAAGATATTCCCAACATCTACCTTTCTCTCTACCAATACCTACAACCTTCATAGGATTATGAAGAGTCATTACAGTGGTATCACCACAAAGAACATAAGGAGCTGTGTATCCTGCGAAGTGTAATCCTGCAGTAGCACAATCTTGTGTAGACCAGTTACAATCTTCTTTAGGCATACTTACAACTTGTCCAACACGAATGTCAAATGTTCTGCTCCAGTTGTCAGTGAATCTATTCTCTTCTCTATTAGGAAGATCTAGATATAGTTCTGTTAACCCACCAATTTTAGTTCCATGTTCTACATAAACAGTTTCTGTGTAATCATACTCTTCCACTTCTCCTGTTCCATTACAAACATCACAGTCTTCCCATTCACCATCATCTTCCCATGGATCAGTATGCCATCCACCTTCACCATCACACTCTGAACAAATAGTAGATGTAAATGTTTTAGTTTGTGTTAAATGATCTTCATGTACAAGTTTGTACTCACCATCTTCTAAGAATACAGTGTAGTGATCTGGGTTCTTCTTCCATACAGCTTTCACCTTGTTGTAAGCATTACTCACAAAATTTACAAGCTCTGGAGAACCATGTAATGTAACAACATTACGAAGAGCTACAAAGAATCCTTGTTTAGTAATCTTAAAAGAATTCTCTGTTAAGAATCTATAAAGCTCATGTGCCACTTCAGCTCTAGGATTAAGACAACACCACATAAAGAAGTTTTTATGTGCCATATACTCATCATCTTGCATCAATTGATCACTGAACACTTCTTGAGAAGGTTCATTAGCCACTCTATCAACTATCTCAATGAATTTCTCCACAAGTAATTGAGGAAGACTTCTAGATGTTCCTGCTAGATAGACAGTGTTACCTTCCACTCTAAAGTCAGAAAGAACAGCAAGTATCTGAATACCTTGTTGTAATGCTTTGATTCTAGCAGTTTCAGCTTTTGCTTTCTCTACATCAGCCATCACTTCTGCAGAAGACATAATAGCTAATATCTCTTCTACAGATGTAGCTTCTGATACAGCATAGAAATCATCTTCACATGCATTAGGTTTGCTAAGAATAGCACCATCGTTTAACACTACTGTTAGTGTATCATTTACTATCTTCATACTGAAGAATGGTCGTTGAGGTGGTTTTGCTGTACACTTTTGGTCAACTGGAACATCTTGTTCCATAAGACTATCTAACTTGTTTGCAATCACTCTGTCAATTGACACTTCCACTTTGCTCTTGAACCAGTCAAGGCTTAAAAATTTGTTTTCCATTTTATTTATTTAATTAATTGTTTACTAATTCTTCTATTGTTTCTTCTGTAACCACTTCTTCATTAAGTCTAATGTTGTAGTGTTTTAGGTCCACTCTGTATCTGTAATACTTGAATAGATCAGCTAGTACATTTACAAGAGGGTTTTTGTCATCATAATATCCTACACCTACCATAAATGGATTCAAGAAAGGAAGTTTATCAAATATCTCTTGCATCTCCATCACTTCAGGATAGATGGTCATATCAAATAAATTATTCTCTTCAGCAATAGCTAACATAGATTCTAAGAACTCTCTAGCTGCACCACTACCACCTGAATAAGCAGGTAAGTAATAATTGTCAGCTGCATACTTAGATAACATGTTCAGTCTATCTTGTAGAGGTTTAGATGTGAATCCCACTTGATTAGATCTATCAAATGTAGCTCTGTATTTATCAATCATCTGTTTGATTAGATAAGCTGTAGCCATACGTTTGAATGGTTTGTTTTTCCCTTCCATAAATTGTTCTAATGATATTAAGTTATGTATTTCTGAATCCTTTATGATGTTTAGTTCTCTCTGAGAGAATGTAACCACCTTCATCTTTTGTTTCTGTATGCAACCATACAAAGCATCAAGCTTCATATAGTCATCATGATGTGTATACACCTTAAGATTCTTATCAGATTCTAGTTTTTCCAACTTATATATTGCAGGAACAAATTTACAGTTTCTACCATCACTCCATTTCTGAAGATCAGCAGCTTCTTTACCATTGATTTCTCCTTTAAGCTTTTGTCTTCTAACACCAGGAACTCCTGTTCCAATAGCAGATGGTTTGATTTTCTTCTTGCTATCAACAAATTGCTGTGGCACTACAAGCTCATCTAGATCTATAAAGTTGGCACTGATAAGAGATATTACATGTTGATATTCTTCTATCACTTGTCTCCATTGATGTTTTGGATAAGACTTAAGACCTAATGCATGGTAATACGTAGTGTTGTCAAACTTAGCAGGATGACCTAACTGCATAGGTTTAGCTGGCTTAACAAAGAAATTGTTATCACTCTCTTTACATGTAGCTCTTAGATAGTCTTTCTTGATACCAGGAATTCTATCTTGATACACATACACTTTAGCACTTCCATTACATATATTCTCGATATTGTATCCATACACATAATGTTTCTCCATGTCATGCATTCTCTTATATCTCAAAGAGTATTTACATTTGTATGAATTGCCTAAGAGAAACTGCTTATGTGCTTTATATACAGAAGCAAAATCCAAAATCTTCACTCCTTCTAGTTTAGGAATAGCTGGCTGTATTGTAGAGAACTTAACAAATGCATCAATTCTTTCCTTCTGACCATTCTCAAGAGTTAAATAATATCCATTCTTCTCAAGATAGTTGATAACAGACTTGATGTCATTACCATCTTCTATAGCTTCATTGTATTTAGTAACAAAGTAATCAGCTACATCAGTAAGTCTTTGTTTAATTATCACCTTGGCCTCTTGTGTATAACGCAATGATTCTCTATTTGGTGTTGGATAAAGTCCATCACTCAATGAAAATCTAAGAGCTACAGGAAAATCAATTCTATCAATACCAAGCTTCTCAAAGTCTAAAGGATAATACACATTGTCTAGACAAATATGTAATTTATCATCTGTACTCATCTCAGAGAACTGGAAGTGCTCATGTCTGCTAATGATGAATTCATTAGTGATAGATGAATCTTCTGGTACATCAAAGTATACACTCTCGAAATAACAAAGCTGTTCTTTAATCTTTTTATGGAACTGCCATTTGTCACTGTACTTAACAGGAATAATGATTTTTACACCATTACGTTCTGTTGTTTCTTTCTCATATAAAAGATCGATAGTGTTAGTATCTTCTCCTTCATACATCATGTACTTACGCTCCATACCATCTTTTCTACATACGAAGTAGAAACTAGATGAATATGCAAGAGGGGCTTTAAAACCAAGACCCATCATACCCAATTCTGTAGCACTGTCTCTTTTAGTAGACTTACCATACTTACTGATGATATTCTTCACATCTTCAGCATCTAGACCAATACCAAAATCTTCTACACAAAACTCGTGGTTGTTATAAGTAGATGCTTTGAATGATACAATGATTGGTTCATCAACACCTGCTCTTCTGTGACTGTCTAGTGCATTAGATGCACATTCTCTAATAGCAGAACCTATATCATCTGAATACAGGTTCTTACTTAACATTTGCATAAGGATTTGTGCACTATCTAAGTCTAGTGACATTCCAATTGATTCCTGTGCTTGTCCATCAACTAGGACATTTGCTTCTTTCTGTTTTTCTAAAATCATTTTTCTGTTTTTAAATTGTTTATTATTTCTATAAAGTCTTCTGGTAAGTAGACATTCTCCAACTCTATAAAGTTTTTGAATAGTGGAGCAATGTCTTCAGCATTATATCCAGCTAGTCCACAACCAATTCTTGTTATCATGTAATCTAATGATGGATGTTTTATCACAAAGTCTTCAAATCTATTTATATAGAATTCAATAACATCAAGTTCTAAAGTGTTAATCAATGAATCTTTTGTAGGTATTGCAAAACTACTACCATTAAATCCAAATCCTTGGTACATTGCTGCACCAAATTCATGATATGCTAAGTTTGCAGCACCACCACCATGAAGTCCAGCTTCATTACTTCCAAATACAAATATTTGATTTGGTTCTAATTTTTCTATTTCAAATGGTGTTACTTTCATATTGTTCCTCTTTTTACTAACCAAACTTGTCTACCATTAAGATCTTGTGACACTCTAAGATTGTGTCCATCAGCTGTAGGTATCCATGTTTTTTCCATTCTTGTATGAACAACACCATTTCTATCAGTGTATGAATAACCTGCAACTAGATCTTGTCTTGTTGTGCATCTAAAGTTTCCAAGTATTGGTTTTTTTGTGTGCCAATTCACTCTAGTTTTACTCATTGTTGGTGGTGTTAGCACTCTTAAATACTTGAAGTATGACTGACAAGAAATCATTATCTCATCACCTACTTGTAAATCTTCTGGTTTAATTAATACGTTTTCCATTGTTTTATAATTTTTAAAAAGGTGGATCAATGTCTACCCATAAGACAGTGTCACCATTGGTTTCATCTAATAATCTATTTACTTTCTTAAACACACCTTCTGTGTCCCAATCTACTCCTTTGTAACTTGCAGATGCTGGATGACTGACCTCAAACACATGTGTAAATATACCTGTGTATTTTTTGTATCTCGCAGCATCTTTTCCAAGAAAGACAATTGGTACACCTAAGTGGTTTATAATTTCCTCAAACAGATACTTGATGAATGGTTCCCATATTTCCATATGAGATCCAGCTTTATCTTTCTCTGTTGTTAAAGCAGCATTAAGCATTAACACTCCCTGGTGAGCTAAGAAGCTTACATCTGGGTTCTCTATAATATCTAAGTTTAGTCCATCATAGAATTCCTTTTCCATAGCTCTATAGAATTGGTCTAACGAAGGTTGAACTTGTCCTGTTATAGAACATCCCATAAGTAATCCATCTGCCACTGGAGCATCATTCTTAAATGTGTGGTATGGACACATGCCTACCAACACCACTTTAAGATCATCTAATGGTGTCTCTAAGAAACATCTCCAAACATGCATAGATATAGGAGCAACCTTCTTGCCTCTCTTACTCTCTGCTTTTAGAAATGCATAAATCTTATCACACTCTTCACTCTCTATGAATGGCTGCAACCTTGCATGCCAACTAGGGTGAAACTTGTCTTTAAACGCTTCCCATTTCATAATGATATTGTTCTTCCAAAGAATCTTGTTAATATTACTTCTAAATCTTCTAGGAATATATAGTCAGATGTATGGTCTCCTTTACCTGCCACTGACATTTCTAATATATTCTCTTCGAGTATTTCTAACTCGTCATCTGTTGCTCTCATAAGTCTTTTTCGTCTTTATAAATTTCTAATATTTCTTTTATGTTGTCAAAATCATAAGGTCTGCCTTTTAGTTTACAAACTCTAATCCAATCAGCAAATCCAATAGCAAATTCATCTGCTACTTGTTCGCATTTACTTTCCCAATCACTTGACCAAAATTCCATTAATATTAGTGCAAACTTTTCTTTTAGTGTCATATTAGTTCTTTTTGTGTTAAATATTGTTCAATAACTTTTAATCCATGTGCTTTGGCTAGATCAGCCCAGTCTTTAATTCCTTCATCTAGATAGATTCTTGGTACATTGCAATACTCAAATCCAAACTTATCAGTTATCATTTGAGAATTCTTTACACCAGTCTCATCACTATCGAAGCTCAATATTTGTCTGTCTGAGTTCTCTTTGATGTATTCAACGTTCTCTTCAGAGAAACATCCAAGACCTTCATTTTGAACTGCACAACAACATGGAAATACTTTTTTCATAACCATGTAATCCTTCTTACTCTTATTGATGAACGCAACATCACAATCTCTTATGTCATCTAGTCCATCCATCATAGTGATAGGTACATTATTTGGCATCCACTTATTCTTTTTGCCAGCAAATGGTCTGTAGAGTTTCCAATGTCCTTCATACAGATAACCAAACCTCAACTCTGTTTCCTTTAATGGAAACTTCTTCTTGTTAAGGAACAGTGTGTCTATTGAATATACATTGTTAGCTCTCAGATCATCTATGTCCTGATAATACCCATTCCAATAGGCCAGTTCTTCGTGTGTAAACTTCCTAGGTTTAACCTGAATGAAATATTCACGCTTAGATGTAGCTGTTGGTTGTGTATAATTAGAAACAATCCTCTCATAATTTCTTGTAGAGGACCCTGTGACAATCCCTAGATCAAAATCTCTATCAATCATCATCAATGCTTCACGCAATGATATATTGAATAGCATCATAACGAAATCAAAGCATCCACCTTTTCTGCTGGAGTCTCCAAAATCACAAAATCTCAATGCTCCTCCTCTATATCCTATAATGAATGATGGATTCTTTTCGTTTCTAAAGGGAGAATAAGTAACTACATTAATTTTCCAATTCTGATGTGGCATATAGAACTTATAAATATCATAATCAGATATCTTCTCTAGTATGCTATCAGGTGTCAAGTTTATTCTTTTTCTTCCTCGTATCATAGCTTTAAAATAAAAACCCCCACATTTCTGTGAGGGCTCTCATTAACAATTAATTGAATTAATAATCGTCACCATCATCAGAAATGTATGCATCAGAGGCAACTAAGTTATCATCTGGATTATAATCCTGAATTTCTTTGAATGTGTAATAGTCTTTACAACCATACTCACCTATAACGTTCACAACAAACTTCTCATGAGCTTTTAGATCACGAGGTTTCTTATTCTTAAGAGCATCTTGTGTCTTTTTGTTTCCATAATCAACAAGTCTGAATTGTTTCAAAGCATATCCACCTACAAACGCTTTGTTGTAGATTCCCTGATACTCTTTAGACTCTCCTTCTCTTTCTTTAACTATTACAGTGGCAAGAGCTACAACAGACTTAGCCCACTCACCATCGATTTGGTCTTTAATGTCTTTAACATTACCTCTCATCAACTTCTTCCATTCTATTTGAAGAACAGTGTCTGCATCACGATAATCAAGATCAGCCAACCATACACGCATAAAGTTGTAAAGATCTTCTTCACCTGTATATGCTATTCTGAAATCTCTTCCTTTGGTAAACCATTCAGCAAGATCATTTTCATCAGCTGCCCAAGAACACATACCAACAGAATTGATATATTGATGCTTGGTACCATCTTTGTTTTCTCTTTCTTTGTCTTCTAAGAAGAAGCTCACCTTGTACTTTTCATCATTGGTCACTCTTTGTAACCAGAAATCAACACGCAGATAGTTGTTTCCATCCTTAGTCTCACCTAAATACTCAGCAGCTTTGCTGTCTTCTTTAAGTTCCATTCCAAGAACATCTTTAAACTCTTCCAACGTTGGATTGATTGCAATTACATTTGCTTCTAGTAATCCTGTTTTAAGAACTTTCTCGAATGAATCGTTAGTTCTTTTTTTTCCACCTATATTCATAATTAATTTATTTTAAATAATAAAATTTACTTTGTGTTTTTTGTTTTTTTACTCTTCCTTTAATGTAAGAACATATAGTGGGAACAGAAAGATTATGTTGTTTTGCAACATCAGTTAAACTTTCCCATATAATTTCTTCTCCTGATTGAGTAACTTCTTTTATTTTAATTTTTCTAGTACTTCCTTTACTGATGTTTTTTCTATGCTCATCAGTTATTACTTGTAAAGCTCTTTTTTCTCTTATTAAAGCTTTAGTTTCTTCAGAGTGATTAAACTCTCCTTTTTTATGTCCTCTATTTTTACATTCTGATAATGCTTTTTTACATTTTTCAGATATTATTCCTGTTTTACCTCCTTTCGTTATATTTAATAAGTTATTTCCATCCTGTATACATTTATCTATCCAATAAATTTCTTTTTCTTCCCATTCATCAGTAAGAACTTCTTCAAGAATACTTAACTCAGGTCTAATACCTAAATCAAGTAAACTTCTTATCCATTCTGCTTTTTCTTCATTTTTTCCTTTTTTCTTATTTTTGGCTTCACCTATATGTCCCCAAAATCTATTAAAAGGATTTGTAGTTTTTCCAACATATCTAACTTCTTTAGTAGTAGGGTCACATAAAGAATATATGTATACAGTTTTCATTATCATAACAAGTAGTATTAAAAGTTTTTGTAAAGATATAAAAAAATAATACTACTTGTTAGGATTTTTTAATTTAGTTTATAATTCTTCTTCTTGTGAAAATACTTTTTCCCAAACCTTTCTAGTTTCAATTGGATTAACAATGTATTCATTTAATGCAATCATTGCTTCTTTTACTGTTGTAAAAGGAATTTCTTTACATCCTACTGAAATAACACATCCTATATTTAAGAATTTAATTCCTATTTGAAAATCTCTAAGAGCTTCCATTCTTGATGGTTTCCATTGTTCTACTGGTTCTGGCATTGCTGATACTTCATTCATAATTTTAATTTTAATTTAGTTATAATAATTATTCACTGTGTCTACCACCAACTGTAAGTTGTTTGGTATTTTTGTTTCTGAAAACATCCCATCAGGACTTTTAGCTGGTATTTTTCTATAACGATTTGTTACAAACTGATATGTAGCTGTACCATCTTTATTCTCTTCTACGAGTGTATAAAGACATACAGTTAACAATCCTTCTAATAACACTTGGTTATCGATTAGCTTACCTGCAGTTTTGATTTTGTATCCCACTACATCTTGACCATCCATTATTTCTTCTGGGTGACTAAGATAGAATACAGTGATGTCATCTCTTAATTGTCTAGCTGTTCTAAATAGATCTACCATGTCTCTAGCCATAACACTAAATTTAGTAAATCCTACTTCTGTAGCTTTAGACACCATGTTGAATCCCATAATGTAATTAGAGTCTTCAATGATGATGTTCTTAATGTGAGGAGCTTTCTCTGAGATGGTTTTTAACAAACGACTGATTTCATTTGCATCATCTATCTCTTTGTAATTTTTACTCTCTATGTTGTAAATCTTCTCACTACCCTTAAATGGGAGCTCCTTCTTTGCAACATTGATAATGTACGTTTCTTCTGGATTTAGGTGTTTGATTGCTGTACTCTTTCCAGTACCAGTCTGACCTACAATCCCTACTAATTTACTTGCCATTTTTTACTTGCTTTAATTATTAATATTAGTTTTTTTCACTTGTATAAAGATACGAATAATAATTTTAATTATCAAACATATTTTATCTTATTTTCATCAAAGAACTCTAGTGCTTTCTTCAACCATTTTAGTTCTGTAGGTTCAGTAGTACTGACAATATATATGTGTGCTTTCTTATCTGGTGTACTATATTCCATAGCCATACATCTATTAATCTTCTGTGCTAAATTCTCTGCATTACTATCAAAATAGTTAATAATCACTTTGTCCAATGGTTTGTATGTAACGCCTGTATTACCAATCTTCACAACAGCTAGGTGATTACCTTCTCCTTCAGCAAATTCTTCAAAGAGTTTTTTCTCAGTTGATTTACTATGATAGGAAGGAATTCCTAGACTGTCAGCTATTTTGGTAACACCACAAAACACTAACACCCTCTCATCAGCATGCTTACTTAACAATGCTTTGGTTGCTTTCACTTTAGCTAATGATGATTGTATTAGTCTCATTCTTGCAAGACGCATAAACATTGTATCAGATCCACTATTCTGTAACTTATTAACTACCCAAGTGAGAGCATCAAACTGTTTCTTTTCAGTTTTTTTCTTACCCTTGTAATCTTGTAATGTTATATTATCTAATGGCACTCTAATAACATGGATTTCATAATCCACAATAACTCCTTCCTCAATTGCTTTTTCAATTGTATAGGTTGCTATTACATGAAGATCTAATTGTTCTTCAATGGTTCGTTCTGTCCAACTTGATAATGTACCAGTGAGACCAAGAATCTGTCCATTAACATCGAACAGGTCCTTACACACTTCTATCTGAGCTTCACTCAGTAGATGTATCTCATCTATGATGACAACATCAAAGCTCTGATCAGCATACTTCTTTAATGATAGATGCGTAGTGTATGTGACAATGCTGTCATCAAACCCTAGTTCTTCAAAATCAGATTGCCAAGATTCTTTAATCTTGTTATCTGGATAAGCAATAAGAATGCTCTCAGGCTTAAGCTTGTTCAATGCATGTATACTAGTTCTTATCTTACCAAATCTTGGACATAGATTTAGTATACCAAACTTACCATGCTTGAGCCATACATCTGCAAATTCTTTTTGTCTTTTATCTCTTATTGTCATTTGTTTGCTTTTTCTATTAAATAATACCATAACCAAATTACTTTGGGTCTTATGAATTCATAAGCTGCCCATATCAATATATATTTCATTTTATCTGAGAAAATATGATTTGTTAGTAATTGATTCATAATCTGCATCAGTGATGTCTTTTTTTCTAGGAAGCTCTTTGAACATACCAATCTGACCTAAGAAGCCCAAACCAATACGCACATCATCTTCTCCATAAGAATTCTTAATTAGTCTCAAGCTTCTGAAATACTTCGCTCCATAAGAGTCTACTAATTTGTCTAAGTCATATCCAGATGGATCTGCCACCTTGTATCTAATAGGATCAAACAGGCCCATAACAACATCAGCATCATTCTGTGTTGATGAACTGTCTGCAAAATCCTCTAGTTGTGGTTCTACATCTCCATTTTTTATCCTACTAGGATTGGATATACTTCTATTGAACTGACTAACAACAACAGGACTATGACCATAAAAATCTCTAGCAAATCTCAGCTCGTCTGACATTTTATCTATAGCATCTTTTTTGGTTGGTTGTGCTGATGTTGTTTTTAACAATCCAATATGGTCAATTACATCAAGGGTGATTTCATTTGGATCATCTGGAATATATATTTTATTCCATTCATCCATTTGTTCAATTTTCCCTCTCTGAAGAGCATACGCTTTTAGTTCTTTAGCTATACCTACAGGGTTCTCTGGTCCATCAATAAGCGTAACCACTTCACACAACTCATTCATATAGTCTTTGTAGTGTAAATACAGGTCATGCTCATCTTTGGTCATAGTTTCTTTCCAACCAAGAAGTTTAGCTACAGGAATAAGAATTCCTTGGTCTATAAAGATCTTGCGTGACATCCATTTAGCCATTTTATAAGCTCTACTTCTCTCCATAGATCTATACCAAACCTTCACCTTGATTCCTGAGGCTCTTCCTTCCTTAGAAAGAGACCAATCAACAGGATTAAGAACAAATGCATCATCAATAAATGATGTTTTACCTGAACCAGTGTTACCACCTATCAAATAATACATACTTTTACGAATACCTACATAGTTGGTAAGTCTATCAAAACCCATAGGGATTCCTTTATTCTTACCAGATAGGCCTTTGTTCACTTCTGCATCTAATATGTCAAAACTCATATGTCAGTTCCTCCTTTTGGTTTTTGTGTGTTAGTGTTCACCTTTGCTCCTTCTCTAATTAAATCAACAAAGCCTCCAAATGATCTTTGTTTTAGATATACAGCTGAGCCTTGCATAAATGTAAGTCTGTTAGCATTATTAGCAATAGAAGCTTCTTTCTTTTGTAAGATTTCAAACTTCAATGCTTCTATAAGCTCTCCAGCTGTATATTCTCCTTCTAGTATTATCTTGTCAAACTTTAGTCTACAATCATCTTTGTACAATCTAAGAGATCTTGTTCCTTTAAATGTTTTACCCTTATAGGTAAATTCATCTGTACCTGGATAGGTCTTCCACCATTCTTCAAAATCTGTTGTAGGAGGTCTTCTCTTTATAGTTTTTGCTCCTCCTTTGATATCTAAGAAGTCCAATAGGTCTCTACCTAATGTTGTGAGCTTGTCATCAGTAGTTGTTATTAACGCTTTTCTTATCAAAGCTTGATAGACAGCAGCAATCCTCATGCTTCCATCACATAGTGGGGCAACATCATATTGCTCGTCTATCAGCTTTAATAAATATAAAATGTCTAGGTTATAACTTCGTTTGATGAGCTCTTCGAATTGTTCTGGTGTTACATTCAGTCTCATTTGTTGTTATAGGTGTTAAAACTTGTATAATTGCAGGTAAACGTTTCTTACGATCCTGCTCTTCCTCCCATTGTTGCCATGCTATTTCAACATCATGTTGTCTCTCCATAGCATAAATATGGTCATTTGGATACTCCCAGTCCTCTAACCAACTCATTATTCAGATTTTTTAGGTCTTCCAACTGGCTTTTTATCAACTGGTGCAATAGCTGGTTTTTTCTTTTTCTTCTTGTAATATTTCTTCTTTGGAACTGCTGGTTTAGAAAGATCAGTCACCTTTCTAGGTTGAAACCTATCAAGGTCATCAAAGTTAAGTTTAGGCTTTTCCTCTTTAATCTCATGTGCATTTCTAGTTAGAATGTATAAAAATACAATTGATGCAATAGCTATTGCTGGAATAATAATAAATAAATTGTTCATAATGTTTACGATTTAATTGTTAATGATTTGATTCTTAGCCCAAACTGCATGTCAAACCATTGAAATGTTGATTCAGCTCTTGCTTTGTTAAACTTAAAAATTTTCTTTAATAGAGGAATAGCATAACGCTTAAACTCCTCATGTTGTTCTGGTGTCATGGTCCAATTGAAGTACCACATGTCATCATCTAATGTGTCCACCAGTCTTTTACCAACCATATCAAGTTGATACTCGATGAGGTGTCTGGTAATGTTTGATCTGTTAATTTTAGCTTTCATTAGAAAAGATTTAATTGGTTAGGAATAAAGACTGTTGTAATTCTTTTACCTTTAGTCTGGATCTTTGTGATTATTCTGTTGGCTTTCTCAATATAATAATCATAGTTGACATTGTCAACAGCACTGTTCTTAGGTAGGTAATTACAAACTTTACACACCCATTCACCTGCTTCTATCTGACTGATAGCTGCAGCTCTAGTTTGACATTCAGCATTCTTTATCTTGAATATTTTATCACCAGTGTTAGATACATAATATCTAATCAGTTTATCATACACTGTCACTTCTCCTGTAGATCTATTAGTTCCTTCATAATGGAAACTTCTAGTAGCTTTCTGTCTTAAACAAAAATCATATAGATCACTATGATTTCTAATAGTCTCAGCAACAGGAATATTATTAACAAAATAATTTTCCAAAGCAATGGGAACAATCCTTGCACTCTTGTTTTTATGCAATTCAAAGTCAGTAAGGAAATCACCTTTCTTTTTAATTTCTCCATTGGTCATAATTGCTAAATAATCATTTACAGTACTAAAGATAATCTTGGAATAGTCAGTTCTCTCTAACTCATATTGAGTTATGCTACACCACCATTCATTAAGCTCATACATTAAAGGAATAAGGTCTTTCTTAATTCTAATAGTTACACCATCTGTATTTGCAGAGATCACATGTATGCCATTGGTTTCATATTTTTCAATAAGCATCATCAAGCTAAGCTCACCAGTTATAGTGGTGAACATAGTGAGTTGCCTATCATATATCCAATTTTGCATATCAGATGACTTACCATACACAGAGTTAACTGCAAGTTTAAGTGCTCCAACAATTCCTTTAATCTTCTTATCGCTTTTTGCAAGGGGTTTAAGTTCCAATCTCTTATCAAACATCTGTTTGTATCCCCTAAGGAATTCTTTTCCTAAATGAGCAGGAAATTTACCATTGTTGATAATAATAGCTGGATAATAAGAACTAACATCCCAATCGATTATCTCGTACTCTTCATCAGCTTCAAACACCTTAGGTGCATTCTCTGTATGAAGACCACCTTTCATAAAAGAATATACATTCCCATAGAAATGTAATTCTTCTTTGAAATCATCTTGAAGACCCAATTGAGCCTTCTTTATTCTCTTTAAGAAATCACTAAGTTCTGTAGTCTCAAAAACTACGTATTTAGCAATGCAATCTTTTAAGTGTATATTCTTTCTGAAAAACCCTTTTCGAGGAAGTTCCTTATACTCAATACCTTTCTCTTGGCAATAGAACTTCTTGATTATTTCATCACCTATCTTACTGTCTGAATAGTTCAAACAAGAAATACCAAACTCAGCTTCAATATCTTGTCTCAGCTCTATTTGGTTGTTTCCTTTGTATAAGGGATGATCAGTGTCACCCATGGTGACTTTATAAAACTCATAAGTTGCATCCACATCATTGTAACAATAGTCTATAGTGAGATCTATCTCTTCTTTAGTCATGTTTGTTTTGCTATGATGTATAGGCATTTCTTCAATGTTCTCTAAGTCCATTTCAAACTCTAGTCTTTTTAGAGAGACCATCCTATTTTTATTATTGTAGTGCATCAAAGCAAATAAGTCTATTATTTTAAAACTTAAATCACTTTCTCTATATTTTGGAAAAACTTCATAATTTGCATCGTGTATTGTATCTTGAGCAACTTGTGCAATCTTTGCACATATTTCAAGACCAGACAATTCATGCCATTTATCATAATTCCTAAGAATATGCTCAATTACTTGGCTATCAAATCTTAATCCATTATATGTTACAAAGTAATGATCGTTCTTTTCTTCAAAATATCTTGCCATACGATCTATTGTATTTTTCCATCTACTAACTTCAAACTTACGATACTTATTAGTTTGAGGGTCATAACAAACGCATAAAAAGTATTCTGCCATTGTTTCTATATCTGTTACTATAACTTTCATCTTTGTATTTTTAATGTTCTTAAATATGTGTTTCTTCCTATAGAAGATGTTATTGTTGCAATATGGACATTTAATAAATCTGCTAAAGGTCTAGAGTTAATAGTTCCTATAAATCTATGAAAACAATCATGTATTGTATATTTACCACTATTAACTTTGATTTGATCAAATATATTATTCCAATAAGCTTTTACATCTTCTACTGATTCATTTTCATCAAGAAATATAAACTTACTAGATTCTGAATCAATTAAATTCTTTTTAAAAAATTTTACGTTCATCTTTCTATGAACATTAGGAGCTACAATATTGAAATGTTCAGCACACTTATATAAATCAGTAAAGCTTTGATAGAACTCTCCATAGATAGTATAAACCATTACTTTTCTTTTAGGTGCAGAATTACTCATTCTTACTCTAGTTTCATCAGAAACTGCACGCTTTCCTTCAGGGCATGTAGGATCAATATTATATCCATGTTTTCTATTATGGGTATCTAACATATTGCACCAATAGTTTTCTTGAGAATAGATATGTTCAGGGTTACACTCTTCAAGTGTTTCAAATATAAAGTTTTGTTCTCCATGTTTATTAAAAGAACTTTGTAGATGGGTATTATGATGTATACCTGCTCTAAGTTTCCATTTATGCATACATAATCTATTATATAGATCTATAGTTGCACCAATGTAACTTTTATTTGTAACTAAGTTTTGAATAATGTAAACTCCTGAACTCTTTCTCATAATGATATTATCTTAATGATGCAAATATAAACATCATATTTGAAACTACCAAATAAACTTATTAACAATCTTTTATATCTTATTTTTTAAAAAGTTATTTATTTGGTCAAATAACCAACCTGTTAAATATGCTTCAGGTTCATCATTGAATCTATCTAACTCAATTCCTTTGTCTTGATAGATATAGTTCTTTAAGTGCACTATTTCATGGGCTATTATAGTTCCATCACTATATTCAAATGCCATAATATACTCACTAAACTTATCAGGCACTCTCATTGTAATAGCACCATAATCTGACAAAGATTTTGTCCCATATTTTTTCTCAACATAAGACAAGTCTTTATCTAATATGATAGTTAAATCACACTCATAAATGGGTATTCTAATTGTTTTCTTTCTCATATCTTATTTGGTTTTAAATTAAAAATATTAAAAAAATTGTAAACCAAATAATTATTGGTTCTAATAACCCACCAAACCAAAACCTGTCGTAATATTCATAACACTCATTTAACTCTTTTTTGATTTTTTTTAATATTTTCATATCTTATTTGTTTTTAAGGTTTTCAATAAATTCTATTACTTTTTCACACATTTTAGATGCAGAATAATCTCTACGTTCTGTTATTTCTGAATATAGAAAATCTAATATCTGTTCTTGTTGCCATTTAGCACCATTGATAAAAGCCTCTTGTTTTATAATATTAATAATATCTTTTGATTTAACCCCATAATCTGTTGGATATAACCTTTCAATAGTTTCTTCAACTGTTTCTTGTTTAGGTTCTTCAGGTCCACAATCACAATATGTTGTATGACCACAATAGCATTTTGTTTGTTCTTCATTAACTTTATCTCCAATAAGCATAACTATATGTTTCTTTTTAGCTTCTTCTTTTGGAATAATGATTTTGTATAAACTGCCAAATGGTCTTATTGGAGCAGTTTTTACAATTTCAACCTCCTCACAACTTGGATTCTTAATAAACCATTCTAAAAACTCATCATCAATAGATTGTACACCCTCTTTGATTAAGTCTTTGTTGTCTGTTAATATTATTTTTTTACAATAGCTTGGCTGTTTTTCTTCCATATTTAACCAAACCTCATTGCATTTATAAATAGAATCATTGCATTTTGTATTGTCTAAACATAAATACCAATCTCCTTCTTTAATTTCTTCATCAGAAGTGATGTAGATGTTTTGTTTTTCCCAATTCTTTGTCCACATATCAGCTCTTACTCCTAATTGTAAATTATACTTAGGTTTACAGTCTAATTGAATTGCTAACCTACTTGGTTTATCTGTAGGTAGAATATATATGTTTTTCATAATGTTATTTTTTTTTAAATTACTAATGTTGTTGCAAAACACATAAAAAATAATCTTGTATATTTTTTACCATACACGTTATAAGTTGGAAATTTCTTAAAACCCAACCATTGTCTGTGAATTTCTATTTTCATAATCTTATTTGTTTTTAAATGTTACGTTCTTCATTGTCTCGTTGTTTTTTTATGGTCTTTCCAATCTAGCCAAAAACCTATTGCTACAATAATGTTCATACCTAAGGAAGCTATGATTTCATAAATGTCTTTATAGACGTTTACTGATAGATGAATATGTCCCACCATCCAAAAAGGAATAGCAAGATTGTTTGATATCCACCTAACTAAATAATTTATGAACCTCATAGCTCACAAAGATAATTAAAAATATTATATTATTATAACAGATTTAGTTATTAAAGTAGTATCTGATATGGTCAGAATAGATCACCACCTTCTTTGGTGTATCAGTGAATGAAACAATGCTTGCAGGCACTTCAATACCTATTTCTGCAGGCTGTCTTTCAATTGGTTTTTCTAAGATTTCTTCACAGATCTCTTGTACAACAGGCACTTGTTTTGCTTCAATGTCTGCAACAATCTCTTCCATTCTCTTATCAAAGTTATCCCATAGAGAGCCTGGCATAGGATCAAAATCCATTATAACAGCTTCTTTTACAATAGCTGGTCTTGGTGCTTTCTTTCTAACATAAGGTCTTTTAGTTGGACCTGTGTAAGTATTGGTAATCTTTCTTGTCATCTTTGACAATCTTAAGACTTTACCATAAACTCCAGCTACTGGTCTTTTCCATTCTTTTGCTAATTCATCAGCAATGATTGCTACAGGCTTACCTGTTCTGATTTCTTGTTTGATTTGATTAATCTGTTTTGGTGTGTAATGTTTCATGATTTAAAATTTATTTAGTTATTTAATTATTCTTCTTCTAATCCTTCGTCTAGTGTTACATCCCAGTCATCAAGTTCTTCGTCTGGTACTAGTGATAACACCACTTTATCTTCTATAATTATAGGATATACAGAGTCTTCTTCATCATCTATTTCAATATCAACATAACCATCAAACTCTCGTAAGAGGTAATTGATATCATCTAGTGTAATGTCTCTGAGTTCATCTGTATGCTCTCCTTCATCCCACCAACCTATTTCTTCATGTGTAGCTATAACATCTTTATCATTGATTAAAATACCTAGTTCTACAGGTACACCATGTTTAGCCATAAATGCATCAGGGTCTTCAGGTAATTCTTCAAGCTCAAAGAGCTCAATGAATGGTTCTATTACACCAACAGATATTCTATTGGTGAAAAGCATACCCACCTCCAATTCTGGAGGCAGATAGCTCTTTAATACAATTTCAGCTGGATACCACATTAGAACTTCACTTTAATTGGTTGTTCAGCTATTTGATATACAGAACGTACACTTGCAAGTCTCAACAATATATGAAGCTGTTCAGCCTCTAAATAGTCAATCTCTTTCTTAGTGCACAATCCAATGATTTGTATCCCATCACCTGTGTCTACTAATTGCATAGCCACTGCTTTCTTTAGGTTATCAGCCCATTCTTCATCATCACTGAAATACAGTGTATGAACTGTTGCATGCTCTGCAGCTCGTAATTTATGATAATCATACTCATGTTTATCATTGATGTAGATTTCTTCTCTGTATAACACATCACTTGTGTTATTAATTACATCTTGAATTTGTTTACTCAGTGTTGCCATTGTTTTCTGTTTTTAAGGAGTTAATTGCTATTTGTACTGCTACTTTGTGTCCTTCAACAGCATCTTCGTAAGATGTATATCTCTCTTGATACTCTTGATCGTTTGGTCCACCAAATATCATAGTTTCCCATAACACTGCTGTTTGTTTCATAATGTTATTTGTTTTTAATTAATTTTTCTATTTGTGAAACATCCACAGTTAAACACAAAAATCCATTATAGATTTGAATTTTAGGTAGTAAATGTGAATATGTATCTTTAACACTAAATGTATTTTTTATATACATAGCAATTTCAATCATATCATTACAATTTAATTGATTGAAACATAATCTTTTCCAATGTGGTAAATGACTTTCTTCTATTGTATCAATTACTTTGATACTACAATTTGCTTCAAAATGTTTTTTAAATTCTTTTAATTCGTTACTCATAATTTTATTTGTTTTTAAATTCTTCAATAAATTGTTCAAAATTCGTATCGCCTTCTCTGCCTAAATATAACCTACCAACGTGAAAAGCTTGTTTCATATCTTCCTCACTATAACCTTGTTCATTTTCTATTTCTTTGGCTTGTTCTTCTAATTCTGTTAATATATGTGTAGGCATCTCAATAACATAATTTGATTGGTCTTTAAGACCCGCACTATCATACTTTTTTAATTCTTCTACTAACCATTCTACTGCTGTTTGTTTCATATTATTTGTTTTTTTTAAATAAATCTATATCCATTATAATCGCATTTTTCGTTTGAACACTTTGTGTTTTTTTGTGCTGGAAAAGAAGTTAAAATAACATTAGGTTGTGAATCAAATAATTCACTTCCACATTTAGGACAAGCTATTCCATTTAATCGTGGTGCATTAAAATCAACACGAGTTCCATAAAATGCTAAAGCATTGTTTTCCTCTAAAGTTTTTAATTGTTTTTTCATAATCTTATTTGTTTTTAAATAATTGAAATGTTTCTCTTAATAAATCCATCTGCTCAATATTAGTATTCCCAAACTTATATTGCATAAGCATTGTTTGTGTAAAATTTAATACTTCTTCCTCACTATAACTTCTTTCTTGTTGCCATTTAGCACCTGCTATAAAAATACTTCTAGCTATAGCATTGTTATCACCTCCATACATCATATTAATAGGATATACTTTTTCAGCAACTTCTTCTATTGTTTCACGTTCTTTTTTCATATCTTATTTGTTTTTTATTTCTTTTAAAATTTCATTCAGTGTATAACCTATGTAACATAGGTTTACTGATATAATCGTTAATGTTAATTCCATATCTTATTTGTTTTTTACTATTTCTATTAATTTTTTAAGACATTCAAGTTCTGCTTCTTCATAAGTTTCAAATCTATTAATAGATTTATCTTCAATTCCATGATTGACATAACTACCATTTATTTGAGTTACAAATCCTAATGTATTATCAAATGCATAAGATTCTCTAACGTGAGAATATAACTTATACTTCTCTCTAAACCATCTAAATGCTTGTTGGTACAGTGGTGCTTCTACTACTTCACCATAAGAAGTTCTACTACCAAATGATAGTTGTTTATTAAAATAATAACTTAAACATTCTTCATCAAATCCTAATTCTTTTAAAGCTAATGCTTGTTCGTAGGGTATAAATTCATTTGTCATCTTATTTCTTTTTAAATTGTTCTACAATCATTACATTCATCATTCTCGTCTAAATCTGCGTGTATGTTACAAAAACTACCACAAGAAGGACATTTATCTTTTTGTTCAAACTCTGAACTTGGGTAACTATTTTTTGTTTTCATTTTTTATTATTACAAAATTATTTAATTTCATCCATTCTAAAAATTGAGATACAGTCCAATCATCATTTGATAGTTCTTGGTGTTCTCCACCTTCTTCAAACTGATTAATAAAACCTTGTAGATAATTGTGTTCTTCAAGAGTAGTTTCTTGTATAGGTAATGATTTTATTTCAGACAATATTTGTCTTGCTCTATCATTACTTTCTTTAAACAATTCTTTTCCTTTTAATCTTTCAGCAGCATCTTTAAGTGCTTGGTTTGGAAGCTCAATAGTGTCTTCTAAACATGTACAGTCTTCTAATGACTTATTACAATCTTTACATTCTTGTTTCATAATTAAAATCTGGTATATAATTAGGGTTAACAATTAAACTTACACTGTCTATAGATTTAAACACATTGTTTGCTGTAAACTTCTCAAGTGCTTCCATTATATTGTCTGCATCAACAAATTTTTCTAGGTCTGTGGCTTCATCATTACGTTCTGCCCAATAACATATTAAATATTTTCTCATAGCTTAATAAGTTTTATGAAATTCGATAAACCATCCTTTGTCTATAATCACTCTAAGACAAGTGTCATCATCAAATAATTGAATAGCCACTCTTGTTCCTCTTTCATCTAAACATTCTACAATCTGATATGTATCACCA
>Ga0209500_10000797_pt1 | contig 25638 bp, 22 predicted proteins | sample S_140212_EF_Meta_FD_187323 | JGI IMG/M metagenome (GOLD analysis project Ga0209500, IMG submission 187323) | Freshwater microbial communities from Lake Simoncouche, Canada to study carbon cycling - S_140212_EF_MetaG (SPAdes) (version 2) | ecosystem: Environmental > Aquatic > Freshwater > Lake ...
CGAGCTGAGCGACGTCGGCACAGCGCACGAGCTCGCGGTAAGTACCGGTCGCGTGTAGGCCATCCTGCGGCTGCGAAGAGGTGAGAATAAGTCGGCCAGCGGTAATCGCTGCGAGTTCCTTCGTGAGCGCGGCGAGCGTCGGACCGTCGAGGTCGACGGCGAGAATCGCGTCGTGCTTCGTCACGGCTTCACCCCAGGCTTTGACGGCGGCGCCATCGGCGGCGGCAAAGGCCTTCACGACCACCAGACGACTGCCGGAGCCGTCGAAGGGGAAGTCAGCTGGGGAGAGGCTCGTCTCGACGAAGAGGGCCGGGACGGCCTGCCCGAGGGCCTTACGCAAGGAGCGTAGGCCTGCGGCGTGCGCGGGATCGTCGAGGCGCACCAGCAGGCCTTCGGCGCGGACTTCGCGCTGGGCCGCATGGGCATCGAGAATCTCCTTCGCTGCGGCCTGCCAATCGGCGAGGCCGGCGATGCTGCGGACGATCACGCGAGGGAGTTCACCTGAACCCGCGAGGCATCCCGTTGAAAGCGCGAGGAGTTCGGTCTCACGACGGACGAAGGAGAACGGGTCGGCCGGGTCGGCGGGCAGTTTTACCGTCGAAGCGGCGCCGAGGGCGGCGAAGCTTTCCGCACGGCGGACGATTTCTTTGCAAACGGGAATCTCGTGCCACGGGTCTTCGGTGAGCGAGACGCGAACCGTGTCGCCTAAGCCGTCGGCCAGGAGCGAACCGATGCCGATGGCGGACTTGATGCGGGCGTCTTCACCTTCGCCAGCCTCGGTCACGCCGAGGTGCAGCGGGTAGTCCATGCCGAGGTCCGTCATGCGCGCGGCCGCGAGGCGGTAGGCCTCGACCATCACCTTCGGGTTCGACGACTTCATCGACAAGATCATGTCCTTGAAGCCGTGAGATTCCGCGATGCGGATGAATTCGAGGGCGGACTCTACCATCCCGTTCGGCGAGTCGCCGAAGCGGTTCATGATGCGGTCTGAGAGCGAGCCGTGGTTGGTGCCGATACGGAGCGAGCGGCCGAGGGCCTTGGCGCGGAGGACCAGCGGCGTGAAGGCCTCGTGCAGGCGCTCGAGCTCCTCGGCGTAGGCTTGGTCGGTGTATTCCAGAACCGCGAACTTCTTCTTGTCGGCGTAGTTGCCCGGATTCACGCGGACCTTCTCCACGTGTTCGACCGCTTCCATCGCGGCGACCGGCAGGAAATGGATGTCGGCAACCAGCGGTTGATTGAAGCCCGCCGCGCGGAACTGTTTGTGGATATCCTTCAGTGCAATCGCTGCGGCCTTGTTCGGGGCTGTGATGCGGATGATTTCGCAGCCAGCTTCCGCGAGGCGGATTGCCTGTGCGACGGTCGCCGCGACATCCTCCGTGTCGGAGGTCGTCATCGACTGCAGGCGGATCGGGTTCTTTCCGCCCACGGCCACGCCACCCACGTTCACGACGCGGGTGAGGCGGCGGACCGTGCGGTGGCGGGAGGGGCAGTAGTCCGAGGACATGGGGGTATCTCAACCCCTTTGCCCTCAGCCGTCAACGAGCGTCAGAAATCCCAGCGCCAGGTCGACGGAATCCACTGGTATCCCTTGCGGCCATTGGGGGCGACGATGCCGAGGCCCGGCCAGGGGAGGTGGAAGCCAAAGGCGCGTTCCTTCGTGGCGGCAATCTCGGCGAAGACCTTCTTGCGGGTCGCCACGGCGGCTTCGGGGTTATGGTCGAAGTCGATGAACCAGTTCGGGTCTTCGAGCATCAGCACGTGGTTGTGGGCGAGGTCGGAGAGGTGGAGGAGGGACTGGCCTTCGGACTTGATGCGGTAGATCGCGTGGCCGTCGGTGTGGCCTGGGGCGGCGAGGATCGTGATCGCGCCGTCGAGGATCTGGTCGCCGTCCTTATGCAGGACCAAGCTCGGCTGCAGGATGTCGAACGAATTACGGACGCTCTTGATCATCCCCTTGATGTCGTCGGTGCGGTGAGACTTCGAGAAGTCGGGCTCCTTGCCGCGCCAGAAATCGACCTCGGTCTGGAGGACGTGCAGGGCCGCGTTGGGGAAGAGGATGCGACCCTTGCTGGTGAAGCCGCCGATATGGTCGATGTGCGAGTGGCTGAGGAGTGCGTGGGTGACTTCCTCGGGTTTGATGCCCACTTCGGGCGAGGCCATGGCCTGGGTGAGCCAGCCCCAGGTGTCACGTTCGACCGGGCCGAAGCCGGCGTCGACAAGGATCACTTCCTTGTCCTTACGCAGGAGGAGGATGTTGATGTAGAGCGTGACGTCGTCGGGGCGTTCACCGCTGTCGACGAGCGCCTTGGTCATCGCCTCGGTATCGGACTTCGGGAACATCTTCTTCGTCACGCAGTTCTTAAAGGTCCCGTAGCCGTCGCTGATGGACCACGCTTCGAACTTACCAATCGCGAATTTGTAGATGTAGGGATCGGTGATCTTCTTGCGCGGTAGCGCCTTGGCTTCGGCCTGGGCAGCATCGGCGGCGGAGAGCGCGGCCGGGAGGCTGAGGGCGGCGAACGCGGCGCCGAGGCTACCGAGGAACTGGCGACGGGAGTTTTCAGGGAGGGGCTTTTCCATGGGGGTGTGAGGGGAGATAAGGTGCAAATACGTGAGAGTGCAAACGTAACGAAAGGGGTAGGGGTAGGGATGGGGGTAGGTAAGGGCTGAGGATGTTTACTGCCCCAAGCCCTAGCCCTTACTCTAGCCCTGCGCGGCCTTCAGGCCTCGGCCTACTTCTTCGTGGTACCGAAGTCCTGCTGCTTATAGACGTGTCGTTCCAGGAGCTGCTGCTTGAGCTGGAGTTCGCTATCGCCGGAGCAACGGCGGACATCGTGCAGGATGATGTAGGCCATGAGCGAGAGCAGGAGGCCCATGAAGGTGTACTGGAGAATGATGACCGCCTTGTTGTTCAGCACGCCCTTGGTGAAGCGCTGGATGGTGGCGATGAGCATGTGTCCGCCGTCGAGGACCGGGATCGGCAGCAGGTTGAGGACGGCGAGGTTCAGGTTGATGAGCACCGTGAACCAGAGCACGCGGCGGATGTCCTCGGAGAGATTGTAGTAGGTCTTCGTGATCGAGATCACCGAAGCCAGCTGCTTCACCTGAATGTCGGAGCCGCGGTCGAAGAGGCGGCCCAGCGTGGTGAAGGTGGACTTCACGATGCCCGAGGAGGTTTCCCAGGGGTTGCGGTAGGCCATCTCAGGCTTCGTCACGAAATAGGTGCCGATCTGGGCGTGTTCGACCGGCTTACCGCGGCGGACCTGGGCGTTGCGGAGGGTCAGATTGCCGGCGTCGCCATTGGCGCGCTTCCAGTAGACCGTGAGATCACGGGCCGCACCAGCGCCGGCTTTCTCGAGGTCGTCGAGCGAGCGGACCGAGATGATCTGGTCGCGTCCATCGATCTTATCGATGATGGTGCCAATCTTGAGCGTGTCGGCGAGGGTCGGGTCGTCGGGCGAGATACCCAGCACCATCAGCTGATCGCGGACGGCGGCAGGGTCCTTCGTAAGCAGGTCGCGGGTGGCGGGCAGGACGATGAGCGAGTGGCGGTTCTTTTCGTCGCCGTAGGCGATGATGCTGACCGGGTTGACCGTCGTGTTCACCTGCGGGGTGATGACGACCTTGGTGCTGACGCCGCCTTCGCGTTCGACGAGTAGTGTGCGGGGTTTGGCTCCGCCCTTGCGGAGCAGTTCGCGGAATTCGACGGTGTTGTTAAGCGGCTGGCCGTCGATGGAGAGCACGCGGTCACCAGCCTTGAGTCCGGCCTTCTCGGCGGGCGATTTCGGCGCGGGCGTCCCGATGATGACCGCGGTGCGGGGCTGCAGGCCAGCCATGCGGACCTTGTCGCCAGATTTCGCATTCAGCTCGATGCGAGCTGGCTGGACGACGAACTCCTGGGTCTGCCCGTCGCGCTCGACCTTGAAGGTCGCGGTCGGGTTGCCCTGCGAGTCCTTGCGGTTACCGAGCATCACCGCCTCGGTGATCTGATTGAAATTCGAGACCGGGTTGTCGTCGACCGACAGGACCTTGTCGCCAGATCGCAGGCCGGCTTTGTAGGCCGGTCCTGGTACTGTGTTGCCCAGACCAAGTTCCGCGAGGTGGCCGGAGCTGGTGACGAGCTGTTCGGGGACGTAGCCGATGACGGTGCTGGAGGTGCCTTCAGCGACCGGCATGCCGGTGAACCAGAGGATGCACGCCAACGCGAAGGCGAAGATGACGTTGAAGACCGCGCCCATGACCGAGACGATCATCTTGTCGGTGTAGGAGATCTTCGGGAGTTTTTCGGCTTCTTCGCTGCTGGCGCCTTCGATGCCTTCCATTTCGGCGAGCTGGGGCAGGGCGACGTAGCCGCCGAGGGGGATGATCGACACGCGGTAATCGACGCCGTCCTTGCCGGTCCAGCCGAAGAGACGCGGTCCGAAGCCGATGGAGAAGCGTTCGATCTTCAGGCCGCGTTTGCGGGCGGCGAGGAAGTGGCCGAGCTCGTGGACGAAGATCGAGCCGCCGAAGAAGGCCACCACGAGGGCGATGCCCCAGAGGGAGCCGAGGAGGTCGCCGAAAGAAAGATTATCCATGGAAAGAGGGGAGAGGGTTTATCTCAACGCACGAGGCCCAGGGCGAGCCTGGACGCGACCTCGCGGGTCTCGGCGTCGGCGGCGAGGACTTCGTCCAAATCAGACGGTTCGCGGGCCGAAACCGCAGCCAGAGTACGTCCCGCGAGCTCAGCGATACCAGTGAAAGGGAGCTTTCCGGCCACGAATTCTGCCACCGCGACCTCATTGGCGGCATTGAAGATCGCCGGAGCGGTCCCGCCGGTGGTGGCGGCGGCGCGGGCGAGGCCTAGGCAAGGGTAACGGGCCGGGTCGGGCGGGGTCATGCCGAGCGTCAGGGCCTGGGCGAGGTCGAGGCGCGGGGCCGGGCAGGGCAGGCGTTCCGGGAAGAGGAGGCAGTCCTGGATCGGATACGCCATCGAAGGCGGTGAGAGCAGCGCCTGCAGGCTGCCGTCGGTCAGCGTCACCAACGAATGGATGATGCTCTGCGGGTGCACCACGACGTCGATACGGTCGGCCGGGACGTCGAAGAGCCAGCGCGCTTCGATGACCTCGAGCCCTTTGTTCGCCATCGTCGCGGAATCGATCGTGACCTTCGGGCCCATGCTCCAGTTCGGATGTTTAAGTGCTTGGGCGAGCGTGACGTGCTTCAGGTCGGCGATCGGCGTATCGCGGAAGGCGCCGCCTGAGGCCGTGAGGACGAGGCGAGCGATATCGCCCTTAGGTTTGTCGCGGAGCAGCTGGTGAATCGCGTTATGCTCGCTGTCGACCGGCAGCAGGCGTGCACCTGAGATGCGGGCGGCTTCGGTGACAAACTTACCGGCGAGGACGAGGAGTTCCTTGCTCGCGAGGGCGACGTCCTTCTTCGCCTTCAGCGCGGCGAGCGTCGGCGCGAGGCCGGCGGTGCCGACGACGGCGGAGACGACCATCGAGATTTCAGGGAGGCAGGCGACCTCGGTGAGCCCGGCGGTGCCTTCGAGGATGCGGGTGCCGGCAGGGAAGGCGCCGGAGGAGCGGGCTTCGGCGGCGGCGGCCGGATCAGCGAGCGCGATGACGCTTACGCCGAATTCCTTCGCTGGGCCGACGAGGTCACGCCAGCGGGAATGGGCGGCCAGGCCGGCGATACGCAGACGAGACGGATGGGCCCGGACGACATTGAGGGTGGTCGTGCCGATGGAGCCGGTGGCTCCGAGGATGGCGATGGCCCGGACGTGCATGCGGCGAGGTATGACCGAGGCAACCGCGGCGGCGGAATGAGGCAAGCAGTTTGGGGCAGATAAGGCCTTTCGCCGTTCGACGCTTGTCTCTTTCGTCGGGATTGGTTGCCTGTCCGTATGGCCACTCAGCCTCAGGACCTCACCGGACTCTCCCACCTCGGGAATACCCAGAACAAGCCCCAGCAGACGCTGGAGACCTTCCCGAACCGCAACGCGGGCCGGAACTATACCGTCGAGCTCTCGACCGATGAGTTCACCTGCCTCTGTCCGGCGACTGGACAGCCCGACTTCGCCAAGATCACGATCCGCTACGTGCCCGGTCCGCGCATCGTGGAATCGAAGTCTCTCAAGCTTTACTACTGGAGCTACCGTCAGCAGGGCATGTTCCATGAGCACCTGACGAACAAGATTCTCGACGACCTCGTCGCAGCCATCGATCCAATCTGGTGCGAAGTCACCGGGGCCTTCGGGGTTCGCGGCGGCATCGGCATCACGGTGCGCGCCGTCCACGGCAAGCAGCCGCAGCCGTGAAGCGTCGCCCCGTCCAGCAAGACGACGGGGAGCCGACGGATTGGCCGGGTTCGGCCTTGGTGTCCGATTTCCTCACGCGGCAGTTGGCCGGCCGTCGGCTGGCCGCGCTTTCATGCCTGACTTACGGGCGCTCGCTCAAGGGCTTCGCGCTGTGGATGAAGTCCAACGGCGGCTGGGATGGCGATTGGTCGAAGCTCACCGCACGCAACCTCCGCGACTTCGTGATCGAGCGGCAGGGCACGCATAATCGCCGCTCCGTGCATAACCAGGTCTCGGCGCTGCGCGCCTTCCTGGCCGACCTCCGCGAGCGCGGCGGCATCACCACCACCCCGGCCGCGGGTCTCGTGCTGCCGAAGCTCCCGAAATCTTTGCCGAAGTTCCTGACTGAGGCGCAGACGGATTCGCTGATGGATGCTGCGGAAGGTTCCGTTAAGAGCAATCCGCAGGAAGTCGCCCGCGACATGGCTATTCTTGAATTACTTTACGGCGGCGGCCTGCGTGTGTCCGAGCTCTGCGGCATCAACGGTGGCGACCTCGATCTCGGCAGTGGTCTCGTGAAATTGATGGGCAAAGGCTCGAAGGAGCGCGTGGTGCCCGTCGGCGATAGCGCTGTAAAGGCCGTGAAGGATTATCTCGCGTTGCGCGGCGTCCCTGCTCGCGGTGAGCCGTTGTTGCTGGCTGCTCGCGGGGCGCGCCTTAACCCGCGTGCCGTGCAGCTCATGCTCAAGCGTAAGCTCGCGCTTGCCGGGCTCCCGGCGGATCTCACCCCGCACAAGCTGCGCCACGCGTGCGCGACGCACCTGCTTTCCAATGGTGCGGACCTGCGTCTCGTCCAGGAGCAGCTCGGCCACGCCTCACTCTCGACCACGCAGATCTACACGCATCTCAGCGTCGCGAAGCTGCGCGAGGTGCATCGCAAGTCCCATCCGCGGGCCTGAGCCGTTGATTCGCCTCGCCAGCCCGGCGACCGTGCAGCATCTTAAATGCGTGCTCGTCGAAGCTGCCCACGCGAAGCTGAATCTCACCCTAGCCGTCACCGGTCGGCGCGCGGATGGCTTTCATGAACTGGTGAGCCTCGTGGTCACTATTTCGTTAGCTGATCATCTCGCGTTACATCTTGGTCAGCCATTAGGGATGACGTGTGACGATTCGTCTTTGCCCATCGATGGAACGAATCTCGTGCTCAAGGCGGCCGCGGCCTATCAGCGGCGTCGACCCAATGCCGTGGTCGGGAGATTTCACCTGACGAAAAAAATTCCCCATGGGGCCGGACTTGGGGGTGGAAGTTCCGACGCCGCCGCCGCACTCCGACTCTTGGATCGGGCTTCAGGTGCACCACTGGGGGTTGCGGCGTTGGAAGCCATCGCGGCTGAGGTCGGTTCCGACTGCCCTTATTTTATCCGTAGCCAATCCGCGATGATGCGTGGCCGGGGAGAGCTTCTGGAAATATTATCCGAAGCGCCCCGCAGTGCTTTGGTTGGCCGTAGGGTTGTGATTATCAAGCCTCCCTTCGGCGTTCCTACGCCAGAGGCTTACGGATTGCTGGCCAAGGCGGGGGTTTATCGTAAAGCGGCCAAGGCGGAGGCCGAATTGGGCGCTTGGGTTGCCCAGCCCGCCGCGGATCCCTCTCTTATAGGGAATGACTTGGAGGCTCCGGTCTTTGGGAAGCACTTGGCCTTGCTGGTCGCTTGTGATGAAATCGCCCTAAAAGCGGGTGTCCGTTTTCGGCTGACCGGGAGCGGCAGTGCCTGTTTCGGCTTCGTCTCGGACGGTTTCGACCACGCCCGCTTGCGGGCGGACGTCCACAGGGCCTGGGGGGTTGGAGCCTGGGTACAAGAGACCGTTATTTCGGCTTAGTTTCGGCTTTACTGTCGGCCGAGGGGTCGCCAAGTTGCGAGTCACTATCACCCATGGGAAGCCTCAAGAAGAAGCGTCGTCTGAAGATGAACAAGCACAAGCGCCGCAAGCGCTCGAAGGAAAATCGCCATAAGAAGCGTCTCTGGGGCTGATTAACCCACCCCACGGAACGAACCGGGCGGCCCAAAAGGCCGCCCGGCTCTTTTTCGGGCTTGCTCCGACCGAGGCCGTTCCCAAACCTCAACCTTCCAACCGACACAAACCATGGCTCGCGAAATCGTTATCATTGAATGCACCGAAGCCCGCAAGGAGGGCAAGCGCCCTTCCCGTTACATGACCACCCGTAACAAGAAGCTTTCCCAGGAGAAGGTGGAGCTCAAGAAGTACAACCCCTCCCTGCGCCGCCACACGCTGCACAAGGAGATCAAGGGCTAAGCTCCTTTCTTCCCTAAGCCAGAAGGGCCGGCCGCAGCGATGCGAGCCGGCCCTTCTGTTTGGGGAGGGTGGCTTAGGCCGCCTTGCTTGAACGGCGCAGGAGGCGCCAGCGGGCCCGGTGATGGCGGGTCCAGTCGATCAGCGCGCGTTCGAAGCCGATGTCGCGGCCAGCCTTCTCGGACTCAATCCACTTATGACGAAGGATCTCCTCACGCTCGGCGAGGAATTCAGCATACAGGGACGAACGGGACGCCAGATCGGCGTCGGTCTTCGTCTCCTGATGCACGTCACTCATTCTTATTTCCTAGATTGAGGGAAATATGACGAACTTGCAAGCCGTAGGCGACGGCTTGGTTACGCCGTCTTTTCAAGCCCTTGGAGCACCGTTAGCCCGACCGAACGGAAGACTCGGGCCGGATTGCTGTCCGGGTGGCTGATAACGACGGGAATCCCGTGGTCGCCGCCCTGGCGGATGGTCTGGTCCAGGGGGACTTCGCCGAGGAGGGTCGTGTCCAGGGCTGTGGCGACCTTCAGGCCGCCGCCTTGGCCGAAGAGATATTGGCGCGAGCCATCGGCGCCTTCCAGGAAGCTCATGTTCTCGGCCACGCCGAGAATCGGTACGCCGACCTTCGCAAACATCGCCGCGCCGCGCAGGGCGACCGCGACTGCGGCCGTCTGCGGCGTGGTCACGATGATGGCGCCGCTGAGGGCCATCGCTTGGGCAATGGAGAGTTGAGCGTCGCCCGTGCCCGGGGGGAGGTCGATCAATAGGACGTCGAGTTCGCCCCAGCGGACGTTGGTGGCGAATTGAGAGATCGTCTTCATGATCATCGGGCCGCGCCAGACCACGGGGGCGTCGGCGTCGATGAGGAGGCCCATGGACATGACCTTCACGCCAAAGTTCTCGAGGGGGATGAGGGTGTCGCCGTCGAGGAGTGGGCGACCGTTGACGCCGATCATTAAGGGCACGGACGGGCCGTAGATATCGCAATCCATCAGGCCGACCTTGCCGGGGCGGCCTTGGTCGGAGAGGGCGCGGGCCAGGGCGCAGGCGAGGTTAACCGCGAAGGTGGATTTGCCGACGCCGCCTTTGCCGCTGGCGACGGCGATGATGTGCTTCACCTTGCCCACGCCGGCATCGGCCGGGAGCTTAGCGGTCGTCGCTGGGGCGCCGGCCGCAGGTGGCGCGCCCTTCGGAACGGTAACCGTGATGGCGATCTCGGGGTGCTGGGCGCCGAGGGCCTTCAGGGCGGCCTCGATGTCGGCGTAAAGCTTCTTGGGGACTTCGGGGTCGGCGCTCGTGACCGCTAGCCCGACGCTCACCTTGCCTTCGAGGGTGACTTCAATGCCTTTGACCAGTCCGAAGGAGACGATGTCCCGGTTGTAACCCGGGTAGCGGATCTGGCCGAGGGCCTTCTGGACGGAATCCTTATCGAGTGACATCAGCGGGATTGAACTCCCTGCCGAACATAGGTCAAACTGCTATCCTCACGAACCCTTCCGCCTGATGCGCCTTCTTGCCCTTTTCGCCTTTCTCTTCGTCGCTCCGCTCTTCGGCCAGGGCAACGTGGTCGTCAATGACGACATCGCCGCACAGGCCCGGCGCGGCCTCGTCTCGGTGGCGGTCGTCTCGGACGATCCCACGCTCGGCAGCCTGGTGCAGTTCGCCCTTTCGGCGCACGGAGCGATCCAGATCTCTCCGGGTTCCTCCGTCAAGGTGCGCATCGGTCGTACCGCACTCAGTGCCGTCGTTGCTTGCGATAACGCCGGCTACGCCTTCAGCACTAATGTCGAGGCAAAGGATGAAGATCAGCTGGCGTTAAAAGTCGCTGACGCCGCGCTGGTCGGTCTCGGCCGCCGCTGGCAGCTCAAGCCGTTGTTCGCCGACACGAAGGTCGCCTTCGTCTCCCGCTTCACCGGTTACGCGGAAATCTACGTTACCAACCTCGCGCGCTCCAAGACGCTACGCCTGACGAACTACCGCAACACGTCGATTGGGCCGCGCTGGTCCGCTGACGGATCCCGTATCTTATTTGTCTCGTCTTTCCGTTCCAGCTGGCCGGAGATTTTCTCGACCAACGGCTTTGGCGAGGCCGCCAAGGTAATCACGAACGTGCGTGGCGCGTTGGGTGCCGCGAGCAGTGGGCCCGATGGTCGCATCGCCTTTGCCTCGTCGAATAAGGGCACGATGGATATCTTCGTCGCCGGTCCGCAAGGGCAGTCGCCCCTCCGCGTCATCAAGGCGCCCAGCATGGAATGGGTGAACACCGATCCTTCTTGGTCGCCCGATGGTGCGCGTTTCGCGCTGACCGCCGGCCCGACGGGTCGACCAGGCATCTACCTCGCCAGCTCCGCTGGTGGCGCCTTGCGCGCCGTCTCCACCGGACACAGCTACAGCACCGAGCCGCGCTGGAATCCGGTCGTCCCGAATCAGCTCGTCTTCACCTATCAGGAAGGACGGCTTCGCCTCGGCCTCATTGATATCGCTGCTGGCACCGTCGCTTCAATCGACACTCCGAGCCCCTTGCCGCTCGCGCATGCTTCGTGGTGCGCCGACGGACGTCACCTCGTCGCCGCCCAAGGTAATTGGCTGGCCATCGTGGATAGCGTAACCGGCAAGGTCACGCGTCTCACGCCTGCCACGTTGGGAGATTGTTCCGAGCCGGACTGTTGGACACGACGGGCAAACTGAGCTGCCCGTTCACTTTGCCGCTGGCTTGGGCTTTTCCTGAAGTTTGCCGACGCGTTCGCTTTCGCGACGGTTGGCCTGTTCCCGAAGGGTGCCGCGGAGCATATGCAAGGAGTCCTTCGCGTTACCTTGCTCCTTGATGAAGAATCCAACGAGACGGCCGAGCTGTTCGGAGGCGGGGTTATCCGCTAGGCTGGCTAGCACGCCTAGGAACAGGCCCAAAGCGAGGGCGACGGCGGCGACCAAGCGGTGCTTCCTGAGTTCACGGCGTAGCCCGCTCTCTTTGAGTGCAATGGCTTGCTCCGCCTGCAGCTGCGTCAGTCCTTCCACGGTCACTGCGTCGGCGAGCCCGTAGGTGAGGAGTCGCTTCCGGGTGTTGGGCTCGATGCGGAGGGACGCCAGCTTTTCTTCGTCGGCGGTCGAGACGGGTTTCGTCCATTGAACTTTCAGGCTCGGGCGGAATGGGAAATGTTGGGAAAGGGGTGTCCAATCCTGAGCGCCTACGGGAGCGCAGGGCGTCTCGGCGGTCACCGTTCCCGTGGCAATTAATGCCGTGACTTCAGCTTCGGTTAGCGGACCGCGGATTTCTTGGCCGAGCAGGAGATTGAAGTGACGCATGAGGCGGGCGGTCCAGCTTCGGTGTTTTCCAAGTCTGTTCGCCGACGATGGTTACGCAAGCGGAATGGGGTCGGCGATACCCTTTGCAAAACGACGCAAAATCCCCTTTGCTGTGCATCGCTCGATGGCTAATCCAGGCATCAATCAATCGCAGAAGCAGGTCCAAGGCCTCGTCCTGACACCGCAGCTGCGCCAGTCGCTTCGCATCCTTCAGGTGCCAGCGGCCGAGCTCCTGCGCGAAATCTCAGAAGAGATGGCGGCCAATCCACTATTGGAGGAAGTCGAGCCGGTTGGTAACGAGGGCCTGGATACGCCAGTCCCCTCTGAGTCGCCGGAAGAGGACGGCCCGCGTGAACTTTCCCTCGGCGACGATGATTTCGATGCGTTGAAGCGCATGAAAGAGGATTGGGATGAGAGCTACTACGAAGAGATCCGTTCGCAGGGCTACACCCAGGAGGACGAGGAACGTCGCCGGCACATGATGGAGTCGGCCACCGGCGAAGCCTCGCTCTCTGAGCATCTGGCCGACCAAGCCCGGACCGCTTCGGACGACCCGGCCGTGCAGGAGGCACTTAAGCTCCTCATCGCTTCGCTCGACGAGCGCGGCTTCGTCGAGGAAGACCTTTCCACGGTGGCCCTGCGTTCTGGCCAGCCTTACGAAGCCGTCATGACGGCGCACACGCTGCTGATGGCGTTCGACCCCCCTGGCATCGGCGCCCGCGACCTCCGCGAGTGTTTCCTCGCCCAGCTTCGTCAGCGTGGTCGCGGTCTTTCCACTGCCGCCCGCCTTATCACCGATTGCTGGGAGCCTATGATGGGGCGTCGCCTCGAGGAGTGTGCCCGTATTCTCGACGTCGAACTCGACGGTATCCGCGAGGCCCTCTCCGAGCTTGCCAAGCTTGAGACTGTACCCGCCCGCCGGTTCGCCCGCGACGATAACCGCGTCGTCACGCCCGACGCTACCGTCGAACTCGGCGACGACGGTAAATGGAAGGTCGTCATGGATGACCGGCATGTGCCTAAGCTTCGCCTTGTGCCGGCCTATAAGGACATGCTCGCCGGTCAGTCCTTGGGAGACAAGGAACGGGCTTATATTCTCGAGCGAATGCGACAGGGTAAATTCCTGATCGGCGCCATCGAGGAGCGTCAGCGCACCATCGAGAAGCTTGCGCACATCATCGTCGAACGTCAGGCCGACTTCTTTGAGCATGGCCCGGCCAAGCTTCGTCCGTTGACCATGACCGACGTCGCCAAGGAGATGGGTGTCCACGAAACCACGGTCGGTCGCGCGGCCGCCAGTAAGTGGATGCTGACGCCGCATGGCTTGCGCGAGTTCCGCTGGTTCTTCACCTCGGGCGTGTCGACGTCCGACGGTGGCACGGTGGCGCAGGAAGGCGTTCAAGAGTTGATCGCTGACATCCTGGCCCGTGAGAATCCGGCCGAGCCGCTGGCCGATGAGGCGATCACGGCGGAGTTGCGTAAGCGTGGCGTACAGATTGCCCGCCGCACCGTCGCGAAGTATCGCGAGGCGCTAGGCCAGCCTTCGGCGCACATGCGTCGTAAGCGGCTCTGATCAGGCGAACCGACCGAGTATCGAGTCCCACCCAAAGTTTGCCATGTCGGGGAAGAGGAACTGTACGCCGGCGGTCCGGCCGTCGGCCAATCGTGCCGGTGCCGCCACCAAGGGCAGGCCTGCGAGGGAGGCGGGTGCGTTGAGCGCGAGCAGGCGGCGACGATGCGTCGCGTCGGAATCGGCTTTGCGCACCGCGCCGCCGAACGTCGCGGGTAGCGCGATGAAGTGATGCCGGCGGAAGACCGCCCGGAAGGCTTCAATCACGCGCGTGCGGACCGCTTCGGCGGCACGCAGTTCGTCGTGGGTCCGGCGGCGGCCTGCATCGAGCCGCCCCCAGACAACTGGATCGTAATCAGCGCGGCGGCGTTCGAGCCAGGCGGCGTGCACGCGGGCGGCGGCGTATCCGCCGAGCGTTGGATAGGCGTCGGCGGCCTCCGTGAGGGCGAGGCGGAGGAGCGTTGCGGCGGCGAGGTCTTCCTGGGCGCCCGCTTGCAGCGCGACGTTGCGCATGGCGGCGAGATCGGCTGCGGGGATGCCGAGACCAAGGTCGCCGGCCCAGAGGCCTGCGCCGGCGGGTGGGGCTTCGCCGAGCACCGCGGCCGACACTTGGCGGAGGTCCTTAGCTGTCCGGGTAATCCAGCCTTGCGTGTCGTAGCCTGGCGAAAGCGGGAAGATGTCGCCGACAGGAGAGATGTCGGGTGATAGCCGGAGGCCCCAGACGCCACAATACCCGCAGGGGACGCGGATGGAGCCGGCGGTGTCGGTGGCGAGGGCGAAAGGAACGAGACCGCGGGCAACTGCGAATGCCGAACCGGAACTCGAGCCGCCGGAGAGTAGCTCTGGGCGTTCCGGGTGCGGGCAGTCGCCAGAGTGTGGGTTTTCGCCGGTGAGTCCGAAGGCGAATTCGTTGAGTTGCGTGCGCCCGCATTCAATCGCGCCGGCGTCTGCTTCGAAGGCCGCAGGGAGTGAGGAGGTCGTCTTTGCCAGGCCGATTTCTTCTGGTAGGAACGTCGAGCCTGCGAAGGTCGGTTCACCGGCGCGGAAGTAGAGATCCTTCGTGAGGAAAGGGACGCCGCCGAGCGCGGCTTCGCGCAGCGGCCACGCCGCTTCGAAGCGGCGGGTCAGCGTGGCGACGTCGGGTAGGCCGCAGAGCGCCGCGCGTTGTTCCTCGGCGCCGAGGGCACCGAGTTTAATCAGGAACGCTTCCGCTGCCATACGAGGACCGCGCGTGAGGGTGAACTCACGCCAGTCTTCGACGGACTGCGGCAACAGGCTCACAGCTCCAGTGGGATGCCCGGTTCAGGGTCGTGCACGCGCGTGCCCGGCATCGCGGCGGCGAGGGTTTCTTTCATCCAAGCGCGGGCGGGAGGGTCGCCGTGCGTCAGGACGATGTCCTTGGGGGCGAGGGCCTTCGCGAAGTCGATGAGCTCCTCGCGATCGGCATGGCCGCTCAGGTGGAAGCGTTCGACCTTGGCGCGTAGCGTCGAGGTGTGGTCCAGGGACTTGAACTTGAATTCGCCACCCGGGTTCATGCCGATGAGTTCGCCACCCGGGGTCTCCGGATCGCAGTAGCCGACGAAGAAGACCGCGTTCTCCTCGTGGTCGAGCATGTTGGCGGCGACGCGCCAAGCCGGGGTCTTCTCGACGAGCATGCCGCTCGAGAGGAGGTAGATGCCGCGCTCGGGCATATTTTTGCCGGGCTGCGTGTACTTTCGGGAGAGCGGTAGGATGCCGAGATCGCGGAGGACCTGGCGGCTGAACTTCACCTGTTTCGTTTTCTTGCTGGCCGCATCGAGGTAGTCGCAGAGATCCATGCCTAGGCCCGAGCAGAAGATCGGCACGTCGGCCAGATTGCCTGCGTCGGCGGCTTCTTGGAGTAGCATCAGAATCTCTTGCATACGTCCGAAGGCGAAGGCCGGTAGGAGTACTGAGCCTCCGTCATCGCAGATCTCATTGACGGCCTTGATCAGGCGCTGCTCTTCCTTGCCGCGACTGAAGCCGGGCACCGTGGCAGTGGCGCCGCGGGTGCATTCCATGACGAGTGTGTCCACCGGCGTGCGCGGGAAATTGGCCCCGGTGACCGTACGCTGGGCTTGGAAGTGGACGTCACCCGTAAAGAAGTGCTTCTTCTTACGGTGTTCGATGAGGCAGCCCACGGCTCCAGCCACGTGGCCCGCAAGGTGGAACGTAAGGGCGACTTCCTCGCCGCCGCGGCCGATGACCCGCGGATTGGCGATGGGGACGGCAGCGAGCGCGTGCTCGACGCGTTCGACGTCGGTCTCGACGTACAGCGGGTAGTCCTGGTTGCCGGTCTCCTCGCGCTGGCGCTTCATCACTTGGATGGAGTTACTGAGCAGGCGGCGGACGAAGAGCGTGGTCGCGGCCGAAGCGTAGACGCGCGACGAAGGGTGCTGTTTTAGCAGCAGGGGTAGCGAACCTAGGTGGTCGAGGTGGCAATGGGTCAGAATCACGCCATCGACGTTGCCTTGGATCTTATCGATCTGGGGCAACGCCTTGCGGCCGTCGAGCTTGGGGTGGAGGCCGCAGTCGATCACCAGACGCAGGCCGCCAAATTCGGCGAGCATGCAGTTGGCGCCGATCTCACGGCCGGAATTCAGGTCGGTAAGTCGCATTAGGAAGGGTCAGAAGGAGGGGTCATGGCGAAGAGGGGGATACGCGTGAAGATGCGTTCGCCGGATTGGGTGGTGCCGTGGAAGGAGCCCTCGGCCGTGGTCGGGCCGCCGGCCAGGTGGTAGCTGTTGTAGGAGAACTTCTCACCCGGGGGCAGGGTAGGGGTCTCACCGACGATACCGTCTCCCTCGACGATCTCCATGGTCCCGTCCGGCGAGCGCATGATCCATTTCCGACCCAGCAGCCTGACCGTCTCTTGCGAGAGGTTGCTGATGGTCAGGAAGTAGACGAAGGCGTGCGGCGTTTCAGGCGGGAAGTTCGCATCCCGATGATGGACCACCTTGTCGACGGTGACCCTGAGGCCTAGGAGTTCCTTTCCGGTGGATTGCACTTGGGCTAAGACAAGAGGGGTTAGTGCCGCTAAGGAAGCCATAAATCGGCCAATCGAGCGGTATTTGCCCTTCCCGTCTTGCTCCTAGGGCCTGACGACCTTTGATGAAGGCTCGATGCCTGCCTCAGCCGAGCGAAAGCGTAACCTCGGGCGTGTCCCGGGGCACTGGTGGCTGGCTGCCTTGTATCTAGTGCTGCTTGCCCTGTCCGCGGCGTTTCCGTTCTTGAGCTCGATCGAGACTATCGCCGAAGGCGAGCCGATCCATGTCCCGGCTTTCGACTATGTGGGCGATAAGGTTAAGCAGCTGGGCTACACCATCCCGATCCGGGCTCGCTTGCATGGGGTGCTCGGAGCGGAGGAGGCGCAGGAGTTCGTTCAACCCCGTTTCCGCAAGACCGTTGTCGTCTATCTGCATCGTATTCCCTGGGACGATCGTGGCTCGCAGCTTTGCGAAGAGCTCGCCCGTGACCCCGACATCTCGGTCATTGAACCCTTCATGCCGGGATTCCGCAGCACCTCCGGCGAGGTGCCGAGCCATTCGATGGAAGCGAATGCGGAAGTCGTCGCCGCCCTCGTCGAACACTACGGGATCAGGCAGTATCATGTGATCGGCCAGGGCTATGGCGGCGTCGCCGCCATGGAACTCGCTACCGCGCATCCTAACCGCGTCCGTTCCATGACGCTAATCTCCTCGCCCGGGGCGCAGGAATTCGAACTGCTCGGCAATCCGCTCGTCAATAAAATCGTCTACGGCTTCCAGGGCGCTGGATTCTGGGTCTTCACCCGCCTAACGCCGTCCTTCGGTGCGGTCGACCTACTGGCACTCGACCGTAATTACGCCAAGACCGTCTTCGATACTGATATGACGGATTCGAAGAAAATCCTCAGTCAATGGACCAAGCCCCTGTTGCTGGTTCATGGCGACGACGACTGGATGACGCCGGTCGACGCTGCGAAGTATACCGCCAAGCTCGCGCCGCAGGCTAAGCTGGAAATTCTGGCAGGGGGTCGCGATGTGGCCTTCGATGCAACGTCCGAAGTCGTTGGTAAAATCAAAGGTTTCTACGCGGAGATTCCGCGCGGACCTGGCCCGCGATTGGCGGCACCGGCTAAGGAGTATCCGCCGATCCCTCACGCCAGTGGTTCGCGTTACTGGATCCTGCTCATCATTATTCTGCTCTGCACGTTCGTCGCCGAAGACCCGACGTGCCTCGCCTCAGGCCTGATGGTCTCCATGGGCATCATTGATTTCTGGTCCGCCGCCGCGGCGTGCACCGCCGGCATCTTCATCGGCGATACCACGCTCTATTCCCTCGGTCGATTCCTCGGACGCAAGGCCATCCGTAAGGCCCCTTTGAAATGGTTCATCAAGGAGCATAAGGTCAATCAATGGGCTGGTTGGTTCTCCACCCCGAAGGGTATGATGGTCGTCGTCAGCTCGCGCTTCGTCCCGGCCAGCCGAGTGCCGACTTTTGTCACCGCGGGCATCATGAAGCTGAATGCGCTCCGGCTCAGCCTGCTGCTACTCGTCGCCGCGCTGATCTGGACGCCTCCGCTGATGTGGTTGGGCTATACCTACGGTGCGGCCGCGATGGAAGTCCTCTACCGCTTCAAGAGCAACGCGCTCTGGGTTATCATCATCTTCCTTTTCCTCCTGCATTTCGTCACCCACTGGATGGTGCCGGCGCTGACTTGGCGCGGCCGCCGCCAGATTGTCATGAAGGTCCGCGGTTTCCTGCAGCCTTCGCTCTGGCCTGCCGCGGTGTTGTACTTGCCGGTCCGACTGGGCATCCTGTTCCTCTGTGTCCGCTATCGCCGCCTGACCGCTTTTGCCTCGGCCAATCCGGCCTTCGGCCGTATCGGAGGTTTCATTGGTGATTCGAAGTCGCTTTTACTACGCCCTTTCCAGCGCGACTCCCGCTGCTGCCCGACGCTCGCGCTTTCCTTAGAGGAATCTAAGGATGAGCGCGTCAAGGAGGCGGCCGCCTTCGCCGCATGCCATGGTTTTCCAGTCGTCTTTAAGCCCGAAGTGGCCGAGGACGGCGCCGGCTTACGTTTCGTCCACACCCAGGAGCAGCTTGGGCGTCTGGTCCGCGGAGCGAAGGAGGATTTCCTCCTACAGAAGTTCATCACGGGTTTCGAGTTTGAGGTCGTTTGGCGCCGTAATCCTGGCAAGGACGACGGTCGCATCATGGCGATTGTTCAGAAGCGCGACGTCACCGTGCGTGGCGACGGCGAACAGACGCTCGAGGAGCTTATCTGGCTCGATGAAGTCGCCGTCTCGCGCGGCGAACTTTTCATTCAGTGTCACGCCCGCGACCTGAATCGCGTCATCCCCGCTGGTCAGAAGGTGACCCTTAATCTCACCGGTAGCTACGGGCACGGCGCCCGTTGCCTCCATCGCCACGACCTGATTACTGTCGAGCTCGACACCGCGATGACCGCTTTCGCCAAGCGTTTCCCTGGTCTGCACTTCGCCCGCTTCGATCTGCGCGCCCTCTCGGTTGAAGATCTCAAGGCCGGTCGCTTTATTGTCACCGAAGTCGGAGGCTGCTGTCACGTCTCGAGCCTGCTCCGTGATGAATCGCTGCGATTCTCCCGTTCCTACTCCGTGGTCTGGGGTCAGATCAAGGCGTGCCTTGAGGCCGGTGCCTACAATCTCGGCCAGAAGGTGCGCCCGGTACCGCTCGACGAGCTCATGGCCCGTTGGAGCCAGGCGCGCGGCCGCCACGACGAGTTCGCCGTCAGCGAAGAGCTCTGATCAGCCCCGCGCGGTGAAGGCGTGGCAGAGGGCCGCCGCCGCCGCGTCGGATTCGTCCAGCGCGAGTTCTTCGCCAAGCCGGAGCACCGTGCGAATCATGCGGCCGACCTGTTCTTTGGAGGCGCTACCATGGCCCGCGACGGCGAGCTTAATCCGGGTTGGGGCGTATTCGCCGACCTTGACGCCCAGTCGCGCCAGAACGCTGAGGGCGGCGCCGCGCGAGGCACCCATCGCCTGGGCCGTCCGGAAATTCTGAACATAGATTGTCTCCTCGATGGCTGCATGCGTGACGGCATGCTCACGCGCGAGCTTCTCGACCGCGTCGGCGATACGTCCCATGCATTCGTAGGGCTCCAGCTTCGGCCCGAGCTTGAGCGTGATGCTGGCGAGGAGGCGCATTGGTTCGGCGCGCGCGTCGATGACAGCGAGGCCGGTGCCGCGGAGGGAAGGGTCGATTCCGAGGATGATGGCCCGACACCCGCGTCCCAGGGAAATCGGAGCGGCCTTGCGGGTGCGCGGCATCTTGGCTCCGGCTGGCGTCGACGGGACGCCGTGGAGCTTGTCCGTCCAGAGCGAGCGCGAGGATTTGCGGGCCATGGCGCGAGGATGGGCGGTCAGGCCGTGATTTCGACAGCAAAAGCGGTGGCGCCGGATTGCCAAGCAGATGGCGCGGCCTAGGGTAAACCCATGCGGTTCACGCTCCACCTCGCCTGCCTCACTTGGGCCGCCATCGGCTTGGGCGCGGAAGTAGAGGTCGTCCGCCGCGTCGTGCCGGAGATGCCATCGCTCGAATTGAAGAGCTCGGGCAAACTCAACCTCAAGCTCGTGCCGGAGTGTTCCGCCCTTTGGGCGAGCCCTTCACAGCCGGGGGTCTTCTGGACGCTTTCCGATTCCGGTGCCAAGCCGGCCATCACGCCGATACGCTCCGACGGGACCATGGTGCCCGTCGCCAAGGGTTTCTGGGGCTCCCTTAACCTCAAAGGTGCCACGAACGTCGACTGGGAGGCCATCACGGGCGATGCCGCCGGTAACATGGTCGTCGGCGATGTCGGCAATAACGTCTCCCGCCGGAAGGAGCTCGCCTTCTATCTCTTCAAGGAGCCAAAGCTGGGAGACGCCGAGGTGGCCGAGGTCCGAAAGGTGACCTTCGCCTGGCCTGATCAGACCGCCTTTCCTGATCCCGAACTCTCGCATGACTGTGAGGCGATGTTCCTGCTACGCGGGAAGCTCTACCTGCTGACCAAACATCGGCGCGATACCCTGACGGATCTTTGGCGGGCGGACATCCCGGCGACCGGCGACCGCGCGACACTGACCAAGCTGGCCCGCCTTGACGTCGGTGGCATGGTGACCGACGCCTGCCTCTCTCCGGACCAGAAGCATCTCGCCATCCTGACTTATCGTAATGTTTGGGTCTTTGAGATTCCGGCCGTCGGCGAGGATTTCTTCCATGCCCCCGCTTTGCATGCACCGATTGCTCCGCCGCTCCTCTCCTGGCAGGTCGAAGGGTGTGCCTGGGCTGATGCGAGTCATCTCCTGATCGGCTCGGAGCAGGGCGACCTCTTCCGCGTCGCGCTATCCGATCTCCGCGAGGCCAAGTGAGCCTCTAAAAACAAGAAGACCAGTGGTACAAGCCACCGGTCTTCATCGGAAAACTCTCGATTCGCTCAGAGTGCCTTGGCGGCGGCGACCACGGCTTCCTTCGTGATGCCGAGTTCCTTCATGACCACTTCACCCGGAGCAGAGAGGCCAAAGGTATCGGTGCCGATGGCCTTACCGGCGGTGCCGACGTAGCGGCCCCACGAGAGGGTTACGCCCGCTTCGATGCTGACGCGCTTCGTGCAGGAGGAAGGCAGGACTTCTTCCTGGTAGGACTTCGGCTGGCGCGCGAAGACTTCCATCGAAGGCATCGAGACCACGCGGACGCCCGCGCCGAGTTCTTCGCCAGCTGCGAGAGCGAGCGAGAGTTCGCTGCCGGTTCCGATGATGATGTGAGTGAGGGCACTGGTTTCCTTGCGGAGGACGTAGCCACCTTTGAGCGTGCCTTGGCGGCGCGTGGCGACCGGGACGGCGTCGAGGGAGGGGACGTTCTGGCGGGAAAGGATGAGGGCGACCGGGCCATCCTTACGGGCGACGGCGTGGGCGAAGGCGGCAGCCGTCTCTTCGGCGTCGCCCGGGCGGACCACGTCGAGGTTCGGGATACAGCGCAGGGCGCTCACGGTCTCGACGGGCTGGTGGGTCGGGCCGTCTTCGCCGACGCCGACGGAGTCATGCGTGAAGATATAGAAAGCCTGGAGCTTGGCGAGGGCGGCGACGCGGATCGAGGGGCGGAGGTAGTCAGAGAACGTCAGGAACGTTGCGCCCGAGCCCTTGAAGATGCCGTGGTAGGCCATCCCGTTCAGGATGGCGCCCATCACGTGCTCACGGATGCCGAAGTAGAGATTGCGGCCGGCCGGGGTCGCGATGTCGAAGTCGCCGACGTCCTTGATGTAGTTCTTGGTCGAGCCGTGAAGATCGGCCGAACCGGAGAGCACGAGGGGCGAAGCCTTGGCGACGGCGTTGATGCAGGTCTCGCCGGAGACGCGGGTCGCGAGCGAGTTCTTACCGAACTCCGGGATGGCTGTGAGGAGGGACTGCACGTCGCCGTGGTCACCTTTCTGCGCCTTGGCGAGGATGGCAGCCTTCTCGGGATTGGCCTTGGACCAAGCGGCGAAGGTCTGCTGCCATTCGGCGTGCGCAGCGGCCTGCTGGACCTTGCGGGCGTTGAAGTAAGCGCGGGTCTCTGGGGAGACGTAGAATTTCTCATCCGGGAGGCCGAGGGCCTTGCGGGAAGCGTCAACGAACTTCACGCCGGCTTCGCCGTGGCCCTTGGAGGTGCCTTGGACTTCGGCGATGCCCTTGCCGATGACGGTCTTGCAGATGATCAGCTTCGGCTTGCCGTTCTTGCTGGCGCGGGCCTGGTCGAGGGCTTCAGCGATCGGGGCGAGCTCGTTGCCCTGCTTGACGGTGAAGACTTCCCAGTTGGCGGCTTCGTAGCGTTTGGCGGTGTCCTCGTTCTGCGTCTTGGAAGCCATGGCGTCGAGGGTGACGTCGTTGGAGTCGTAGAGCATGATGAGGTTATCGAGGCCGAAGCGGCCAGCGAAGGAAGCGGCTTCCTGCGAGATGCCTTCCTGGAGGCAGCCATCGCCGGCGAGGCCGACCACGATGTGGTCGAAGATCTTATGCTCGGCGGTGTTGAAATGGGCGGCGGCCATTTTGGCGGCGACGGCCATACCGACGATGTTGCCGGTGCCCTGGCCGAGCGGTCCGGTGGTGGCTTCGACGCCGACGGTTTCACCGAACTCTGGGTGACCAGGGGTCTTGGAGTGGAGCTTACGGAAGTTCTTCACTTCCTGGAGGGGGAGGTCGAAGCCCGCGAGGTGGACCCAAGAGTAGACGAACATTGAGCCGTGTCCGGCGGAGAGCACGAAGCGGTCGCGATTGATCCAGGAGGGTGCGGCGGGGTCGTGGCGGAGGAAGTTACCGTAGAGCACAGAGCCGATCTCAGCGGCGCCAAGGGGCAGCCCGAGGTGGCCCGAATGGCAGGCGGCCACGGCGTCCATGGCGAGGCCGCGCGCTTCGGTGGCAGCACGGGAAAGGTCGGCGGAATGATTGAGCGACATAGCCATAATCCGTAAGGGATAAACGGGTGGGGTTTCCAGCCTTGAATGAGCCTCCAAACCCCCTCAAAAAGGTCACATGTCCGACAAAGAACTCGAAGAAGGCCTCGCTCTCCGACTCGACTTCGGAAAATTGCGTAAAATCGCTTCCGGACAGACCGATGTCATTCCGGCTGTCGCTCAGGATGCGCAGACCGGCGAGGTGCTCATCCTCGGTTACGTCAACGAGCTCGCGCTGCAGACGGCCCTGCGTGAAAAGAAAGCCACTTTCTGGAGCACGTCCCGTAATGAGCTTTGGATCAAGGGGCTGACTTCTGGCGACTTCCTCGAGCTCCTCGAGGTGCGCGTCAACTGCGAGCAGAACTCAATCCTCTACAAGGTCCGTCCGGCGGGGCAGGGCGCGTGCCACACCAAGGAGAACGGCAAGGCGCGCTCCGGTTGCTATTACCGTCGACTCAAGGCGGATGGCACGCTCGAGAAGGCCTGAACTTTAGCGATGAGGTAAAGCCTGCAAGACGAGGTCCGTCTCGATATCGAAACGGATCACGAGCAGCTTGGTTTGCCGCGTGATGCGGTCAGTGCCGGGTCGTGCGGCGAAACCGAGCGCCTCGTAGTCACCTTGTTTTTCCGTCAGGCGTTGGAGTGCGGCTTCGGCTTCCTCGCCCGTGCGATAGGCGAACGCGATCGTCGCGACGAGGAAGGCGCCGTCATCGCTTTCGCCCACGGCGATGGTAGCGGTCTCAGCCTTGGCGCCGGCCTCGAGGAGCGCGCGGCCGAGCCAGCGACGGCGTGCGGCGGTCTCGAGTAGTCCGGTCGCGGGGTTGGCGTGGACGAGCAGGTAACCATGCGGGACGCCGCTTAATTGCACGCGGGCCAAGCCAGGAATGGGTTTTCCGCCAGTGGAAACCTCGGCGGCATCCGGCGAGAAATCAGCCGGTTTCCCTGGGATGAAGCCGATGGCCACGCGATTTGATGAACTTACGGCTAGGCGCGAGAGCTGGTCGCGTAACGTGGCGCGGTGTTCCGTCGCGTTGAGTTCAGCGAGCGCGTGTAACACGGCACCGGAGGTTTTACGGTCCGCGGCTTCGGCTGGTAAAACTAGGGCGACTTCGCGACTCCTCGATTCGAGTTTAAGACACAGGTCGCTTGGCTTGATCCAAATCCACGCCAGACCGCAGGCTATCGTCAGAAGTACGAACAGCAGCAGCGGGCGACGCATTTAGTCTTATTTGGCGGCCGGCAAAGCTCCGGGACCCTTCTGCGCCTTGTCGATCACCTTGGAGATAGCCCGTACGGCCTCGTCGGCGGGGAAATCGAGCGCGAGGGTCAGCTGCTTGCCTTCGCCCCCGATGCGGATCTTCTGCACCAGTTCTAAGAGGAGCGCTTGGTCCTCTTTCTGGCTGGCGCTTTTGCCGTCGCTATCGCTCAACCCGAGGGGTGCGATCGCCTGTAACGCCGCGAGCTGCTTGCGCATCGTCGAGGCTTTCTCCGCACTCACAAAGTCAGCGGCGGTCGCGAGCTGGACGTCGGCCGCGTTTTCACCGAGCACGAGCGAGAGGTTTTCAAGGCCGACTTGATTATCGGGACGCTTCATCTTGGAAGCGTCGGCGTAAAGGTAGAGCCAGCCTTGCTGGGCGGCGGCGAACTTCGCCGAAATCGGGGCGGGGAGCAGGGCGGCCTTCTCGTGGTGGTCGGCCGCAGTGAGGGCGCGTTCGAGGAATTCTGCGCCGGCGACGATCAGCAGGGTTTCCGAATGGGCCACAACATAAGCGTCCTTGGTCTCCGGCTTGGGTTTCTCGCCGGAAAATTTTTCGATAAACGCCCCCGCCTCCCAGGCCTTATGCTTGCCGACGACCTTCGAGGTGATGCCATTCTTCGTCCCGAACGCGTCGATGGTCTTGGGCTGGAATTTACCACGGATCAGGACGACTCCGGAAGCGTTCTTCTCGGAGACTTTACCATCGGCGTCTGGATAGATTGCGATGATGAGGTTATGCAGGTCTTTCTTGGAGTCGACGCCCAGCTGCTCGCTGAGTTTACGGGAGGCCTCGAGGTCTTTCCCTTTCATGTTGGCGAGGCTCTCGAGGGCTTGGCCGAACTTCGTCGTGCGGAAGGCCGCGATATCAATCGCAACGAAGCCGACCGCTCCGGCAGGAAGGCTCTCGGTGTTGAGCTCGGCGTGGGCGGTGCTGACGGCGAGGAGCAGGATCAGGGCGAGGCGCATGACGATCGCCGATTAAGCCGTGGGCGCGGAGGGGGACAAGCGGATAGCCCCTTTCCTGGTGAATCCCTGGGTGGCATTTCTTCTCCGGGCACAAAAAAGGGCGCCGAAAGGCGCCCTTGAGGAGGTTGTTAATCCGAGGATTAGTAGCCGCCGCGGTCGCCGCCGCCGAAGCCGCCGGAGCGACGTTCGCCGCCGCCGAAGCCGCCACGAGAGCCGCCACCACCGCCGCCGCCGAAGCCGCCGCGAGAGCCGCCGCCGCCGAAGCCGCCGCGATCTCCACCGCCGAAGCCGCCGGAGCGGGGACGGTCGCCACCGAAGCCGCCGGAGCGGGGACGGTCACCACCGAAGGACGGGCGTTCTTCGCGAGGACGGGCGACATTGACCTTCAGGGGACGACCCATGAAATCGATGTTTTCAGTCTTAGCGATCGCATCCTGAGCAGCCTGAGCATTGGCCATGGTCACGAAGGCGAAGCCACGAGGGCGACCCGTGAACTTGT
>Ga0209500_10000798_pt1 | contig 25589 bp, 21 predicted proteins | sample S_140212_EF_Meta_FD_187323 | JGI IMG/M metagenome (GOLD analysis project Ga0209500, IMG submission 187323) | Freshwater microbial communities from Lake Simoncouche, Canada to study carbon cycling - S_140212_EF_MetaG (SPAdes) (version 2) | ecosystem: Environmental > Aquatic > Freshwater > Lake ...
CCGCCCTCGGAGCATCCGTCGACCCGACCCTCCCGAGCCCCGATGCTCCGGCTGGTTCGCTCCATCCGCTGTCCCGTACCCGCGAACGTATCCTGGCTTCCTTCCGTAAGCTAGGCTTCGTCGTCGCCGACGGCCCCGAGGTCGAGACGGAGTGGCATTGCTTCGACGCGCTCAACACGCCGGCCGATCACCCAGCCCGTGACATGCAAGATACGCTCTACATGCCGAAGGCGTTCCGCTCCGCTGACGCTCCCCGCAAGGCCGACGAGGCGATCCTTCTCCGCACGCACACTTCCAGTGTCCAGGTCCGCACGATGCTCTCGCGCAAGCCGCCGTTCCGCATCGTCGCCCCGGGCCGCTGCTTCCGCCGCGACGCGGTCGACGCAACGCACTCCGCCAACTTCCATCAGGTCGAAGGGCTTTGGATCGACCGTAACGTGACGCTCGCCGATCTCCGCGGCGTGCTCGACTTCTTCGTGAAGGAGACCTTCGGCGCCGAGGCCGAAATCCGCCTGCGTCCGTCTTTCTTCCCGTTCACGGAACCGTCCTTCGAAATGGACCTCCGCTCGCCTAACCTAGGCCGCCTCTCCAATCGCTGGCTCGAAATCATGGGCTGCGGCCTCGTCGACCCGAAGGTGCTCGAACTCTGCGGCCTCGACCCGAACGAATGGTCGGGCCTCGCCTTCGGCCTCGGCCTCGAACGCATCGCAATGCTGGTCCACGGCATCGACGACATCCGCCACTTCTACAACAACGACACGCGCTTCCTGCGCCAGTTCGCCTAAGCCATGAAAGTCTCTTTCCACGCCCTCTCCCGTCACCTCGACCTCGCTGGCGTTACCGCCGAGCGCGTCGCGGAAGTCCTGCCCATGCTCGGCCTCGAGGTGGAATCGGCCACGACCTTTGGCCTCGCCCCGCTGCCGCTCGTGGTGGTCGGTGAAATCAAGTCTTTCGACAAGCACCCGAAGGCCGATCGTCTCAGCGTCTGCCAGGTCGATGTCGGTGATGGTGCGATCCGCCAGATTGTCTGCGGTGCCAAGAATTTCAAGGCGGGCGATCGCGTCCCGGTCGCTCTCCCAGGGACGGTGATGCCGGGTGGTTTCTCGATCTCGGTCTCAAAACTCCGCGACGTCGACTCGGCGGGCATGATGTGCTCCTCCGAAGAACTCGGTCTCGGCAAAGGCGAGGATGGCTTGCTTATCCTCACACCACGCCAGCCGGCCCTCGGCACGCCGCTGAATTCCCTTTTCGGCGCACCGGATACGGTGCTCGAGATCTCGGTCACGCCGAACCGCGGTGATTGCCTCGGTATCCGCGGCGTCGCCCGCGACCTCGCCGCCGCACTGGGCCTGACACTCAAGCCGCTCACGGTGAAGACGCCCGCCGGCCTCGCCGCCGCGCCTTCCGCCGCAGACGCGGTGAAGTTCATCCGCTCGTCCTCCGAATTCTGCCCTTACTACACGCTGCGCACGCTGAAGAACGTGAAGGTCGGTCCGAGTCCGGAATGGCTCCGTCGCGATCTCGAGGCCGCTGGCCTCCGTCCAATCAACAACGTGGTGGATATCACGAACTGGGTGCTACTCGAACTGGGCCAGCCGCTCCACGCGTTCGATGCGAAGAAGGTTGCCGAAGGCATCGAAGCTCGCCCGGCTCGCGAAGGCGAAGAGATCGCCCTGCTCGACGGCAAGAAGGTGAAGCTCGAGACCGGCGTCTGCGTCATCGCCGACGCCCAGCGCCCGCTCGTCGTCGCCGGTGTGATGGGTGGCGTCGATTCCGGCGTGACCGATTCGACGACCGAAATCCTCCTCGAAGCCGCCTGGTTCCGTCCTGGCGAAATCCGCCGCGTCGCCCGCCGTATCGGCGTGTCGACCGACTCTTCCCATCGCTTCGCCCGTGACGTGGATCCGGCCGGCGTCGAGCTCGCCTCGCGCCTCGCGACGGATCTCCTTATCGAACTCGCCGGCGCCCAGGTGGCTGGTCCCGCTGTCGCCGTCGGCAAGCCGCCGCGCGCTGATGTGACCATCGAACTGCCCGCCGGTTACGTCGCCGCGAAGCTCGGTACCCCGATCGCTGACGCCGATGTCTCCGCGGCCTTCGCTCGCCTGGGCTTCACGGTGAAGGCTTCCGCTAATGGTTTCTCGGTGTTGGTGCCTTCGTTCCGTTCCGACGTGACACGTCCGATCGACCTGGTCGAAGAGTTCATCCGCATCCACGGCACCGATAAGGTGCCCGCCGGCCGTCCGATTGCCCCGCTACCGGGCGACGAAGATGCGCTGACATCCGTCTTCGCTCGCGAAGTCTCGGCTCGCCTCGTGGGTGCCGGCTTCACGGAGTGCTGTCACTACTCGCTCCGCGACGCCGCGGAACTCGAACGTACGCTGGGCGCCGATAAGGCCGCCTTGGTCGCGATGGATAACCCGCTGACGGCCGAGCAGACGCACCTCCGGGCGTCGCTTGTCCCCGGCCTCGCCGGTGCGCTCGCGCTCAATCTCTCGGTGCACGCCGACCCGCATGGTCTCTTTGAAGTCGGCACGGTCTTCCGTCCGCAGGCTGACGGCACGGTGCGCGAATTTATTTCCGTCGCCTTCGCGATCGTCGCCGAACCGGTGACGCGTTCCTGGAAGTCCCGCGAAGCTTTCGACGGCCTCCGCGCCAAGCGCCTCCTGCAGGACGCCGCCGCCCTCGCTGGTGTCGCTTCAGTTCGTCTCTCGTTCGCCGCCGCCACCGGCGGGCTCTGGCAAGCTGACCATGCCGCCGCCCTCGTCGACCGTGGTCGCGCCGCGGAAGGCGCCTGTGGCGTCCTCGACCTCCGCTGGACGCGTTCCCTCGGCCTGAAGAGCTCGGTCATCGCCGGCGAAGTCTGCTTCCCGCGCTCGGCCTTCGCCGAAGCCCGTAAGATTCCTCGCTTCGAAGCGTTCTCGTCCTTCCCGCCCGTTACGAAGGATGTCGCGGTCATCGTCCCGGTCGACGTCGCCGCCGCCGAAGTCGAAAGCCGCGTTCGTCAAGGCGCCTCCAAGGCCGCCGGTAAGGAGTTCGCGCTGGAGTCAGTTAACTGCTTCGACGTCTTCACGGGTCCCGGTCTCCCCGAAGGCCACCGCAGTCTCGCCTTCGAGATTCGCTGGCGCCATGCGGCCCGCACGCTCACCGACGAAGAAACCAATCAAGCCCTCGGCGTGGTCATCGCGACGCTCGAGAAGGGCGCCGGCTGGACCGTCCGCCGCTGATGACCATGGCCGAAGGTTTCGACATCGACCATCTCGCGAAGCTGGCCCGCCTCAGCCTCACGGCCGAGGAGAAGACGCTCTACTCGTCTCAACTCAACCAAATCCTGAGCCACTTCCAGGCGTTGGCGGATGCCGATCTGCCTGCGACAATCGACGATGCCCGTGTCGTTGACGAAGCCGCGCTCCGCTCCGACGAGCCGGGCCCGGTCCTCGGCGCCGACGCCGTCACCCGTATCGCTCCCGCCTCGCGCGATGGGCAGATTTCCGTCCCGCGCGTCGTGGACGACGAATCGTAAGCCATGGCCGACGCGATCCATACGCTTTCCGCCGCCGAGCTCGGCCGCCGCCTCGCCGCCGGCACGCTCACGTCCCGCGCTCTTTGCGAAGCCCTCATCGCCCGCTATCAGGCGGTGAACGATAAGGTCGGCGCTTTCACGCACCTCGACCAAGCCGACGTGCTCGCCCAGGCCGACGCCTCTGACGCCCGCCGCAAGGCTGGGCAGGGCAGAGGCCCGCTCGAAGGCATCCCGGTCGCGATCAAGGATAACATCGCGGTGAAGGGCCAGCCACTCACTTGCTCGAGCAAGATGCTCGCGACGCTGGTCTCGCCATACGACTCCCACGTCGCCGAGCGCCTTCGTGCCGCCGGCGCGATCCTCTACGGTCGCCTGAATATGGATGAGTTCGCGATGGGTTCCTCCACGGAGAACTCCGCGATCCGTAAGACGTTCAATCCTTGGGACCTCGCTCGCATCCCGGGCGGTTCTTCCGGTGGCAGCGCTTCGGCCCTCGCGGCCGGCTTAGTCCCGCTCTCACTCGGTTCCGATACCGGTGGCTCGATTCGCCAACCCGCCTCGCACTGCGGCGTGGTCGGCCTGAAGCCCACTTACGGACTCATCTCCCGCTTCGGGCTCGTCGCCTTCGCTTCGTCGCTCGACCAGATCGGTCCGATGGCCCGCAGTATCGAAGACTGCGAACTTCTCCTCAACGCCCTGGCTTCGGCCGACGCGCGCGACATGACTTGCTTTGGTCCGTCCGACCGCGCGCTCACGCCCGCCGGTGACGCCAAGAAGCTCCGCATCGGCATCCCGAAGGGTTTCCTCGGCAAGGGCGTTGCTCCCGAGGTCGCCGCCGCGGTCAAGGCTGCGGTCGAATTCTACCGTGCCCAAGGTTGCGCGATCTCCGAAGTCGAACTGCCCTCTGCGGATCTCGCGGTGCCGACGTATTACGTCGTCGCGACCGCCGAGGCTTCGTCGAATCTCGGCCGCTACGACGGCGTCCGTTACGGCCATCGCTCCACCTCCGCCGGTACGCCGGTCGAGATGATGACGGCCAGTCGCTCCGAAGGCTTCGGTCCCGAAGTGAAGCGACGCATCCTGCTCGGTACGTTCGTGCTCAGCGCCGGTTACGCTGACGCTTATTACGTCCGCGCTCTCCGTGCTCGCGCCAAGATTCGTGCCGAATACCTCGCCGCTCTTGCCGGCGTCGACGTGCTGCTCACTCCGACCGTGCCGACGCCTGCCTTCAAGGTCGGTGAGAAGGCCTCGGATCCGCTGCTGCTTTATCTCGAGGACATCTTCACGATCCCCGCCAACCTCGCCGGCCTGCCGGCGATCTCGGTGCCCTGCGGCCAGTCCGGCCACCTCCCGGTCGGTTTCCATCTCGTCGGAGCGCCGCTCTCCGAAGCCAAACTCCTCGCCGCGGGCCGTCTCTTCGAGGCCGCTCACGGTTTCGCCCACCAGCAAGCCGCCCTATGAGCACCCCTCCTTCTGATTGGGAAGTCGTCATCGGCCTTGAGGTCCACGTCCAGCTGCACACCCGCGCCAAGGTCTTCGCGTCGTCCCCATGGGGCTTTGGCAAAGAACCCAACGAGCAGGTCGATCCAGTCGTCCTCGGTCTTCCCGGTACGCTGCCGGTGGTGAACCGCGAGGCGGTCGAGAAATCCATCCTCTTCGGCCTGGTCGTCGGAGCCTCGGTTCCGGAGCACTGCTCATGGGATCGTAAGAACTATTTCTACCCGGATAATCCGAAGAACTACCAGCTCACCCAGAAGGATTTCCCGGTCGTCGTCGGCGGTCAGGTCGAGATCGAGCTTCCAGGCGCCTCGCGCAATGTGATGGGCGAGCATAAGTTCATCCGTATCCACCATGCCCACCTCGAAGAAGACGTCGGCAAGCTTAGTCACTCGGGCAGCGGTTCGCTCGTCGACTACAACCGCGCCGGCGTGCCACTCCTCGAGATCGTCACCGAGCCGGACCTCCGTTCCTCCGCTGAAGCTGAAGCCTTCCTGCGCTCGCTCGTCGCGATGCTCACCCAGGCTGGCGTCGCCGATTGCGATATGGAAAAGGGCCAGCTGCGTTGCGACTGTAACGTCTCTATCCGTCGTCGAGGCGCCGAAAAACTCGGCACGCGCACCGAGACCAAGAACCTCAACTCGATCTCCAGCGTCCGCGACACCGTCATCTACGAGACCGCCCGCCAAATCCGCGAGCTCGAGGCCGGCCGCTCGATCACGCAAGAGACCCGCGGTTGGAATGCTGAACTCGCCCGCGGCTATGTCCTGCGCGATAAGGAAGACGCCCACGATTACCGCTACTTCCCGGATCCGGATATCCCGACCCTGAAGATCTCCCGCGAGACCGTTGCCCGCCTCGCCAAACTGGTCCCGGAAAACCTTTACGACCGCCAGCGTCGCTACGTCGATAAGCTCGGTCTGCCGTACACCGCTGCCTCGGTGCTCGTGAACGACCGCGCCCTTGCCGAATGGTTTGAGGCCGCCGTGGCCGCTCACCCAGTCAACCCGTCGGGTATCGCGAACCTCGTCGCCAACGACCTCCTCCGCGACCTCGCCGCTTCGGCCGGTGCTGCCGGTGCTTTCGATGAATCCGCCCCGGCCCCCGTTTCGCTCTCGTCCTGCCCGATCAAGCCCGCGCAACTCGCTGGCCTGGTGAAGCTCACCGACGACGGCGTGATTTCCAAGCAGCAGGCCAAGGAAGTCTTCACTGAGATGTTCAAGTCCGGTCAGGACGCCGCCGCGATCGTCGACGCGAAGGGCCTCCGCCAGAATAGCGACACGGGTGAACTTGAGAAGATCGTCCAGGAAGTCATCGCCGATCCCGCCGTGGCGAAGTCCATCGCTGAATACCGTGCTGGCAACGAGAAGGCCATCAATGCTCTCAAAGGGCCAATCATGAAGCGTACGCAGGGCAAGGCTAACCCAGTCCTGATCGACCAGCTGCTCCGCAAGTTCCTCGCATGAGCGAATCTTCTGCTTCGCCGCTGACCGCCGGCATCAAGGCGTTGCGGGACATCGCCCTGCCGCTAGCCATCATCATGTTGGCGGCCGCCGGACTGGTCGTCGCCTATTACAATATCCCGGAAGTCGCTACGGCTCTCAATCGTATCGGTGCCGTCAACGCGGCCAATCCGATGGCCTTTGCCGCGATCTGCACGGCCATCACCTCTGGCCTGATCCCTTGGTGTTTCCGGATGGTGTTCCCTGGGTTGCGTCCGGCGCATCCCTTCCGCGACCTACTTCATAGCATGATTTGGTGGGCACTGATGGGGATGCTGGTAAGTTACTTCTACACCCTGCAGGCCGCCTGGTTCGGCAGCGAAGCTAACCTGCAGACCGTCCTGCTCAAGGTGTTCGTCGATATGGCGGGCTTCACGATTTTCATCGGCGCGCCGTTTAACGCTATCTCCCATCTCTGGAAGGATTGCGGCTGGGACACCGCCCGTCTGCGTGCCGCGATGGGGCCAGGTTGGTATCGTCGCCTAGTGCTTCCGAACCTGCTCACGAACTACTTCGTCTGGTTCCCCGGCACGCTCATCTTCTACAGTATGCCCACCGACCTCCAACTGGTCGTAGCTAACTGCATCGGCTGTTTCTGGGCCCTGATGTGCGCCCGCATCGCGGCCCATTCCGGCGTCCCGACGACCGATATCCACGCCTGAGCGTAAATCAGGCGGTGTCGGCAACCCTCGCTTGAATCCCTGCTTTGCTTCGGCGAACCTCCCCCTGTGCCCGATCTCTTCGGAGAAATTGAACCCGGCGTCGCCGAGGTGGTCCCGTTTGACGGCGGGGCTAGGGCCTACTCGTACTCAGTGCCAGCGGGCCTAAAGGATGTCCTGCAGGTAGGGCAGCTGGTGCGTGTACCGCTCGGTGGACGCACGAGCATCGGCGTGGTCTGGAAATATCCCGCTGAGGCGCCGCCTTCCGCGAAACTCCGTAGTGTGATCTCGCTCGAGCATGAGCAGCCGGTGATGACGCCGGACTGCTGCAAGCTGGCCGAATGGATGGCGAGCTACTACGGCTGTGGACTGAACTCCGTGCTCGAGACCGTCTTGCCCGCCGCCATTCGCAAAGGCGTCCGACCAGTCCTGCGCCGCCTGCTGACGCTCGTCGCCCCGCCTGAAGCGGAGGCACTGGCGAAGCTTCGCAAGAAGGCCCCGCGTCAGGCACAGGTTATCGATTATCTCTCTGGCCAGAAGGAGCCCGCCGACCGCTCCAAGATGGTTGACGGGCTCGGGGTGGCCCAGCAGGCGGTTGATGCGCTCATCAAGGCCGGTACGGTCAAGGAGGACACCAGCGTCTTGTGGCGGGTCGCCTATAACGATCCCTACGCCGAAGGGGAGACCATCGCCTCGGCCGGCCACACGCTGAATCCTGAGCAGGTCGCTGCGGTGGCCTCGGTGACGCAGACGCTCGATTCGAGGGCCTTCCGCGCCCACCTGCTCCATGGCGTCACAGGCTCGGGTAAGACTGAGGTCTATGTTGCGTTGATCCGTAAGGTCGTGGCCGAGGGAGGCTCGGCTATCTTCCTCGTGCCGGAAGTGGCGCTCACGCCCCAGACCGTCGGCCGGCTCCGTTCCCGCCTCGCCGACCTCGGTGCCAAGGTGGTCGTTTGGCACAGCCATCTTTCTGCTGGAGAGCGTTTCGACGCATGGATGGCGATGTCGCTCGGACAGGCGAGGGTAGTGGTCGGCGCCCGTTCCGCCGTCTTCGCCCCGCTGCCCAACCTGCGTCTCATCGTGGTCGACGAAGAGCACGAGCCCTCCTTCAAGCAAGGCGAGACGCCGATGTATCACGGCCGCGATGTCGCGGTGATGCGCGCCTCGGTCCTCGGGGCGGCCTGCGTGCTGGGTTCGGCCACGCCTTCCTTGGAGACCTGGAAGAACGCGACGGCCGGCCGCTATGCGTTGGACGTGATGACCAAACGTGTTGATGACCGCCCGATGCCGGCCTTTCGCATCGTGGATATGCGTCGCGAGGTCCTGCACTCGAAAGGCCAGCATATCTTGTCGCGCGAGCTGACCGATGGCATTCGCGCCCGCCTCGAGCGCCGCGAGCAGACCATCTTGTTCCTGAACCGCCGCGGCCATTCGCGATCCCTAGTCTGCCCTGATTGCGGGGAGGCCGTCCAATGCAAGCGCTGCAGCGTTTCGCTAACGCTCCATCGCACCGACGACACCGCCCGCTGCCATCTTTGTAATCATCAGGAGCGCGCCCCGGTGCTCTGCCCGAGTTGCCGCTCCCCGAAGGTCCGCTGGAAGGGCTACGGCACCCAGAAGGTCGAGGAGACCATCGCCCAGCTCTTCCCCCGCGCCCGCGTGGCCCGCATCGACGCCGATACGATGGGGAAGAAGGACCTCTTCCGTAAAGTCCTCTCGGACTTCCGTGCGGGCAAATATGATATGCTCCTCGGCACGCAGATGATCGCCAAGGGCCTCGACTTCCCGCGGGTGACGTTGGTGGGCATCATCGACGCCGACCTCTCGCTTCAGCTACCGGACTTTCGCGCCGCGGAGCGCACTTTCCAGCTGCTCACGCAAGTCGCCGGTCGTGCCGGCCGTGGCGACCTCGAGGGCGTGGTCGTCGTGCAAAGTTTTCAGCCGGCCTCGGATCCCATCCAATTCGCCAAGCGGCTCGACTTTCATGGCTTCGCGGCCGCCGAGCTCGAGAAGCGCGCTGAATTCGGTTACCCGCCGGATCGCCATCTTGTCCGCCACGTCTTCCGCGGCCGTAACGCCGAGAAGGTAAACTTCGTCGCCGACGCGTGGGTCAAGGAACTCGAGCGCCTACACCCCGGCCTCTGCGAGATCCGTGGCCCGGCCCCGTGTCCGTTCGAGAAGGTCCAGGATCAGCACCGCGTGCACATCTGGTATCTCGTCAGCGGGGTGAAGTCGCTCCTCGCGGCAATCTTACCGCTGCGGGCCAAAATCCTCGGCGACGACGAGGTCATCGACGTCATCGACGTCGACGCCCAGGATTGCGCGTAACGCCGCCGAAGGGCTGGCGTCAGCCATCGACTCAGCCCTCTATTCCGGCGCTTCGCGCCTTCAGAACCAACGCTTGCGCTTCATCCAAAGGATGATGCCCGCCGCGAGGGCGGCCATGGAGCCGAGCGCCAGGAAGTAACCGTATTTCTCACCCCAGGCGGTATGGATTTCCGGCATGAAGTGGAAGTTCATGCCCCAGAGTCCGACCAGGAAAGTCAGCGGGATGAACACCGAGCTCATCACTGTCAGCACGCGGATGACTTCGTTGGTCTTTCGTTCCTGCTGGGTGTGGTGGTATTCCTGCAGGTCTTGGAGAATCATGCGGGCGTGCTCAATCCGGTCAGCCGCGCGGATGGCGTGGTCGTACAGGTCGCGCAGGAACATGTCCAAGGTTGTCGGTAGCAAGGGGTGCTCGTAGTGTTCGAGGACACTCACCATATCCTTGAGGGGCTGGGCGAGGCGGCTGAGCCGCACGACGATGCGCTTGAGGCGGTAGACCTCATTAAGATCCCAATCGTCGGTGCCCTTCAGAATCGAGTCTTCAAGCTCGGTGGTGGCGTCCTCGATTTCTTCGGTCTGGTAGAGGAGTCGGTCGACCAGCGTATCGAGGAGGGAGTAGATGAGGTAGCCGGCGTGCCACTTGCGGATATTGCCTTTATTGTCGGCGATGCGCTTCTCGACGGCTTCGAAGACCTTCTCGTCATTTTCGTGGAAGGAGATGACCCAGTTCTGGGCGGCGACGATGGAGATCTGCTGGCCGCGCGGGGTGTCTTCTTCGACGCCGATACGGACCGCGCGGGCGATAGCGAGGAGCTTGTCGCCGTGTTCCTCGAACTTCGGGCGGGAGGTGGCCGTCAGGATATCTTCCTGGGCCAGCATCGGGATATCGAAGAAAGCGCCGACGATGTGGACGATCTGAGGGTCGGTGATACCTAGGACTTGAATCCAGACCATCCCTGGCTTGCCGGCATAGCGTCCAACGGAGTCTAGGTCGGAGAACTCGTCTACCTTGCAGCTATTCTCGTCGTAGGAGATGACCCGGAACTTGGTCGGGGCGGTGGATTCGAAGGGGGATGCCGCCGGTAGCTGCCCGGGGGCGCGGCCGATTTCGGTATCTTCGTAGGCGGCCTCTCCCGGCAGGGGGGCGGCGTCCGATTTAAGGTTCAGGCGGGCACGCAGGTCATTCATGCGTCGTTCCAGGAAGGAACGGGCGCGGGCCACTTCTTGCTGACGCCTTTGCTGATGCCGGCTCATGCCGCCATCATCCGAAGCCCCGGGTCATTGTCAACGGGTTCGGCGGGGTCGTCACCCCTTCGTCACAGCCCCCCTTGGACTCAGGCTTTCCGCTGGCCCTTGGCGTTGCGGCGCCCGTTCTTACCGATGCCCATCGTCACGAGTTTCCCCTGGTTCACCTTCTGGAAGAGGTTGTTGGAATTGGTCACCCCGAGGCAGTAGAGCACGGCGGCTACGTCCTGGGCCTTGTCCTTGTGCACCAGACCGGCGTTGGCGAGCCAGGTCGCGAGGGCGTGGTGGAAGTTAGGCGGGCTGATGTCCAGATTCTCACCACCGTGGCGCAGCCAGAGCTCGGCCCGATCTTGCATCGTGCAGTTGCCGCGTTTCTCCTGACGTTCGTGGAGGTGGGCGAGAAGTTCGGAGAGGTTGTCAGGAAGCTTGGAGGATTCGTACATCTGAGGTGTAAGGTGGGCAGGTAAAAAGGTGAATTGGTGGACCTATCCCCGCAGGGAGGTGACAGCGATGAGCCCTAGGAATAATTAAGCGACAGTTTGCTGGGAACACCTAATTACAATTTGTGCTGTAATATTATAAACTAATAGAAACGACCCTAGGGTGGAAGGCCAAGGAGAGATCCCGGGTGGTGGTCGCGACAGGACTTGAACCTGTGACTTCAGCAATGTGAATGCTGCGCTCTAACCAACTGAGCTACGCGACCGTTACCCGAGAAAACATCATATCCCTGCGGGGAGGGAGTCGGGCAAGCCTGTTTTCCTGCAGGGGGAGGGGCCTTATCGGCGTGGTGGCTTGTCTTTGGTCAGGTTCGTCACAATCCTATCGAAAGATGGACACCACCACCGCAGTCGCCAGCCCGCGCGTCGCCGACGAGCGTCTGATCCGTCTGACGGCTCCGGCCGGGGGGAAGGTGCGCGCTTTGTCCACCCGCGAGGCCCAGGGCGGGTTCCTGCGGGTCTCGATCTCTGGCGGCGGCTGTAATGGGCTTTCTTATAAGATGCGTTTCGTGGGCGAGGCCAAGCCGGCTGATATCCTGGTCCGCTCGGAAGGCGTCGAAGTCCTGGTCGACCCAAAGTCGGCCCTCTATCTCCGTGGTACGCAGTTGGATTATTCCGATAAGATGATCGGTGGCGGCTTCAAGTTCTCCAATCCGAACGCCAAGGCCAGTTGTTCCTGCGGGGAGAGTTTTTCGCTTTGACCTTCGGTCAAAGCGAGGGGGCACGTTGGCAAGCTGGCACGTGGGCAAGGGGGTTTGTTTGTCTCTAGGTAGGGACGGCTCTCCGAGCCGTCCGTTCGCCTTAGCTGCTCCCCAATCTTATTAGGTTCAACGGCGGGCTCGGAGAGCCCGCCCTACCTATGCCTAGCAAAGGCTAACCGGTGATACCCGATGCAACTATGTCGTGACGCGGTCCCGACCCTACCTCCTACCCTCTAGTCCGCCGGTATCTCGTCCTTCGCGCCGGCTTCGTAGCGCTCGCACCAGGCCTTGGACCAAGGGGCGAAGTCGCCGGCGGCGATGTGGACGTGGGCCTGGGCCATGAGGTCCTGCAGGAAATGGATATTGTGCAAGGCGAGTAACGTGCCTCCGAGCTGTTCGCCGGCGTGATGCAGGTGACGAAGGTACGCGCGGGAAAAGTGGCGGCAGGTGTAATTGTCCATGCCTTCGACCAGCGGGCGGTGGTCTTCCCGGTAACGCAGGTGCTTCACGCTGATCGGGCCGTCGGGCGTGAAAGCCCCGCCGTGGCGACCGATGCGGGTGGGCATGGTACAGTCGAACATGTCGGCACCGAGCGCGACCATCCGAAGGAGCTGGGGCGGCGTGCCGACACCCATGACGTACCGCGGCTTATTCTTCGGGAGCAGCGGTGCGACTAAGCCGACCTGATGGAGCATGTGCTGCTCGGGCTCGCCGACGCTCACGCCACCGATGGCGTGGCCGGGGAAGTCGAGGCCGCCGAGTTCCTCGGCACAACGGACGCGCAGGTCATCGTAGACCGAGCCTTGGTTGATGCAGAAAAGGTGACGGCCCGAGGCGAGGAAGCCGCTGTCCTTCGCTAGCTGAAGCATCTCTTTGGCCCAGCGGATGGAGCGGTTCACTGCGACTTCGCACGAAGCGCGCTCGCACGGGTAAGGCGGACACTCGTCGAGCACCATCGCAATATCGGACCCCAGCGCATCCTGGATGTCGAAACAGTCCTTCACGTCGAGGAACAGTTTATTGCCGTCGAGGTGGGAGTTGAAGTGGATACCCTCGTCGGTGATGGTACGCAGCTTCGCCAACGAGAAGACCTGGAAGCCGCCGCTATCGGTCAGGATCGGCTTGTCCCAGTGCATAAACTTATGGAGACCGCCGGCGGCCCGGACGATTTCGCGACCTGGGCGAAGGTTTAGGTGGTAGGTATTGCTGAGCAGAATCTGGGCACCCGTCTCGGCGACCTGCTGGGGAGAGAGTCCCTTGACCGTGGCCTGGGTGCCGACTGGCATGAAGACCGGCGTGCGGACTTCCCCGTGGGGGGTCTTCAGAACGCCCAGGCGCGCCGCCGTGGTCGTATCGGTTTTAAGAAGGGTGAACACGGGCGGAAACTAGGGGGCAGGGGGCCAACGTGACAACAAGAGAAGGGGACTGAATGGAGGACAGAATTGAGGACTGGATGGAGGGCTGAATAGAGAAAGACATTGAGGCAATCTGGCCTACCATCTTTTCAATTCAGCCCTCCATCCAGTCCTCCACTCAGAGATCCACGCAGTCCTCCTCAACGGCTATTGCCGTTGAAGCTCAGCCGCATTCCCTTCGGCGCATCGGGTCGGATCTTGCCGTCTTCAAAGACGCACACGCCGTTGACGAACGTGCGTTCGATGGTGCTGCCGAAGGTATGGCCTTCGAGGGGCGACCAGCCGCACTGGTAGAGGAGGCCCGACTTGGTCACGGTCTGCGGCTTCTTGGGGTCCACGACGACGAGGTCGGCCCAGTAGCCTTCACGGATGAAGCCACGATCTTCGACGCCAAAAAGCACGGCAGGGGCGTGGCAGGCGCGTTCGACGGCGGTCTCGAGCGTGAACACGCCCTGCTGGACGAGGTCCATCAGCACTTGCAGCGAATGCTGCACGAGCGGCAGGCCGGACGGGGCTTTAAAGTAGGACTGCGCTTTCTCGTCCCACGTGTGCGGGGCGTGGTCCGTCGCAATGACATCGATGACGCCCGCGGCCACGGCCGCGCGCACGGCGGCGCGGTCGGCGGATGTCTTGATGGCTGGGTTGCACTTAATCTGGTGACCGAGGCGGGCGTAGTCCTCTTCGGCAAACCAGAGATGGTGCACGCAGGCTTCGGCGGTCAGACGCTTGCCCTTGAGCGGCGCGGCGCTGAAGAGCGACAACTCCTTGGCGGTGGTGATGTGTAGAATGTGCAGGCGCGCGTCATGGCGCTTGGCCAGTTCGGCGGCCATGGACGAAGAGGCGTAGCAGGCTTCGACATCGCGGATGCGCGGGTGCTCGCCGGCCGGGACGTCGTCGCCCCACTTGGCCTTGGCGGCGGCTTCGGCGGCCTTGATGCGAGGGGTGTCTTCGCAGTGCGTCAGAATGATGGTGGGCGAGTGGCGGAAGATGCCTTCGAGGGTGGCGACGGCGTCGACGAGCATGTCGCCCGTCGAGGAGCCCATGAAGATTTTCACTCCGCAGACCTTGCGTGGATTGATGGTCTTGATCGCCTCGACGTTGGAGTTGGTCGCGCCGAAGAAGAACGAGTAGTTGGCAACCGAGGTGGCGGCACCGATGGCGTATTTCTTTTCGAGTTCCTCGTGCGTCGTCGCGGGAGGGTTCGTGTTTGGCATCTCCATGAACGACGTCACGCCGCCGGCGACGGCCGCGCGGGCCTCGCTGGCGATGCAGGCCTTATGCGTCAGACCGGGCTCGCGAAAATGCACCTGGTCGTCGATGAGGCCGGGTAGCAGCAGTTTGCCGGTCAGGTCGTATTCGTGGTCGGCTTTCGTGCCGGCGGGGATCACGCCAAGGCGCTCGATGTGGCCGGCACGGATGAGGACGTCGGCGCGGAGGCGCCGGCCTTCATTGATGATTTCGGCGTTACGGAGGACGACGGTGGACATGGGCAGGCTCATTCAGACCTAAACCCTGTCCACCGCAAACGGGAAACTTCTAATCAGCCCGAGACCTTCACCATATCCGGGAGGTCGGCTTTCTTGACGCCTTCCGGGTTGATGTTGACGGCGGAGACGCGGAACTGGGCGCCTCGCTTGTGATTGAACTTCAGGATGAAATTGGTGACGACCATGTTTTCGGTCGGGTAGAGCTCGGCTTTACGGGCCACCATGGTGGTGACGAGCTCTTCGACCTGCTCGGCGGTCGCGCCAGGCAGCTTGGTGAGCGTGGCTTTGGCTTCCTGGATCTTGGTACCGCCTTCAATCGCGGCGTTCCAGATGAGGATGGCGACATTCATGGCGCCTTTGGCGGCGGTATGGTTCCCTCCAGCCTGCTCGAGGATGGGCTGGGAGAAGTTAATCAGCTTGTCGGCGAAGCTGGGTTCGCGGGGGGTCGTGTCGACCGGGGCCGGCTCGGGGCGGACGAAGTCGCGCACGATGTCACGGGGCTTGTTGTTGCCGAAGGCACCGGTGGTCTTGCGGCGGGAATGGGGGGAGGCCATTGGAAAAGAGTGTGCCTCATAGGGAAGCCCGTGCGGTGCCCTCGGCAAGCCCTTTCCCTTGGGCGTCCCTTGACACCCCGCCCAGGGCGAGCCAGCCTGCCTCTACCGCCACCTGCCGTGTCTGATTACAGCGAAGTCATCCGCGCCCATCGCCGCGACCATCTCGCGAAGCCTCATTCGCTGCCCACGGGGGTCCACCGTTACTTCGAGAGCACGCTCCTGCCGCTGCCGGTCGAGCAGGTTTTCGATTTCTTCTCCAAGGCCGAGAACCTTCAGGCGATTACCCCTCCGGAACTCAGCTTCCGGATCAAGACCCCGTTACCAATCGTCATGAGGCAGGGTGCCTTGATTGATTATAATCTGAAAATGAGCGGCGTGCCGTTCGGCTGGCGCACGCGCATCACGCACTGGGAGCCGCCCTACGCTTTTGCTGACGAGCAGATCAAGGGTCCGTACGCTGTCTGGTTTCATACGCACACGTTCGCCGACGAAGGCGGGCGAACGCGCATGGACGACGAAGTCCTCTACAAGTTACCGCTTTGGCCGTTTGGCGAGGTCGCCTACCCGTTCGTGAAATCGAAGGTCCAGCGTATCTTCCGCTATCGCCGCGCGAAGATCCGCGAGATCCTCGGCTGCTAACCCTTACTTCTTCGCTTCGGGCGGGGGCGGACAATCCGGAAGCATCGCCCGCGCTTCGAAGGCCGCGAGGTCGGTCCGTCGGCCGGCCCAGCCGATACCGCGGATGAGTAGGCTCTTCACATCGGGTCGGCTGAAATTCACGTAAGTATGGCCAGGGATGAAGACGAAGGCGCGCTGTGCGCCGGGCTTTTCATAGGTCCAAAGTTGGGTCTGCGCTTCAAAGCCGTCGCCTTTCTTCTTGGGCGTCGGCGCGGTCGCGAGCGGGTGGATGTCGTCGCGGAGATCCATGTCGTAGTAGATTTCGTCCTTCATGCCGAAGTCCGCGATGTCCTTTGAGATGCCATGGCTCTTGTCGACGAACTTGAGTTCCATCGGGCCTTCGCGCCACTTGGTGACCTTCTGGCGCCAAGAGCCGCCGACGAGGTCCTTATAGAAATCGGCCGAAGCGTTGTTGCCGGCGACGGCGCCAGCGTGAATGACAACGAAGCTGCCGCCGCGCTGCGCAAATTTCTCGACGCGGATTTTTTCGTCAGGCTTAAAGTCGCCGCCAGCTTGACGGTGGATGACGAGTACGTCGGTGCGTGCGAGTTCTTCATCCGAGGGGAAGGTCTGGACACCCTTTTCGTCGGCGTCCCCTAAGGATACCTTCATGCCGGCGGCGTTCAGCAAGGGCCTCCAGTCGCGAGCGAAGGCCGGGTGGTCATGGTCGCCTGGGCCGTGGCTCTTGGGTCCGCAGCGGAGGAATACGCGCAGTGGGGCAGGGGCATCAGCCGCAAAGACGGAAACGAAGGCGAGCAGGGGGAGGAGGCAGCGCATGGGGATAACTTAAGGTAGGGTCGGGACCGCGTCACGACATAGTTGTGTTGGGAGCGTTAAGTGCCTCGGGTAGGGACGGCTCCCCGAGCCGTCCGTTCGCTAGGTGAGCAGAGAACGTCGACGGGGACAGCGGCGGGCTCGGAGAGCCCGCCCTACCTTACTATGCGGCTAATTGGCGGCTAAGCCGTCTTACAGGACCCCGGGCAACTGGTCCAACGCCGTAATAAACGCATCGGCGCCGGCCTTCACCTTGGTGCGGACGGCGTAGCGGCCGAAGCCGATGACCTTGTCGGCATCGCCTTTGACCTCGAGGTCGCTGGCACCGTCGCCGACCATGACGACGTGCGTCGCCTGGTGTTCAGCCCGGAGGCGTCGCGCGACGACGTTCTTGCCCTTGGACCGAGAGGTCGGGCAGGACTCATCGAAGCCAGCGTAAGAGCCGTCGGCGTGGAAATGGAGGATGACCGCTTCGACACGGTCGATGCCGAGATAGGCGGCGAGGGGGAGGATAGCCTGGGTGAAGCCGCCGCTGACGATGGCAATCTTCCACCCAGCGGTGCGAAGCTGGTCCAGTGTGGCTTTGGCGGTGGGCTCGACGGTCGCGATGTACTTCGCGCCGATCGCTTCGAGTTCGGCCTTGGTCGGCTTGATGATGTCGAGGCGCTTGGCGAAGATGGCCTCCATCGGCGTGCCACCATCCATGGCCGCGTTGGTCATGTCTTCGACGGCCTTGAAAGTCGCTGGCCCCCGCAGTCGGCCCAGTTCGTCGATGCCCTCGATGGACGAGAGGGTCGAATCACAGTCGAGGAGCAGGAGCTTCGTGGCCACGAGGGAGTTCAAAGGAATATGGGTCAGGGATGCAAGGGTAAGGGATGGTTTTAGCGGTTAGCGGCTGGCGGTTAGCGGTTGGAATCGATGCAGGCGAAGCGTCCCTCGGGCCTTTGCATTCTATGTCTTTCCCCAACCGCTAACCGCCAACCGCTGTCCGCTCTTGCCCTTATTCCTCGATTCTTAATCCTTCTCCCTATTATGGCCTGTACCCCTCCTGCCTCTGCTTCTGAAGTCTTTTGCCGCGCCGCCAAGTGCAACCGGTTGATGGGCCGCGTGCTCTTTGCTTTCGCGATCTTCCTGACGATTATCTTGGTGAATGGCAGCAAGGAGTTCATCTATAACACCGCGCCGAACGCCGTCGTCGGTCACCTGACTTCCTTCGTCGCCCAGGTAATCTTGCTCCTCTCCGTCCTTTTCCTCGCCCGTCGCCGATCTTCGGCAGCCCATCACGCTCAGGTGAAGTCGAACAACCTCAAGGCCCTCGAGCTCCTCGCCGCGTCCGCGACCGACGAAGCCACGAAGAAGGACCTGCTCGCCCGCGCCGCCGACCTCGTCGCCGGCAAGCCGGGTTGCTGCAAGTAAGCATGGCGCAAGGCGCCATGCGGGGAACCCTGGCATGGTGAACTGCTGCGAAGCAGTGAAGTGAAGGTAGGGACGGCTCTCCGAGCCGTCCGTTCGCATTGCGCGATCCAAAGCTCACTCCGGTCAACGGCGGTCTCGGAGAGCCCGCCCTACCCAAGGCAACGGACGCGACGAAGTCGCGCCCCTACCTCTGATCCTTCTTCTCCTGTTCGAGGGAAGCCTTGATGGAGTCATTGAAGGCCTTGGTGCGCTCCGCCTCCGTCATTTCCGGGGCAGCAGGTGCCGAGCCCTGGTATTCTCCACCGACCCAGCGCAACTGGCGCACGCGGACGCTATCGGCATTCTTCCAAGCGTTGCTCGGCAGGGCTACCTTGGCGCCGTCCTTCACGACAGTGGCGTGGCCGCTGACGCTCAGGTCCGTCAGGGTCGACCAATCTTTCAAAGGTTGTGCTCCCTTGGAGTTGACGGGTTGGAAGTCTTCCAGGCTGAAGGTCACCGTCAGCCAGCTGCCGCTGGCTTTGATCGGCTTCGCGGCGACGTATTCACCCGTGCCGGAGCCGAAGGCGCCCCAAGCGTTCCGCGTGACGGTCACGTACAGGATCGCATCGTTCGCAGGGTTGATCTCAAAAGCGAGGCGAGCTCCCTGCGGGCCGCGCCAGAGTGGGTCTTTCACTTTGCGCGTGGTGGCCAGCCAGTGATTGGGGTTACCTGCATTCAGCCGGAACCAGTCCTGCCAGCCGTTCGCACCGGTATCAATCATGCGATCGCGTTGGGCGGTCGGGCGGACGCCGAGGGCCGCGAGCTTTGCTCCGTTGGCGGTAATCATGCGTGAGCTCAGGGTGAAGACGTCGCTGGGACCCACGCCGGGCGTGGTGGGGATTTTTCGATACTCCATCGGTGCTTCGTAGGTGATGTTGGCGAAAGCGAAGAGCGGGTCCTGCGCCTCGAGTGTCGCGACGGTCGCAATCCACTTCGCACCGGACTTGACGGCTGGCACGGTACGCCAGAAGCGCGTCAGCGCATGCGGGTCAGCCGAAACGTAGACGTGCACTGATTTAACTGGGCGTGATTCGTCGGGCGTCACGGTGAGTGTGGCCTCGCCCTGAGCGGTCGGGGCGGCGAGTTGGATCCCCGGCGTCTGCGGTAAGGTGAACTTCCCCTTCAGGTGCTGCTCGAACCAGAGCGTGGCCGTCAGGCTGAGGTCGTCGGATTGCCGATGATTGAAGTGGGGCGAGATGGCTAGGCCCAGGATACGGTCGGGCACGTTGCGCCAGGTGTAGGCAAAGTTGTCGATGTGCGCGTGAAAGTCATTCGTCGGCGAGAACCACAAAGTCGGGACCTTGAGTCGTTCGATGTATTTATTCTCGGAGAGGGTCGCTAAATCTAGGGCGGAATATTTGGTCGGCTGGGCTCCGGGAGTCAGTGCTGGATCGCCCGTGAAGTCGCCGGAGCCACCACAGGAAGGCACGGCGGCCTTCACGCGTGCGTCGATTCCTGTGACCATCGTGGTGAGGCGTCCGCCCATTGAGTGACCGGTGACGCCGAGTTTCGTCGGATCGACTTCGGGCTGTTGCTCCAGGAAGGTGAGGGCGCGGCGGGCGCCCAGGGCGACGAGGAACCAGTTGTCGTTGCGTGGAGAATTGATGGCATCGAGCGTGAACTTGTCGGGCGCTGTGCCGCCGGCGAAGTGGTTGGTCGTATTGCGCTGCGGTGGGTGCGTGGCATCGAGCGCGCCCCAATCGGTGTTCGGGCCGTCGTAGATTTTACCATCGGCGAACGTCATCTTGTTGCCGCCCCAATTGAGCGAGATGCCCGCATAGCCAAGTTTGGCGTTGGTTGTTACCGAGGCGAGGCTGGCCGACTGGCCGCCGCCGTGGATTTGCAGGATGGCTGGTAGGTTCTTGGCGCCTTTCGGGAAGGCGTAGAACGCCGCCATCGTCGCGGGCTTTCCGTTGAAGGTCCCGATGCGATAGCGAATGACGCGACAGACGATGCCGTCTTGCTCCCACTCTTTGGTCACCTCGACCTCGAGGGGTTCCTTGCGTGGATCGAAGCCTGCCCACAGCTCATCAAGGTTCTGCGGCACCTTGCCATCCTTCAACGGAGGTAAGGTCTCGGCGCTTAGGTGCGTCAGCAGGGCCAGCAGGCAAAGCAGCAGGAATCTCATGGGGGTGAGCTTACGCTGAGCAGTCGCCGGGCTCTGTCGAATGACAAAACCAATCATAACCGCCGTTGTCGGTGCATCAGGGTAGGGACAGCACCACGTGCTGTCCTGGTTCGATAGGTAGGATCGGGACCGCGTCACGACATAGCTGCCTGGGGTAGGGACGGCTCTCCGAGCCGTCCGTTAGGACCAATCAGTCGGCGTGCTCCGAGAGCCCGCCCTACCTCCTCACCCACCCAATCAGCTTGCTGAACCAGCGGGTCGGTTTGGCGGCGTTGTCACGGCGCGCCTGGAGGAGCGCGAGAATCTCGGTCTTGCCGGCCAGCGTGGCGAAGTCGGCGGGGGTTGAACCGCCTTGGTCGGCCACCGGATCGGCGCCGGCATCGAGGAGTAGGGTGGCGATGTCGACGTAGCCCTTGAAGGCTACCCCGCCCAGCGGCGTCTGGCCCTTGTCGTTGCGGAGGTCGACCGCGGCGCGCGCCTTGAGCAGCATCACCACCGTCTCGGCCTTCCCGTGGTAGCTGGCTAACATGAGCAGCGTGTTGCCCTTGGCATCCCGCAGGTTCACTTCGAGTCCATCCTTCAGCAGCGCTGATAACTCCGCAGTCTTCCCTTGGCGGGCCAGCTCAGCAGCGGCCTCGGGGAGGATGTCTCGGGTTGAACTCATCGCCCGACCACTTCCCGGTAACGCTTCTCGTAGTCAGGGTGGTTGGTGCCCATCCAGCGGTCCCAGAGGTTGAAGTAGAGTCCGAAATTTCCTTTAAAGCTGTCGTGGTGCTGGATGTGGTTCGTCGGGGTGCTGAAGAATTTACCGAGCCAGGAATCCATGAGCCACTTGGCGTGGAACTCGTAGCCGGTATGGCCAGCGACGGCGATGGTGACCTGCAAGAACCAGAACAGGCCGAAGGCGAGCGGGTGAATGGGCAGGGTGATCGCCACGAGCGGGACGATGCCGGCTTGGATGACGGCCTCGCCCGGGCTGACGCAATAAGCGGCCCAGGGGCTGGGATTGTGACTCTCGTGGTGGACGCTATGGAAGAGGCGGAAGAGCTTGGGGTGATGGATGAGCCGATGCGTCCAATAGAAATACGTATCGTGCATGAGGATCGCCACCACGACGCTGCCCCAGAACCAGCCCCACCCGTAGTCGTCGACGTTGGTGTAGACAAGCGTCCAGCCGGCCTTGCTGAGCGCTACCGTCGCCGCCCCGACCAGCCCGTAGATGACGACCGACAGCGCAGACCACATCGCCTCGCGGCGCATATCAGCCCACGTGGGCATCTCCTGGATGATTTTACGCTTTGCCCACCAGCTGCGGCACAACACGTAGCCTAGGAACCACGCCACGCCACCGACGAGCAGGTAATGCATCAGGTCATACGCCGCGATGAACATGGTGATCTCCCAGAAACCTGGTAAATCATTGGGAAGCGTGATGGGGGGCATGGCTGGTAATTAGTTTCCTAGCAAGGCACGCAGGCCGGCTTCGTCGAGGACGGGCACGCCGAGTTCCTGGGCCTTGGTGAGCTTGGAGCCGGCTTCTTCGCCGGCGACGACGTAGTGCGTGTTCTTGCTGACGCTACCGGAGACCTTGCCGCCGGCCTTCTCAATCATGTCGCGGGCTTCGTCTCGTCCGAGGGTGGGCAGGGTACCAGTGAGGACGAAGGTCTTGCCGGCAATGCCTTCGACGGAACCTGCGGCGGCGGCTTCGACGAGGTTGAGCCCGGCCGCGCGCATGGCTTTCACCCAGTCGCGGTGGTTAGGGTCGCTGAAGAAGGAGAGGATTGATTCGGAGACTTCGATGCCGACGCCGGAGATGACAGACTCATACGAGACGCCGCCTTTCTTGCCGACCTTGGTGACGAGGAGGTCGGCAGGCTGCGCGGCTTCTAGCGCGTCCATGGACTTGAAGTGACGGGCGAGGTCTTTGGCGGTCTGCATGCCGACGTTCGGGATGCCGAGGGCGTGGATCGCGCGCCAGAACTCGCGCTGCTTGGCCTGCTCAAGGCCGGACATCATGTTATCGACCGACTTATCCTTGAAGCCTTCGAGCATGCGCCACTGCGGCGGGGTGATACCCAAGGCATCGACCGGGACGTCGACCAGTTTACTGTCCACGAGCTGTTCGGCCACGGCGTCACCGAGGCCGTCGATGTCGAGGCACTGCTTACTGGCGAAGTGGACGAGGCGACGGATTTTCATCTCGCGCGAAGGCGTGCGGAGCTTGTAGGCGGCTTCTTCTCCGTCGCGGGAAGCGTCGAGGCCGAGTTCCTTCAGGCGGGCTTCGAAGTCGAACGGCACGGCGTCGGCGGGGCGTTTCTCCAGTACGACGCCGAGGACCTGCGGGATGATCTCGCCGGCTTTCTGGATGCGGACGGTATCGCCTTCGCGGATGTCCTTGCGGGCGATCTCGTCGGCGTTGTGCAATGTCGCGCGGGCGACGGTCGAGCCAGCCAGCAGGACGGGGTCGAGCTCGGCGACCGGCGTGATGGCGCCGGTGCGGCCGACCTGCATACTGATTTTGCGGAGGATGGTCGTAGCCTGGTCGGGCGGGAACTTGAACGCCACAGCCCAGTGCGGGAACTTGCTCGTCGTACCGGCGCGGCGCTGGTCTTCGAGACGGTTGACCTTCACCACAGCACCATCGGTCGGGAAGGGCAGGTCGCGGCGGAGGACGTCGAGTTGCTGAATCGCTTTCCAGGCGGAGTCCACGCCTTGCTGGACATCGATGTCGTCGCGGATGGGGAAGCCCCAGACCTTGAGCTGGTTTTTGAAATCTTTGAGCGAAGCGAACGCGGAGGCCGGTTCGTAGGCGCCGAGGCCGTAGCAGACGATGCTGAGGCGACGCTTGCGGGCTTCTTCGCCGTCGAGGAGCTTCACCGTGCCGGCCGCGAGGTTGCGCGGGTTGGCGTAAAGGGGTTCGCCTTCGGCTTCGCGCAGCTGGTTGAGACGCTGGAACTCGGCGAGCGCCATGTAGATCTCGCCGCGGACCTCGAGGAGGTCGGGCGCGCCTTTGAGCGTGCGCGGAATCTCGCGAATCAGGCTGACGTTGGCCGTCACGTCGTCGCCGCGGGCGCCGTTGCCGCGGGTGACCGCGCGCACGAATAAGCCCTTTTCAAAAGTGAGCGACACCGCCACGCCGTCGACCTTCGGCTCGACGATGAATTCGAGTCCCGTGCCGCCGAGGGCTTTGTACAGACGGTCGCCGAAGGCGCGAAAGTCGGCTTCGTCGTACGTGTTATCGAGCGACAGCATCGGGGCCTTGTGGTCGGCCTGCTGGAAGCCTTCGGACTTATCGTCGCCGATACCGAGGTCGGGTCCGGCGAACATGGGAAACTCCCGTTCCAGGTCGGCCAACTGGTCGACGAGCTTATCGAATTCGAAATCCGAGATCTTCGGGGCGTGCTTCTTGCGATACAGTTCCTCGTGCTCGGCGATTTGCTTCCGTAGCTCGAGGATTTGATTGCGGGGGGATTCCAGCATGGATGTCGGGAGAGAATAAAGGGGGGAGGGTGGGAAGGGGAAGGGTATTGATGCGGGCGTGCCGTCCGCATCAGGGGTGGTAGCGGTTTGCGGTTAGCGGTTGGCGGATGGGAGATGCATTTTCAGGTCTCTGGTCTCGGCCATCTGGTCTCAGGTTCGGGTGTTCGGGTTCGGGTGCAGGTCTCGGGATGAGTACCTGCAACCCGCCACCTTGGGCTGCAACCCGCCACCCGAAAATTATACTTACCGCCTACCGCCAACCGCTAACCGCCAATACCTGCCCCTTGCACCTCCGCCCCTTTACCCTTATCACCCACGCATGTCCCTCCCCCCTCTGCCCGCCAACCTCCGTGCCCGTCGTGATTTCCTCCGTCAGGTCGCCCTGGGCGCCGCGCTGTTTGCCGTGCCGGGCGCGTTCGGTGAGGCTCTGACCCGTACGCCGAAGCAGACTGAAGGGCCGTTCTATCCCGACAAGCTGCCGCTCGATACCGATAACGACCTGATCATCTTGAACAACGGCGTCACGCCTGCGGTCGGCGAAGTCACCTGGCTTTCTGGCCGCATCCTCGACGAGCATGGTGATCCCGTGCGCAACGCGTTGGTCGAGATCTGGCAGGCGGATAACAACGGCGCTTACCTTCACACCAAGAGCGGCAATGCGGCCAAGCGGGACGGAAACTTTCAGGGCTTTGGACGCTTCCTCACCGGATCTAACGGCGAGTATGTTTTCCGCACCATCAAGCCCGTGCCGTATAAGCCGCGCACGCCACACATTCACCTCGCCGTGCGTATCAAAGGGAAGAAGGAGCTCATCACCCAGTGCTACATCAAGGGCCATGAGCAGAATGAGAAGGATGGTATCTACAAGGGCATCAAGGATGCTAAGCAGCGTGAGAGCGTCACGCTGGCGTTTGATCCGCTCAAGGGTTCCAAGGCCGGCGAACTTTCCGCGCGCTGGGATGTCGTGTTAGGGTTTACGCCGGAGGGGTGAGCGAGGTAGGGACAGCACCACGTGCTGTCCTCTATTTCGAGGTAGGGCGGGCTCTCCGAGCCCGCCGTTGACCCGATAGGCATACATATCTCATTCGACGAACGGACGGCTCGGAGAGCCGTCCCTACCTAAGGGCTCACAGCTGCATTTTTCATCCGCCCACAAAAAAGCCCTCGGAAAACCGGGGGCTTGATGTTTGCGCGGGAAGCGTACCTTACTTCGCGCGGGCTTTGACGAAGTCGATGTTGGCCTTCACCTGCGGGACGCTGTCCTTCCAGTCGTTCTCGTGCTCGATGGAGATGTGGCCATCGAACTTTTGGCGGATGAGCTCCTTGAGGCAGCCGTCGATGTCGCAGACGCCCTTGCCGGCGACGACGACAGGGGAGTTGCCGAAGGTGGCCTTGTCCTTGAGGTGCACGCTGATGATGCGTCCGTCCAGGATGCGCAGGCATTCGACGGACTTCAGGTTCGAAGTGGCCCAGTGGCCGAGGTCGGCGCAGGCGCCGACGCGGTGGTCACGGCTTTCGACGACGCCGAGGATGTAGAGAGGATTCCAGACCTTGTACTTCGGACGATCCATCGAGCCGCCGTGTTCATGGAAGGCGACTTTCATGTCGAACTCGATGGCAGCGGATTCCCAGTGGGCGATCTGTTCAGTGGATTCGGTGCAGACGG
>Ga0209500_10000800_pt1 | contig 25557 bp, 33 predicted proteins | sample S_140212_EF_Meta_FD_187323 | JGI IMG/M metagenome (GOLD analysis project Ga0209500, IMG submission 187323) | Freshwater microbial communities from Lake Simoncouche, Canada to study carbon cycling - S_140212_EF_MetaG (SPAdes) (version 2) | ecosystem: Environmental > Aquatic > Freshwater > Lake ...
ATCGTGTGCACCATACCACGTAGGACGATCTTATCACTGACGCGATATTCTTGTGTGAATCTCGTGCTGCCGTCACCTGTTAGCAAGTTAGTAGCAACTTCCACTGAGATGTAACCACTCGTTTGTTGTGTTGAACTGCGTTGGACGACGTTAACTGTTACACCAGTATTTTCCCAGTATAGACCATTTTGGTCATCTAGCATACCTGCACGTACACTAGCACCTACCCAACTACGCACAGCTAGTTTAGGACCAGGACTTGCAGTTTGATAACGGATACCGCCCGAGATGGTGCCTGTATTACCTAGTGTCGACTGTGCATTAACTTGGAATGTGTAGTCACCAATGATGCCTGTTACTAGGTAGAAATTATTGTATCCACTAGTGTCAATACCACTTAATTTAACGTTAGCACCAATTTGTAGTCCATGTTGCGTATCTGTGGTGATAGTGATTGCATTACCAACACCTGTACCTGCGGCACTAACACTAACTACGTCATAGTTAGCACCTAATAGTGTACCACTTGTCCACATTAGACCTTTACCAGATTGGTAACGGAAATATTTCTTACTTTGTCTTGATGCACTAGCACCTGTATGTGGTGTTCCTGTACCTAATAGCACGCCGCCGTCACCTGATCTATGTATAAAGAACGCACTTGGACGTACATAAACAACACCAACTACCGAACCAGTGACTGCCGCACCACCGCGTGCTTGGTAGGTAAATGTCTGTGGTGAAGGGATACTTAAGATAGTAAACGCACCGTGGGCATATTCTCCGTTAGCACCAGCTGACGCAATGTTAGCTAGGATCGGTGTGCCTGGTGATAGGCCGTGTGCATAAGCTGCTGTGGCTGTGATCGTACTTGGTGTAGCACCATCTGTTGTAAGCACAACTGGAGGTAAGCTGGCTGTACCGTAGAAACCAGCATAGCGTAAGAATGTGTCCCAACGATTTAACGGGAAGCCAATGTTAAAGCCTGACACGCGACGTGGATAGTAGTTGAAATAGTTTACGTCTGTTGGATTATTAACCTGATATTGACCTTCGCTGTTGGGGTTAGTGTGACTCTGTGTTGAAAGAGCACCGTTGGCAACAAACTGATGTCCTGGTAAGTTGACACCTACACGTGGTAAATTAGCCGTGCCAGCTACGAACAAGCCTGTTAATCTTAGGATCAAGCTGCCTGCACCAAATGCCACTGAGCCTACGCTGGTTCCTAGTTGACCACGACCAAACTGTGCGACGTTACCTCTGCCAGTACCGATAGTAGTCATCTTGACGATTTCTGTATTAGTGCCTGATGTGCCTGCGGCATCATAATGTAGTTTAGTGATAACAGTACCTACGGGCATGCTATCTACCGCCCATGTGTTCATATAAGCACGTTGTACTGTCATGCTAGTTCTTGATGTGATTGAAACAACGTTGGCAATTTCTGTGTTACCGCACTCAATAACCCCTGCACCTGTCAGGATATATGCGTTACCTTGGTTAGTACCAAGTCTGTTACGAATCACTGTTAGTGCGCCTGAACCACCACCACCTGCAACTGTCATAGCTTCTGTTACAAAACCGTTGACTGCTGTGGTATTAATAGTTTGAACTAGGATCAAGCTACCGTTAACGATAGTGTTAGCACCAGTGATGCTTAGTGCTGTCTGACCTGCTGTCAAGTTAGCTGTGGTAGTTGAGATCGCTGTGGTATTAGCAAAGTAGCTTAATAATATGTTGTCACCAACTGCGAATGCTCCAGTGTTACCACTGAATGACAATGTTGATTGATTCAATGAAGCCACGTTACTGGTCAAGTAGGCTGTGGTTGGTAGTTTGCCAACTGGGTCAGTGTTTTGTATTAGTGCGTAGTCGTTTTGTGCCCAGTTTGGAGTATTATTACCAACAAACAGACCGTTACTGATAATTGCAATATTTGAAGTAGTGATCAAAGTATTACCGATATAACCAGCATATGAAACCACATTAGGGAATATATCTGAACCCGGAACTTCGTAGATACTTGGATTGTCGTTGTTAACGAACAATGACTGCCATTTAGTATTTTGTAAGCCGTACTCAAAGTCAGCGTCGATAAGTGATGTTGGATTAGCGACACGTTGACGTTCAACAGCATCTGTAGCAAAGGGGCGTTGTGCTGGATAAGATGATTCGATATAGACCGCTAGCTTATCACTTGCACTCATACTTGAAGTATCAGTGGTAAACGTAACTGTGGTTATACCGTCAATGCTCTGCGGAAAGTTGACATCTGGTATGCTTGACCAAGTAACTGTGCCTAACAAGGTCGAGTCAGCGAAGTTATATATAAATGTCTGTTTAGTAGTGTTTAAGATCGCAATAATCGATGCATTACTGTAGTTACCGGGAATTATAATCTTACCGACACCAGCACCTGCGGGTGAAAATACGTATTGTTTAATCTGTTGTCTTGCCATTTTTTATGCCCCAAAAAGTAATGAATTTGACAAAATTGTAGCTTTTGTCGTAGCTGAAAATTTATCGTATGATATATTACCAGCTAGTTTGCTATTAGTAATAGTACCATCACTTACTGTACCTGTATTAAGTACATCACCATATACAATAACCCAAAAGTTACCAATCCACGCACTTGGTGGTGCGTTACCAAATACAATAGTAGTGCCAGCAAAGTTATAATCTATCTTAGGTTGTTTAACGTTACCGCCACCAACAACTAAGCTAGCATATGGATTACTTACCGTATATGCGACTCCACCAACCTGAGTATTGAAAGTTGCGTTGACCCCGTTAAACCCTGCGCTGATGTCATCTAGTTTAACAAAGTTACCAATCTGTGGTTGTTGACCAATGTATGCCATATCTTCTCCTAGTTCCTACCAACTACTACTTCAATAACGCCCGTGTCACCGTTAAAATCTTCTAATGCTTTGCCAATCACTGTACCAACTTGTGGTATATTTTCTGCACGGGCATATCCCTCGCCTGCTGATACCAGCATGTCACCTTTGCTAATAGGACCACGTACCTTACATGGTACACGTCCTAACAGTGCTAGAGTAACAACATTGTCACCTTGTAAGCTATCATTCATTCTGTAAGCTGGTTGTGTAGATACTACACCTGCTAGTTTGCGACTCATGTCTGAGTCACATAGTGTAACTTCTTGGTTACCACCAAAGTCTAATACCGTGCCTGGCTCATAAACATCATCTGCTTGATATTGTTCAGCAACGTCAGCGTATTGTGCTGATGTTGATTTTAAGAATGCAGTATTAAATGTAGCACCGCTCGCACCAATGTTACCTACACCAGTGGTACCACCATTACCAATAGCGATAGCGTTGTTTTGATCATTTACATAGATAGTATTACGAACACCTAGTCCACCCCAAACTGTCATAGCACCTGTGATTGAACTAACTGAATTAACTGTAGATGTAATATTTGAGTTAGCTACCCATAGATCAGCATATCGGAAGCTGACATTGGCTGTATCAACCAGTGTGGTTGGTGGGTTTGTTAAGTTAGCAAATAGTTTATATCGACCATCTGATGCTGTGCGAGTCAGACCTGTATAGCGTGTAGCTGTATCAACATACGTACCAACAAAGCCTTGATCAATAGCATCACCTACGTTGGTATTAGCTAAGAACAAGAATGGAGTATTAATAGTCAAACTATTTGTTGATGTTGTATTAAATGCACCTGCTACTGTCAATCCACCTGATACTGTTATTGTGCCACCAACGTAAACGGCACCAGTAATACCAGCACCACCTTGTACCTGTAGTGCACCTGAAGCTGTTGATGTTGAAGCAGTACCGCTGGTAACAACAATTACATTGGTATATAGTGATCCGCTAACACCAGCACCACCTGAGACACGCAGTGCACCAGTCGTAGTTGATGTTGCTACACCAGCAGCCGCATCACTGACTGTAACACGTGTGTTACCAGATGTAGTAAATGCCATTGATGTTGTACTTGGCCAGTAAATACCTGTCGCTGAACTTGTTGTAGCATAGATACTTGGAGCTACCGTATTACCAACTGGGTAAGCATTAGCTGTGATATAGATTGTTGCTAGTCCACCTGCAATATATGTTACTGAGATGTTATTAGTACCTGCTGTAGGTGCCTTGCCTGCATTAAAAATTAATGCTGTAGATGTTACATAGTAGTCAGTATCGGGAATCTGTAAGGTACTACCTACTTGTACAATAATATCAGATGGTTTACTGATACCTTGTTGTAGATTAAATTGTAGTGTGCTACCATCACCACTAAACCGCTGGCTAGCAGTAGATGTGGTTTTAACTACTGGTTCAAAACCAATATAAGCCATGTTATGAGATCTCCATAATGCTCATTACGCAGTCTAGTGAGTTAACTGTGTCGCTAACTACCTTAACATTATCGTTGGTTTGTAACACGACTTTTTGGTCACCACCAATGATTACCAGTGTGCCGCCTGCTGAAATCGGTGCTGATTTAACTAGATACGTTAAACTAGAGCCGTTAGCTACGAACGCACTAGCATAAACAGTTGAACCACTTGTGTTTGCTACTGATAATCCAAGTACCACTGATGTAATACCACCACCTACAGTATAACTACCTACAGTGTTTGCGATTATCCCAACGTTTGCTAATGTTTTTCTATAAAAGGTATTTGCCATTTTGTTTTCCTAATTATCCACCTAAAGCGATTGCTAAAGCGGTTGCGTCTGCTTGTGATGCAGCTGTTGCACCATTAATAGTCAATGTTCCAGCAACAGACATTCCTGTTCCGGTAATGTTAGCTGTAGCTGTGCCATCAACTGTAAGTAAAATTGTACTATTTGAGCCTGTGTCTGTAATAGCTATACTACTATCACCTTTGGCAATAGAATCAACACCAACAGCACCCCCAAAGGATATATTGCCTGTTGTGGTGATATCACCGGTTGCTGCGCTAATTGTTAAAGGGCCGACTGTGAGTCCGTTGTGGACCACAAAGTTTGAGTTAGCCATTGTTCCATATCTCCCAAATGTGCTATTATGATCTTGCTTTAAGATATTTATGCCGCAGATGAAAAAACTATTATATGGTATTTTAAGTCAAAAAAAATAGCACCCTTAGGGTGCTATTTTAATATTAACTGCGTAGTTAATTACATCATTCCGCCCATACCACCGTGCATACCTTGCTGATTCGCTGATTCTTCTTTAGGAAGTTCATTGATCGCACAGTCTGTTGTTAACAATAAGCCAGCAACACCAGCGGCATTTTGCAGTGCGCAACGTGTTACCTTAGTTGGATCAACTACACCCATCTCAAGCATGTCACCGTAGATTTCGTTGGCGGCATTAAAGCCATAGTTGCCAGTACCTGATGATACTGCATTAACTACAACACTGGCTTCACCACCTGCATTTTCTACGATACTACGTAAAGGTGATTCAATAGCACGTAGGACGATGTCAATACCCACTGATTGGTCGTGATTTGCACCTTTTAAGCCTAATACAGCCTGTCGAGCACGGATCAGTGCTACACCACCACCCGGAACGATACCTTCTTCTACAGCTGCTTTGGTAGCGTGAAGTGCATCATCAACACGGTCTTTTTTCTCTTTCATTTCTACTTCTGTTGCGGCACCAACTTTGATCACAGCCACTCCGCCTGAAAGTTTAGCTAGACGTTCTTGAAGTTTTTCTTTGTCATAATCACTAGTAGCCGCTTCAATCTGTGTGCGGATAGTTGTGACTCGTGCTGTGATATTTTCAGGTGAACCTTTACCATCGATAACGATAGTGTTGTCTTTTGAAATTTCAACACGACCAGCTTGACCTAGTTGTTCAAGTTTAGTGTCTTCGAGTTTCATACCAACTTCTTCGCTGACTACTTCACCGCCTGTTAGGATTGCGATGTCTTTGAGCATTTCTTTTCTGCGATCACCAAAGCCTGGAGCCTTAACAGCCGCAACTTTAATTGTGCCACGCATGTTATTAACTACCAAGGTGGCCAATGCTTCACCTTCTAAGTCTTCAGCGATGATAAACAATGGACGACCTGCTTTAGCCACCTGTTCTAATACTGGAAGGATTTCTTTAATACTTGAAATCTTCTTTTCATAGATCAAGATGTAGGGTTCATCTAAATGGACTTCTTGACGATCACCTTGGTTGATAAAGTATGGACTTAGGTAGCCACGGTCAAACTGCATACCTTCAACTACTTCAAGTTCCATGTTCAATGATTTACCATCTTCAACAGTGATAACACCTTCTTTACCAACCTTTTCCATAGCATCAGCGATGATCTTACCAATTTCATTGTCGCTGTTAGCTGAGATAGTGCCTACTTGTTCAATGCTGGCTGTGGTATCACATGGCACTGAGATCTTTTTAAGTTCAGCGACCACTGCGGCCACTGCTTGATCGATACCACGTTTAAGATCCATGGGATTCATGCCAGCGGCTACTGCTTTGTTACCTTCTTTAACGATAGACTGTGCTAGAACTGTAGCTGTTGTAGTACCATCACCCGCATCATCCGATGTTTTACTTGCTACTTCTTTGACCATCTGTGCGCCCATATTTTGTAGCGCATCTTTTAATTCAATTTCTTTCGCCACAGTAACACCGTCTTTGGTGATATGTGGGCTACCATAACTTTTATTGATAATAACATTACGTCCTTTAGGACCTAGGGTTACTTTAACTGCATTTGCGAGGATGTTTACACCTTCGATCATTTTACTGCGAGCTGACTCGCCAAATTGTACGTCTTTTGCACTCATAACTATTCTCCTTGTTCAATAACTGCGTAGATTTCTTCTTCGTTAAGGATCAGTACTTCTTCACCTTTGATCTTAACTGCCTGTCCGGCGAACTTACCAAATAGAACTTTGTCGTTGATAGAGACACTCATAGGAATAACTGTACCTTCGTTGGTGCGTTTACCTGCGCCAACTGCTAGGACAATGCCTTGATCTGGTTTTTCTGCGACGTTATCTGGAATGAATATGCCGCTGGCTGTTTTGGTATCTGCTTCGATACGACGAACAACTACACGGTCATGTAGAGGGTTTAATTTCATGTTTATTTCTCCTAATTAAGCAAATAAAATTTTCGTTCCGCCCTTGTATAGGCACGAAACAACTAGTATACACTAGCAAGAATATTTAGTCAAGTCTTTTTGACACTCTTATAAAAACAAAAGCCCACCGAAGTGAGCTTTTGGGATTTTCTGTTGCCACGCATTCCTGCGCCGGTCTTGCTATTGCTTATTAGGCAGCAAGTAAAACTGCTGAGTCATTAGAAGCTTGACGACCGAAACGGAAGTTTTTGCCCATAGTAACTTTCACAGTACCAAGTGTATTTGCTTTTTCTGCATTTACGGTTTTTGCTTGGATTACGTCCATCGCCTCTCGTGTTGCCTTGTTCGCTATCTCACGCTGTCGAATCTATTTCATCCCCATCATAAAGATACTTATAAAACCACACTTAACCTACTTAACAACTGATTTATAAGTACACTTATGGTGGAGATGGCGGCTTGTCGCAGGCCGCGTCCAACATGCCTTCACTACAAAGGGATTACAACAATTCTTTAGTACCTATTAAACTGGTACGATATTTGATGCTTGTTTGCCTTTAGGGCCTGTCGTTATTTCAAATTTTACTGCTTGGTTTTCCTGCAATGATTTGAATCCTGAACTTTCGATCGCTGAGAAGTGAGCGAATAAATCCTCACCACCTGCGTCCGGAGTAATAAATCCAAAACCTTTTGCATCATTAAACCATTTTACTTTTCCTGTTGCCATTTTACTTGTATTTCCTTAATTTTAAATTTGTAACATTAGGTATGTTACCGACCATCTTGCATGATATATTTTATTAAATATCCCATACTACAATTCATCATCAATGTCTTTACGCCACTCTTCGTAAGCTTCAAAGAATTCTTCGGCCATAACTAGTAGTATAACTACCACTACGCCTACTAAAAATATTTCGCCCATGCTAATACTCCTAATGCTATCCAAACCAGTCCTTTAAGCAAGAAGAATATAAAGGTACCAAATATTACCCAACGGGTCTTTGGACCTCCAGGGATCGGACATTTATTCAACGAGCTGTCCACCCACCGTTATACCAAACTTCAACTTGACCTGTTACCTTGTTAAGTTGCTGTTCACCATTCCAGTGACCTTCGTTAATCTTCGATACTTGTCGTTCTGGTGGAACACTACCATATCCAACTGTTCGTGCCCACTCAATTTCTGTAAAATAATAGTCTTTATCCATACAGATATTTATAAAGAGAAAAGGCCCCCAAGGACCTTTTCATTCCTCACGCTTCAATTAAGAAGGATTTACTGCTACTTCTGTTTCAATACCAGCACGTGCCTTGATAGCTTCTAGACTTGGCTTGGTAACTTTAACAGTGCCTAATGAATTGTATTTTGCATCTGCCGCGTCAATAGCCGCAGAAAACTTAGCATACAAGTCAGTAGTCTTAAGATGCTTAACAGCGTCAGACTTAGACAAAGCATTTGGTAATTCGATAAGGTTGATATCCTTATGACCATCTTTGTTTAAGATCTTAACACGGCTAACCATGTCATTAGCGAAACGTACTTTAGTTACACCATTAAGTGTAGATATACCGATTACTTTAAACATAAATTTCCTTTTCTATAATGTAGATAAAAATTACCCTGGAATGTGCATAGCACGAATAATGTGACAGTGATTAGACCCACCGTTCATATTCTTAACCATTTGCTCAGCCGCTGATTGATGCATGGCATCTACAGTGACGATATAATGGCTAGGTCCACTTGACATCCACGCACCACCCTCATTAATGTTATTAGTGAGAACCTTGTACATGACTTCAAATTTCATAATTTTTATCCTCAGTTGTTAATAAAGATCTATCTTGAACTACGAAACTTTGGATCGCTCCAAAAGTTTCCCCCATCTCAAACATATACTGCCAGAACTCCTGTTTGACCGCAGTAGTTTGAAATTCAATGTCCGCTAACACTAGTTTTAGTGCCTGCGGAGTGATGTTACCACCACATGTTCTTGTTAATTCTGTATAAGTGTTTGTTTTCATATTATAAGTATTATAGCACCTTTTGGTTTGATTGTCAACCAAAATCTGCACTTTTTTACCGTTTTTCTGATGATTTTCGCTATTCATATTCAATAGTATAGCAGATTTTGGCTTAAAAGTCAATCAAAATTTATTTATTTTTGATGATTTTATACTATAATAAGTATTGTATGGAGTGTAAATTCTTACAAAATGGCGTGGCCATCCAATATCATAATTTTGTCAAGCCTTGTTGTACATGGAAGGCCGACGATCAGTGGGTCCAAGAGCACAATATTAATAAGATTGATTTGGTTAATTGGCACGATCATCCAGATTTGATGCGAGCTAAAGAACAATTAAAGTCTGATATTTGGCCCAAAGGCTGCATCGATTGTGAAAAAACAGAAAGCCAAGGTAGACAAGATAGCATTAGACTAAATGGAATTAGTGCGTATGGGCATTATGACGAAAAAGATATCACCTTAGAAATCAGACCCGGAAATGTTTGTAACTTTGCCTGTCAAACTTGTTGGCCTTTCGCTAGTACCAGAGTAGCTGATTATTATAAAAAAGCAGGATTAAAAGATCGATTTGCAGGTCTTATTAAAAATGACTTTAAAAACTACGATTTCTTATTACCCATAGTCCATAGATTAAAATCTATCATAATATTAGGGGGTGAGCCTTTTTATGATCCCAAGTGTTTAGAATTTTTATCCTGGTGCAAGACAAATACCAAATCGGATATTTTAACGTTTACTAATGGATCAAGCCTTGATCACGATTTAATAGCATCATTTCCCGGAAAATTTACTTTGGTTTTTAGTTTCGATGCGGTAGGGCGGCCAGCTGAATATATCAGATTTGGTACTGATTGGTCTAAAGTATTGTCAAATTTTAATCAGGTTCGATCTATAAAAAATGTTGAGATCAGAGTTAACATAACCACATCAGTGTATAACTTTTATTACTTCCCTGATGTTATTGATTTGTTGGTGTCAAATTGGCCATCAGTGGTAAGTTTTGGTCCTGCTATGGAGGGACATTTCTCAGAGAAGGTCATACCTATTGAATTTCGACATAGATTAATTAAAAGATTAGAAACATCAGTGGCTCAGCTCTTAATAGCCAACATCGAGAAAGATCAAAAAAGTAATGCTGTTAATGCTGTTAATACTATCATCAACAATCTTAAGATTTTACCCTATGATCCCGAGTTGCATGATCAATTTAAAGATTATGTTAATACTATCGATACAGTAAAAAAAGCTAATCTTAAAGATTACTGTCCAGAAATAGCTGAACTATTAGACTAATATCCCTGTTAGATTTTCCATATAGTTTAAATCATTCTTCCTAGTTGAAAGATAATTGAGTATCTCGGGATTGTTACGTTTAATCAACTCCTTTTGTACAACGCTATTCATGATTTGTTCTTTAAGATCGTCTAATCGTAGGCAAGCAATTAGTTTGAATATTTCTAATTCTCTGAGAGGGGTCCAAGTTAATGTTCGGCCAAAATGCCAATGTTGCCAATCATTGATATTATAGTCACAACATAATTTTAATGTTTCAGCAAAAGTTTCACTATCATAATTACGGGCCTGTTCTTCCCAGAGTCGACGATATTTTTCTCTATTATAATAAGCACTGTGCAAACTATCCTTGTATTTAGGATCAGCAAGTAAGGTTGGAATCGACGTACCGTGTGATAGTAACAACAGATTAGCTGTCGCTGGACTCCTGACAGTAAATTCATCTCCAGGAGCACCACTGGACAAGTAACAAGAATCAGTCCAATGATGTATCTGCGTGTATCCCCATAATTGGGATAGATATCCATGATTTTTAAGATAGAAATAATCAAAATCACAATGTGAACATTTTACTAGTTCGTAATTATCTGTATGTTTTTGTATATAAGAAAAGATCAGTGTCGTATCAATTCCACCAGAAAGGAAAACCTTTAACGGTTTATCTAATCGATCAATGAAAGTTTTAATCTTATGATCTAATATCTTATCTACACTGTCGCAAACTTCAGTCAGCGTTTTCGGAATTACGTCAATCCTGCCCACTGCATCAAACTTTGAATGTATTAATTCCATACTATTTTTTAACATAACATAACTATCAGTCCAATAGGTTTCACCTATAGGTCTTAGATTAGTTAATCCAATATTTACGTCATACCATAATGGAAAACTGCGTAGTTTGTCTGTTCTAACTACTAGTCCTTGATCAAAAACTTTTATCACACAAAAGTTTCCAGAGTGTTTAGGTTCTTCTTCAGATGATATTTCAAGGACCTTGATAGATAAATCAGCAGTGTCGAGATAACCTTTATACCATATATCATTACCATGCTGATCCTGGGTATGGATCCATCCCTCATCAAGACTTATAACAAAGTTTTTGGTTTGATGATTATATGGAAAATTATTTTGTTGTTGCTTACTAATATGAAAAAACATTATATCTCTTTAATTAATTTAGTAATATTATAGTTAAATCTCAAACCTACTATAGCGAATCTGTATTCTGAAGAATCATTTAATTTAAACTTTAATTGTAATAATGTCATCTCTTTATAATAATTTCATCAGCCAGACCATAGTCGACTGCTTCTTGCGCTGACATGAAATTATCTCTCTCCATGTCTTTACTTAGTTCTTCAAAGGTCTTGCCTTTACTGTTATGATCTACGTAGATCTGCGTTAAAGTCTTTTTCATCTTAAGGATTTCATTAACCTGAATTTCCATGTCTGTGGCTTGACCACCAGCGCCGCCTGATGGTTGGTGGATCATGTGACGGGCATTAGTAAGTATTAAACGTTTACCGGGCGCACCTGCTGTGGCTAATAAACTACCCATACTACAGGCTTGACCCATGACAATCGTACTTACATCAGGTTTGATGAATTGCATAGTATCATATATAGCCATTCCAGCAGTGACAACACCACCGGGACTATTAATATAAAATAGGATGTCTTTGTTAGCATCTTCGCTCTCCAAGAACAATAATTGTGCTACGACCAGGCTAGCTGAGTGTTCATTAACATCTGTATCCAACATGACGATGCGATCTTTAAGCAAACGTGAATATAAATCATAACTACGTTCACCCTGGCTGGTACGTTCTAAAACCATTGGCACTAAATTTGGCATCTATCTTCCTTTATATAAAATATACATCCTTAACGTAGCGATGTGTTGCTAAAATTTCTAAATAATTCTCTGGGGCCTCTATTAAATCAGCTAATGGTATCGCTCCTGTTGACAAATAAGGATGGCCCCAGGGCAAGTCTTTGTTTATAAAAAAATCACTGTGATTATCATAATATTGTTTTACTTTTTTACGATTTGATTCTATTAGGTCATGTGATGAATTCCAAAACCTTACTACAAAATCTGCACTACAGTATCTAAATGGTTTAAATGCATTATCAAAAATATATTGATCATTATCAACGGCCAAATCCTCTAAGGTTTTACCTATTTCTGCATATAGAAGATATACAGTACCTTCTTTAACTGTGTCTTCGAATAAAACATATTCTTCATCTTTTAATTGGTCAATTTTAGGTAATTGATACCAAGTTACGTAATGATGTGGTTTATTAAAATCTCTACTTATAGCTTCGCATCGATGTACTAATATGTTTAAATTGGCCAACGCTTTTCTAACATTGTCCGGAGCCGTCAGCCAATATTCGTGTGTTTGTTGATTTAATAATCCATGATATACTTCAAATATGTGATGTAAGTAATTCAGAGTGTCTTGGTCATCCACTGAATTTAATGATTTATCTATTAGTGGTTTATGATCATTAATAATTTTAATTGTTTCATTGATCAATTGGATAGAATAAACACTCTGTTCATCGATGCTGCCAAACCCACCAAATCTACTAGGATCATCTATAGCAAATTTTTTCTTAGCAATTAATACTTTATGAATCCATCGGTCGGTAACTGATGTATTTCTTAGTTGAAATTTTAAAGTAAATTCTTCTAAATTTTGATTAGAATAGGTAATATAAAAGTTATTAAAATCCATCACAATAAAGTATTTAACGACGCTCAGCTAATTGCTGACAGTAAACACAGAGCTTAACACCCTTGACTAGTTCCTGCCGCTTTTTAGGAATCTCATCTCCGCACTCTTCACAGTGTGTAAGACTAGGCTGACTTGCTTGGACTTCTAATGCTCTACGAACATTAGCGATTGCATTCATGTTGTTATGTATAGCATGTAGCTGACCCATTTCAGCTTCTTCTTCGTTGTTATAAACAAAGTCGTCGTTTAATTTTTGTTCTTTTATCATAGGCTGTCATCACTTAATAGTGGTTTATCTAATTTATCCATTGCTGGACGTAGCTTGATTAATTCTTGATACATCACTGCCGATAACTCACGCAGTTGTTCCATGCGAGGATCGTTTACATCAGTGTGGCGCATGATTTCATTCACCAAACCAATCTGTGTTTCTAATTCTTTAAGTTTATCTACCATGAACTATTATAATACACTTTCAGGCCTAAGAACAAGTCCGCTTTAGCCTCTTTGACGAATTCAAGATCCTGTTGCTTATAATAGTCATCACTGTCATCGCCAAAGAAGAATCCTGTGGTACCTGGTAGATTGTCCGCTAGGATATCTGCTTCTAGGTTTTCGATATCCGTCCAGGTCAGCTCAAGCTCAACGCCATTGAACATTTCAGTGTCACTTTCGGCACCTGGGCGACCTTGCTCTTCCCAAAGACGTTCCATCCAACCATGTAGGTTTGGGTGTTTGCGCCAATACATTAGTTCTTTTGGTTTAGTACAGGTGCTCTTAAATTCCCCTGCTTCTTTATCAAATTCCCCATTGTCCCAATATTCTGTTTGGGCACCAGCTTTGTTAGCTGAATAAGCATACATGTCTAATCCCATTTTAAGACCTTTCTTAACTGTTTATAAGTGCTAGTATACTATCAGTTTATTCATTTGTCAACCAAAATTTGCCTTAAATATGCTTATGATTTATACTGATACAGACACATGTTCTTGGCATGTCAATAACCTTAATATAAACAATAACTTAAATGTGGCTGTTTTTCATATGCCTTACCCTTATAAATCCTCCTTTTCTACTGCTATCGATCAAGCACTAAAACAATATGATCGCATAGCTATATTAGTCTCTGAACTGCATTTAGATTCTGCGGCATTTTGTTTAAAATATCAGGATCCTAAGATACAGTATTTTATCTGCGGATTCGTAGATAGCGTCGATTCGACTCCATGGATGGACTGGTTTATAACTACATCAGGTTACTATCAAAGTCATCAACTAGAACAATTATCGCCTTATACAGTTAAACCTAAAATGTTTGACATATTATTAGGACAGCCAAAGCCACATAGATATCTAATACAGAGCTATGTTAAATCATCAAGGTTAACTGATCAAGTTATCATGACCATGCTACAAGATAATAATTTAAGTCCCATAAGCCAACAGAGAGACCCTAACTGGCTTTGGGAACCTGGAATTACTGCACATGATACCTTACGTGGGTCTATTACACCTATAAAATTTAATGGACAGCAAATGTCATTAAGTCAAGTGATTCCATTTAGCATATATAATCAAACTGCCTATACTGTAGTTGCAGAAACTAACTATGATAATCATTATAGTTTTTATACTGAGAAGATTGTTAAACCTATCCTAGCAGAAAGATTATTTATAGTGTTTAGTGGACAGCATTATTTGCGTAACTTGCGCAGTTTAGGATTTAAGACCTTTGATAGTATCATCGATGAAACATATGATAGCGTAGAAGATTATGATCAGAGATTTAAACTAGCCTGTGAACAAATACAATATTTGTGCGAACAAAGTCAAGAAGAAATACTAGCAAAGATACGACCTATCGTTGAACACAATAAAAAAATTATGCTTGAAACAGATTGGTACGGGAATTTTGCTAGAGAATTTCGAGCTGTTTTGCTCGCTCAAACAAACTGAAGCTGGCCAAGTTCTTGCCTTTGCTTTCACACATGATATCAAAATTATCTAAGAAACTCAGTGCCCAATCATTAGTAGCAGTGTTCCAATAGAAGTCACTGTGGGCACGCAGTTTGCTTTTCTTGTGTCCTGATTCTAAGAGCTGGGAGTAATTAGGACTTTGATCAGTGCTATGTCCAACGAGGTAATCTTCGCGAGATACACTATAGTGCATAGTAGGACGAAGGCCACGCCAACTTTCTTTAACTTGTTCAACTCGTCTGTCATCAGGTTGGATATATTCTCCTTCTCTGACCCAATGATGGTGGATATCAAGAACAATAGCGACATGCTTAGAAAGATTAAGGCAATCGTCAAGTCCATGGCTTACTTCTTCGTTCTCAATAGTGATAATGTTACGTGCTTCGGGTGATAGTTTTGGCAAGGCATTAAGGATACCTTGATAACCTTGTTTACCTGAGATATGCACGTTGCATTTAAAGTCTTGGAACTTTTGTCCGTAACCCATCCAACGTGCCATGTCTGTGTGGTATTCAAATTCTTCTATGCTTCTGTGAACAATAGCTTCAGAAGCAGACGCCAAAACTGTAAATTGACCTGGATGAAAAGATAAACGGACGTTCCTGCTACGAGCAAGCTGACCCACTTTATTGAACTCTTGTTCGCAAAAATTCCGCACGTCATGCTTATGCCAAAAATAACTCCAAGTAGACTCTGTATATACTGGTAGTATATCACTTGATAAGCGAACCATTCTAAGGGATTCATCTAAATTACCTACACGCTCGACAAGTTTGTATGTTGATTGAATGTTATGGACCATAAGGTCCCAGAGACGTTGCTCTGCCACTTCGCGGGTTTGTCGATTGAGCCAGGCTACAGTGGTTGTACCAGTATTTAATTCTTTAGCAGGGTCGGTAGATTTTATTCCGTTGACTTGTTCTGGATCGTCGATCCACTTGCAGGCAAAGCCTATTCGTTTAGTAGCCAAGATAACGTCTCAATTCTTTGTCTTTAGGTTCAAATCGTTCTTTGTTAAAAAATATACGATAGCTTTCACTGCCGTATTGTCCGATACCATAGAGCATTGTAGCATCTTTGCCATCCCAAGTCAAGTAGTCTTGGGTCATGCGATGTAGTCTTTGCCAACGCACATTCCACATACCCAGGCTCCATATTACATCTTTAACAGCTTGTTCAGAAGCAAAGGTAAATTCGTATGGAGTAGACCACTTGCTTAGGAACAAAGGAAGGACTTGCTTGACAGGCTTGCGCCCAGTTTGGTTGAGCATGATCACCGCAACCATATGTTGCCAAGCTCGTATATATCGATTTTTGGCTGGTAGCTGTTCTTGTACCATCAGATCATCGCGTAAAGGAGTAACTGTCATAGTGCTAGTATAGCACCATTTTTTGGTTATGTCAATGCCAATCCGCGTTCTGGAAAGTAGTCTTTCATCACACCCTCACGATGTAGATCACTGGTAATACAGTGCAGGCCACCGTCCCAAAAGTATCTATGGCGGAAATTTATTATATGCGGAGTAATACCATGACGATCAAACGCCTTAAATACTTGCTCATTATAATTATTACATACTACATTCTTTTCATCGATGACCAACATGTTTACATCAAATACAGTTTCTTCTACATAGCCAACCCAATGACTTAACCACCCTTCGATGAAGTCTGTAAAATCGTCATTGAGCTCTTCACCCGGAACCCACCATTTGCCTTTGTTTTTCTCTTTAAGATCTAAAAATGGTCTAACAGCGTCCCAGCTTTGTCCTGGTAAATAAACAACTTCCCAATCCGGAAATGTATCAGCATAGGTAGGAATGTCACGTAAACTAACGATTAGTCCAGGAATCACAGGGCAGAATGTTCCATCAGCATGTCCTCCTGTATTAACGACATGACATCGATAGTTAGGAAACAGTTGTTCTGCTTGTTTTTTTAAAGCTATTTGATCTTGATGATAAGTGTGTGTTCCAAAATAAAGATCCTTACCAATTCTAGTAGTCATAGCTGAGTTAAATCTGATCATTTGTTCATGATCTACATAAATGTGTATTTTTTCATCGTCTATAGATGATAGTAGATCTCCCCAGGTAAATTCTTCAATGACTCCCAATTTTTGAATAGGATTAAACTTTTCATCTAATAGACCAAAATTATTTTTTAATTCTTCTAAAATAAACTTTGGTAATCTTTTTATTTCTGATAATTTTGGTAGGGATATAGGCCAGTTAGCACCTCGGAGATCTTTCCAATTATTTTCTGTTAGAAAAAATCTCGAGTTGAAGAAAAAATCCTCACCTAACATGATTGAATAATCCCGAGGAGTCATCGGCGGCGGAGAAATTTTGTTAGTTTCTGGATCTAGATAGAAAGTATAATCGTCACTTATATTAGGTCTAAATATCTTAACCCCAAATGATTCTAATAATTTAATTAATTTTTGAAAATCTTCTTCAGTTTCTCGAGCGATACGTTCCATCACATCACGAGCACGACTATTTGTGATAAACCTATAAAACTCTGGATTATAACTGCGGCCCACTATACAAGCCTTGAGAGGATCCCAATGTTGGTAAACACTATAAGTCATCTGGCCAGTCCCTAAAATAAGCGTGTTGGATATTACCTTTAACAAATTGATTAAAGCTCTTGTGTTTATCTTCTAAATCGCCCTCGAGTGGTGCTACACGTTTGAACGCAGACTCTAACTGTGCCATATCGTTAAATTCCATCATGATATGCCACTCGGGAATATCCATGCTACGGAAGCCCATCTTACAGCGTGTGATACGATATGATACCATCTTACCCTCATCTATTAGATGCTGTAAGAAACCTTTCATGTTGTTGACCCAGTCTAGATCACTGATGTCACCTTCTTTGTCTGCCCAAATATGATAGATATCCATTATAGTTGTCCTAGTAACTCAAATCCTTGAAAATTTTGTTTATATTTGTGCGCTTCACCTAGATAATAATACTTGTAGCCTAGGCTCTTATAGTAAGCACATTCATGCTCTATACTCTTAACGCCCAATCTTAAATCAGGATCTGCATAATCCCAGGCAAATTGAACAGAGTAGACATCATCTTTATTATACTTGGTTACCACTGACCAAGCAACCAAATTGGTAGAATCGTAATAACCAATCACATCATTATGCGGCCAGGTAAATTCACAGTCCCACATGGGTTCGACACTGGTAAAATGTTTATATTCGCAATACTTTTTGAATATTAATCCAAGTTCAATCGGGTCAGGGTTAGCTATCGATCTAGCTGAATCAAGTTGTGTATAGGTTGTCTTGCTGAGATCGATGCGGCAATATAATATTTCTAGGTTGTCATCATGCATGAAATTACTTATAGCGCCAGGTGACGATTTTATCTAGATCTGATTGACTCCACGAGTGGTAATAGCCTTTTTCTTTAAGTTGATCTGCGGCCACGTTTAATTTACTATTCTTTTGTAGGACAATAATAGGGCATAGACCAAAATTCATTTTAACACCAGCGATGAGTTCTTCTGTTTCTGGGTGATCATCAAGTGCTACTATGTCTTTTTCTAACAACACACTATTGGCACGATTGACAAGATCAAGAAACAATTCTGGATCTATATCGTCATACCAAAAGACCACAACTTCTTTAGACCAATCGTAGTCCGATAAACTTACGCAATCGTTATAAGGATCTTGTCCGTGGCGAATATCTATATTCTTTGATAATCTTGCCTGACGTGCAAATGGACATGGTGGCCAACCACCTAGACTAGGATGCGGAACTTCAACGAATTCTTCCATCCATTTTAGTAATGCTGATTCGACTTGCTGTGATGTTAACATTAATCAACAGTACCAAATTTTGCCCAGCGTGTAGCACCTAGGCAGACCCACCCAATTGCGCTACCAGGAGCAGGTGCTTGGTTCCAAACGATCTGACCGGTAATACCAGAATAATTTGGAATAGTGACAGCACTGGTCATGATTACTGTACCGATAGTTATTGAATCAACTTCCACAGTGCCGTCAGGATTGAGCGTGAGATTGTTTTTGCCGTTGGCTCCTAATATTAGTGTTTGATATCGAGGAGTATTAATGACTCCGGTATCCTGCCCCCGTTTACCAATGTTGATTTCAACTTCTTCATCCCATACACTTAGTACCGCACTAGGATCCATGGTATTGACCCCCACACGTCCTTTAGTAGTGTATAGCGTTGAACTTAGATATGCTTCACCTTGTGTTTGTAGATCACGTATCATACCCACACGTTGAATATTAGTATCGACGATATGATACCCTAGTTGATTACCTTTGATTATTTCTTTGCCGCCTTGGGTGATGCGATCTAATTCAAGCCCTTCTGTGCGTATCTTATTGAATATAATGTCACTGTAGCTAGCAAACAGTTCTGCATCTAGTTTGGTTTTCACTGCTAGTCCGGCAGCGTCAACGAATTTAGCAAATGCTGGAGTAGAATCGTCAATCTCGCCAGTGATAGATAATTTACCTGCTACAATCATATCACCTTTGACTTTGATCTCAGGAGCCCATACAGGCCCTTCAAATGCTGTAGCATGATCCATTAAGGTTATCTGCACTCCAGTAGCACGGTCTTCTATACCGATACTGCCAAACTGCTCAATGATACCACCTTTGATATGATCTCCAGTTAACGTTAATCCGTTAAAGTCAATAGCTGTCTGCGGAATGCTCTGTGGTGGAAAGTTACGACTGTCTAGCATATTAGCTAGTTTGTTCCCGATCAAGCTACTGATTAAACTGTTGAGATCAACTTGTGCTAGTCGCTGTGTGATATAACTGTTGATCTGTGTGTTGGCTTCTTGTGCTAGAGTTTTTTGTATTTGATCAGTTAATCGTGCTACTATTAAACTTAGTTGTTCTTGGCTGGCATTGACAAAATCAAACTTAGCCACACGATCAGCAATTTGACTGGCAACTAGTGTTTCAATAATACCGTTGACTTCTGTGGCGGCGATTTTCTTAACCACTTCATTGGAAATTTTATCACGCAGTTCAGATTCTATGGATATTCTAAGGCCGTCTATTAAAGAGGCAATGACTGGTTGTAGTTGCTCGTTGATATCCATAAACTCCCTTTGAAAAACTTAGAAACTGATAGTAATAACGTGTTCGTAGTTTTTCTTGATTAAACTCTTGTACATTAAATTCTTATGCACATAAAAATTAGTTGCTCCAGCATCAATGCTGAATTTGGCCATTTGTTTAAAAAACATACTGCGTCTAGCAAATGGGCCGTACATGGACGCATTTTCACCTTCTAGTTCATAGACTGTGGTAGTCCATGAATTTTTATCGTTAAAATCATAATCATGATGTTCTACAAACAATCTTGACTGTTTGTGATTATACACAGCCAACGGTTGACTAAACTCACGATCTTTAAAATCCTGGTTCTTGTAATCACGTAACGTAGTTACGATTAAATCTTTAGCCAGATCAGCTACTGCTTCTACACCAGCACGTTGTTCTTCTTCTGTACCAGCAAATGTGAAATATTCATCACAGGCCACCACCCAATCAAATGCTTTTTTATACTGAGCCAAATCATCAGCCCCAATATATGTGTATTTAACACCACTAGCGTCCAGGTATTTTTTTCCATCCTCAGTTAAGCCAGTGACTGATATATTCTTACAGGCACTGCTAAGAATCATTGGGCTAAAGCCAATAAACAACACACTAGCGGGTGCAGCGTTATAGTGAGCAGAAATGGCTGAGATTATCTCTTGTTTTTTTTGAACGATGTCTTGGCTTCTAGGGTTAAATTCTAGAGCACTGACAGAGATATTAGAGTAGCTGGCAAAACCTTGCGGCATATAATGTTCCAATTGTAACAATTATTTAGCGGAATCACGCACTAAATCTAATGTCACACAATGGAAGCTGCCACCTAGTGTACGAGCGTGCCTTAATGTTAGCGGTATACCGTCAATACCACATCGTTCAAGATCTTTGATAAGCTGGGTCTGAGCGGCGTCAATGACCACAGTATTTTCGTCGATTGACAACATGTTCATGCCTACCCATTTGCTGGCATAGGGATATTCGTGGAAGTCCTGTGCCACGACATCCTGAACCCAAATCTTCTCCCATCCATCAAATGCTCGAGGACAATTCACTTGATTAACTCGGCTAGCGTTCAGTGCTACCAGGCCTTCACGCAATGGTGTTATAGTTGAATCAATATGCACACCTGCATAGAAGTTTACTAGATCGATTTTAATATCAGGTAGTTGTTCACATAGCCATTCATATGCGGCACGATTACCACTAGGGCTTTCTAAGAATAACCAGTGGTCTCCAAGTCTTGAAACATTAGCCGCATCCATGATCATACCCTGATCCTTGGGCATATACTTGACATGCTCTGCGGCATCTAAGACAAAGCCTAGTGCCACATCTTCCATGTTACGACAAGGATACATCATATTAGGAACGATCACTGTTGATCCTGCTATGATTAGTCTATCACGTGGACAATAGTTATACATGCCGGCCAATTGAGGGAAATTCATATCCTGTGGTCGATGTACTTGTATGCGAAGTTGTCTGAGTGTGTTGGCTAGTACTTCTAAATCTTCATTAGCTTCGTCAACGATCCATTGTGGCACAGGACCACCAGGCACAGGAGTAGCTGTCCAAGTGGTTTTCTTAGATTCTTCTGCAAACACCGGATCCGTGGTTGGCCAATTAGCATTAGTAGCTGATCCAACTACCACTGATTTTAATCGACTCCACTCGTTACTACTGTTGATTATCATAGTATCTCTCATATATAAGATCTGCAATTTTTTCATGCTCTGAAGCTGTTGGATGAGTCTGACCTATCTTCCAAACTTCCTTTATGTCTTCCCAAGTAAGTTCAACTAATTTTATTTTTTTCTGATCACAGAACGCTCTTAAAACCGTTGAATAGTTTTTTAATTTAGATAACTCTTCATCCCTATCAAAATAATCCGTCACAAAAAATTTATGTGTTTCTGCTAGTTTATTTACAATGTCATCATTGTCTCCAGTAAACCAACAACCATCAACTGTTTTATCGTACATTTTAAAATTAACAAGATCAACCATACTACTAGCAAAATTTCCTAATATAAAATAATGCCTATTTTTACATTTCCAATGGAGTCTACCTGTTGTAGTCCACATAATAATAACAGACTCTATATCATTATTTTTTTCAATTTGGTCAACAATTGAATGAAAAATATATTCATTTGATCCAGCAGTTAAAGCAACATTTATTAACTCACAATCTAACTTATTAGCTAAATGTTGACTGTACGATAATTTGATATTCTCAGGATGCATAAATCTATTATAAAGCTCAGCACCATGTGTTATAGAGCATCCGCTAACTAATAACTTTTTCATACGTGCCCTGTTATTTGAAGTGTGTATCTTGGAGCAGCGCCTATATTAGCCGCCATGTGTGGGGCATCATAGGCCCATATTACTGTGAATCCCTTCTTCCATCCTGTCACAGGTTGGCCTTTTAATTCTAGATAATGTCCACTAGCCCAATCTTCTAAGAATACGATAGCACGACGGATCGTGTGTTCTTGTCCTTGTAGGTTAAACAATTCTACATAACGTTTATAAGTGTCTTGATGTACCGGCAACACTGTACCTGTTGACATACGATAGTAACTAGTACCAATGTCCTTCCATCCCAAATCTTCAAAATATTCAATAAAACGATGATTCCAGGTGGGTTGTGTCTTGCGCATATCGCACATAGCACCTACAAACTTACAACGATAGCCCATCTTAAGCCAACGTTCAGTGTCTAAAGGATTATTAAATGCTTCTTCTTGGTAGTCTAAATGTAGGTATTCATCGTCCCAAAAAGGATCAATGTTGATCACGTGGTCTAGTATTGCCATAGTGTATAACCTTGTATGATGGGTTGCGTGAGGTGTATCTGCGCCAAGGGTCTACGATAATGCTGCCGTGCCCTGGAGTAAAGTATAATTGCTGTTGTGGTAGTTCACCTGTGTAACCATAGGTGATCTGACGGTTGTGTGCCAGGAAGACAATAGCTTCTGTGTCGTCATAGACCGTATCACCTGTTAATGGGTCGCAATACATAAAATGTGCTTCGTGACTTTCTAGATAACTGCCGATCAGTAGACTGTAACTGCCTTCCAGCATGTCTACATCTGGTTTATAGGCTTTGCCATGGATGATGATAGGCAAATCATTCCTTTCCTGTAGATCTATTAGGAAGCATGCTAGATTATTAGCCTGCATCTCACGGGCATGCATGACTGTGTCAAATATATCATAGCCTAGATTTAGATTCTCTGCCAGATACCGTAGGGCAATATTATCACGTGGATGGCAAGGACCAGCATCGCCCATGCCCGCTGTCATGTATTTTGGACTCATGATACGGATAGTTGATTGTGCTAAGGCTTCTGTTACCACATCAACGTTCATGTTGCCATTCTTCATAGCCACGTCTTGTATCATATTAACCAGGCCAATCTTAGTTGAGATAAATGTATTGTAGAATACTTTGATCGCTTCTGCTTCATCCCAAGTGCCAATCGCATAGCGTGGATCATTTTCCATAAGGGGTCGGTAGAAGTCTTGTAACAGTTTTGCATCACCAGTCAAGCTACCGTCTTCAGTGCCAATGATCACCATCTCTGGATTAACCATGTCCCATTCAACACTGCCCATGGCTATCAGATATGGGTTGTAGATAAAACGGGCGTTGGTAATGTGCTTACGGAGCTCGCGTCGGGTAGTGCCTGGGAGAACAGTTGAGATTAATACTACCAGTTGATCTTTAGTCACATATTGGTTAATGTCTGCTAGTACCTGATTGACAATAGAATAATCAAAGTCTTTATTAGCTAAATGTGTGCTAGGTGTACTTCCATCATAAATTGGATCATGTGGTGTTTGTACTGCTACAAAGACGACGTCCTTGTCTACTACTGCGTCTTCTAAGGTATCAGAAATCTTAATCTTGTCACTGACCTTAGGGTAAATATCATAGCCAGTTACGTCATACTCTTGTGCCATTACTTCAGCACAGGCTAGACCTAATTTACCGATTCCAATGAATCCTACTTTTTGAATTGACATATATGCTCCAAATTGATCACATCTACGAATTTTTCCATTCAATCCTACCAAAAATAGAAAAACATTATTTTCATGGAGGAGTGATAGAAAAGCATCGCTATCATATATTTACAAAATTTCCAAATGTGTCTAAAATTTTATTCTATGATCAAGAGCCGTTGATTGATAATTTTATTGAATTTTGGCTTAAGGTGTTTGTCATGCATGTTAGTCCCCAAGATCCAACACAACTTATCATTGATATAGAAAAAACAGGGGCATTTACCTTTACTTCGCAATCTCCATTGGTATTAACTATTAGTGAAAAATCAAAATTAGTAGATAACCTTTGTTTAAAATTTAAATTAAAAAAATTGTATTATTTCTTTCACGGCTTTGCAGCGTTAGATTGGTATCGTGGTCATTATGCGTTGAACTACAACAAATCAATGGTTAGATCATATAAACATGATTATGTTTCTTTCAATAGGATTATTAATCATGACCGCAGTTATAGGATCTATTTTGTTAGTCTACTGAAAGAATACGGCCTATTAGAACACGGGCAAGTCAGTTTTAATGTTACAGATAACTTGTTTGATAATTGGCAGGATGAGACAGCCGATGCAAATACCAAATTAAGTAAGCATGCACGCCAACACGCAGACACGCACTTAATCGACATTGATAAATTAGTTATAGATAATCCAAATTTACCAGGTAGTGCCAGCGCAGATATACCACGTGATGTTGATGCATTTTGGCATGTGGTCACAGAAACAGTATTCTACTATGATAAACTACATCTAACTGAAAAGATATTCAAACCTATTGTCAGCAAGCAACCATTTATGCTATTAGCAGCACCCGGTAATCTTGCCTATTTAAAGAGTTATGGATTCAAGACCTTTGATTCAGTTATAGATGAAAGCTACGATCTTATACAAGACCACGATCTCCGAACTGAGGCTGTAGTACGACAGCTACACTGGTACTGTAATCTTACCCCAGGTGAAAAAACCAACGTTATCCAGCAGTTAGAACCTATAATAGACTACAATTTCCACCACTTTTATGGTGAATTTAGGCACATTATCACCAGAGAATTATTAGATAACATCAAAACCGTATTCCAAGAAATAGGCCATGATGATAGCCATATCAACTACACCAACATCCACCACGTCTTGACCCATTAAAAGCCTGCCCAAAATATAAATACTGTTATAACTATAAAGCAGTATTCAAGGAGCATGACATGGGCGACATATTCAAACTTATAGGTG
>Ga0209500_10000804_pt1 | contig 25519 bp, 32 predicted proteins | sample S_140212_EF_Meta_FD_187323 | JGI IMG/M metagenome (GOLD analysis project Ga0209500, IMG submission 187323) | Freshwater microbial communities from Lake Simoncouche, Canada to study carbon cycling - S_140212_EF_MetaG (SPAdes) (version 2) | ecosystem: Environmental > Aquatic > Freshwater > Lake ...
TCAACGAGCTTTATCTTCTAGGGACTGTGAAAAGTTCGTAGAAGGTGAAGCTGATGTTGTAGATTTTGAAAAGATCATCAACGACTTTGCCCTACTACGAAACAAGTGGTTGGGCATTATCAAAGCACTTGATCAGAAACAATGGCATCTAAGCAACATTGTCAAACTACGAGTGTCTGGTCTAGAAGACGCCAGTCTTTAAATTCATTATAATATGCGCAGATAAATATCTGCATGAAACGCATTGTACTAATCACAGGGGGTTTCGACCCCCTTCATTCTGGGCATATTGCCTATATCAAAGCAGCTAGAGAACTCGGCGATTCCTTAATCGTTGGAGTCAATTCTAATGAATGGTTACGCCGAAAGAAAGGGCAAGAATTTATGCCCTGGGAAGAACGAGCCACTATCATTGCGGCACTACACAATGTCGATAGAGTTATTAACTTTGACGACAGCGATAATAGCGCCAAAGATGCTATTAGAAAAGTTAGAGCAATATATCCAAGTGCTCAAATAATCTTTGCCAACGGCGGCGACCGTACCAAAGAAAACATTCCGGAAATGGATCTACTTGAAGAAATGCTACATTTAGATTTTGTATTTGCTGTTGGTGGTGAAGACAAAAAGAATTCAAGCAGCTGGATTCTCCAAGAATGGAAAGCACCTAAGACTGGTCGAGCTTGGGGATATTATCGAGTGTTGCACGAAGTTGGCAATCATGTCAAACTCAAAGAACTCACGGTTACTCCCAAGACTTGCCTTAGTATGCAACGGCATCAAGACCGTGCAGAACATTGGTTTGTAAGTGAAGGTACGGCCACAGTCTATAGCATAGATCACAGTTCAGACATGGATCTATTAGGTGAATATACACAACATCAACACATACATATCAATAGAACTCAATGGCATAAGTTATGTAATGAAACTGATCAACCCTTACGAGTTATTGAAATACAGTACGGCAAAAATTGTGTCGAAGAGGATATAGAAAGAAAATGATTAATATTTTTATTGGGTATGACCACCGTGAGGCCATTGCATACCATGTATGTGCAAATAGCATCATTAGACATTCTAGTAAACCAATTTCGTTTACACCACTTGCGTTAACGAACATGCAAGATTATCAAGAGACGCACACTGACGGTAGCAATCAGTTTATCTACAGTCGCTTTCTTGTTCCGCATCTTATGGAATACAACGGTTGGGCAATTTTCATGGACGGCGATATGTTAGTTCGTGATGACATTGAAAAGTTGTGGTCTCTCCGAGACGATACAAAAGCAGTAATGGTGGTTAAACATAATTACAAAACTAAAATGACAGAAAAGTACTTAGGTGCTAAAAACGAAAATTATCCTCGCAAGAACTGGTCAAGTGTTATTCTTTGGAACTGTGGCCATGCCGCAAATAAAGTAGTAACTCCTGAATTTATCGAAACTGCCACAGGCGCCCAACTTCATAGATTTACCTGGCTTGCCGATGAACTAGTTGGAGAGTTACCTAAAGTGTGGAACTGGTTGCCCGATGAGTTAGGCGCAAACCAAGATGCAAAATTATTGCACTATACATTAGGAACTCCTAGCTTCCACGACTTTGCCACAACTCCAATGGGAGACGAATGGCATAGAGAAAGAATTTATACTGACTATTGTTTACAAAGAAATCTATGATATTTTTAAGTAAAGAAGGTGAAGATGAATTTATAAATCTTTTTGCTAAAGGTTGTAACACCACACCTATTTCCACAGACGACTTTGCCTATGAATCATCAACCGATTCCATAATACTTCGAGGCATACTCAAACACAAGATTATGAAACGATGTTGGAAAGATAACAGAACTTTTTATTATATGGATACTGGGTATTTTGGAAATGAAAGAACTTTTAGAAATCCCAACGGTTGGAAATATTGGCACCGCATTGTTAAAAACGATTTACAACACAGTGAAATTATACCTCGTCCTGATGATAGGTTTAAGCAGTTCAATAAAAAATTTACGCCGTGGAAGAAAGATGGTCGTAAAATCCTAATAGCAGCACCTGATGAAAAACCCTGTAAATTTTATGGCGTTGACAAAGACGAATGGGTTAAACAAACGGTAGAAACCATTAAACAACATACAGATAGGCCAGTTGAAGTTCGAGAACGAGCACCAAAAAGAATTGACAGAATTGCTAATGATACACTTCAACTGGCATTAGATAATGATGTGTTTGCATTGGTTACCTTTAATAGTGTTGCAGCCATAGAAAGTATCTTTTATGGTATACCGGCATTTACCCTAGCTCCTAATGCCGCAAGTCCCGTGTCGTTACAGGATTTATCTAAAATAAATGAACCATATTATGCAGATAGCGATAAATTACATGCATGGGCCTGTCATTTAGCATATGGACAATTCCATACAACTGAATTAAAAAGTGGACAAGCAATGGGGATGTTATTAAATGGATGAGAGCTTAGACGGTTACTTTAGTAAAACTGTGCCTGGTATTGATGTTTACAGGGGAATAGCTAAAGGAAAACATATACATCAGCATTGGCAAGATAAAAAAGATTTCTATTATATAGATACAGGATATTTTGGAAATTTTATAAGCCCCGGTAATCCTGGCGGTCGAAAACTATTTCATAGAATAGTCAAAAACGATGTGCAAAAACATTGGTTAGAAAATCGTCCTAGCGATCGATGGCAAGAGATTTGTAAAATTGATCCCAGGTATCAATGGACTGGTTGGAAGATAAGCCGTCGCCGAGGTAACAAAATTTTAATAATTGTGCCTAATAGAAAATCTTGCATTTTTTACGGATACGACACTGAACCGTATGTCAACGGTGAAAAACCTTGGCTTGATACAACTATAGAAACTATTAAAAAACACACAGATATGGAGATTGTTATTAGAGAAAAAGGTAGTAGATCATCTAGGCAACATCATTCAATATTTGATGCATTAGATCAAGGAGTGTTTGCCACTGTATCATTTAATAGTATTGCCGCCATTGAATCCATTGCCTATGGAGTACCTGCGTTTGTGTCAGTACCGTGTGCTGCATCTGTATTGGCGTCGACTGATTTAACCAAGATAGCAACGCCATTCTATCCAGACGAAACTCTAGTCCAACAACACTGTGCTTCATTGGCCTATGGTCAATTCACTCCAGAAGAGATAGTCAACGGAACTGCTCATGAATTATTAACCAGAGTTGTTAAATGAAATTATTATTAAATGATAAAGAAATAGCAAGATTTCTCATAGAGTTAATAGATGTACACGAGGCATGTAAAAAAATCGAATTAAATGAACAATATGCTGCCGCTACTATTACTTGGATTATTGACAAGAAAAGTCAGAATAAATTTAGTATAGAAAAACTTCGAGATAAAATTAAACAAAAAATTCGCCACGCTGTTAGTAAAGATATGCGAGTATACATGTCTGCGGTGAATTCAAAAATTAACAATCATCACGATTACTATTATAAAAATATACATCAGCACATAGAATATTTTATTAAAACACTAGGTGAAGATACTATTATTACAGCATACAAACATCATCACAAAAAGAATTTTATTAAAACTGTTGGCTTTCAAATTGATCCCGATGCTGTAATGATACGTCGAATAAATTTTAATTCTCTAGAAGAAAATTGCTTATTGCGGAACACAGTTGGAAACGAAAATCTATTGGTATCTAAAATAGATAACAATTATCCTTTTTGGTTTATCGACAGCGGATATACTAATTTCATTGAGCCAAATAAAAAATGGCACAGACTGGTTCAAAATCATTTGCATTACAATCGATATTTTGATGCACCCTCTGATAGATTGAAAAATTTCACTTCATTTCCGCAGCCTTGGAGACAAGGTGGCGATAGGATTATGGTAGTTGAACCTGGACCATTTGCGGCCAGTATTTTTCATGCTGATCCTAAACTTTGGAGATACCAAATAGAAAGTGAGTTGAGAAAATACACCAACAGGCCAATTGTTTTTAGAACAAAAACAAATAAAAAAACAAGACAGAGTTTGTACAAAACATTGTGCAACGAGGACTTTTATTGCACCGTTAGTATCAATTCAAATAGTGCAGTTGAATCTATCTGGGCAGGTATACCAGCTATTACATTAGATAGACATATCAGTAATCCAGTAACAGTTAAAAGTTTAGATCAAATAGATAATTTGTATAGAGGGTCATTGGGTAATTGGCTATCGTGGTTGAGCTATTGTCAATTTACCTATGAAGAATTAATGGACGGTACTGCCCTAAGTATAATTAAACAATACCATGTCTAAATTAACAGCAGTTGCATATTATGGCGGAATTCCTCCAAATAATAATAATCTAGAAAAACCGTTGATTCTAGACAACTTTTGTCACGGGGTTAGTCAAGCTGGAGATATCGCAATCGCTCATCGGGGAACAAACGCCATTACCTGCGATGTTGCCCTTATTCAGGGTTTTGTACATGAGCACGGAAAATCAGCACCACACCTACAACTAAGGCAACAGGCTGTAGATTTACAAAAACAAAACGGCAAACGAAGTTTAATCGTAGACAGCAACTTATTTCTTTATGCTGACCCAAAAAATACAAAAACTTATCTAAGATATAGTTTTGACGGAATCTTTCCAACTACTGGATTTTATTTTGATCGAGATATAGATCCTACAAGATGGCAAAAGATCAGCACACATTTAAATATTCGGCTTGTGCCTTATCGAACATCGGGATCACATATACTTGTGTGCCTGCAGAGAAATGGTGGGTGGAGTATGAAAGGGTTAAATGTTCAAAATTGGTTAGATCAAACTATTTTAAAAATTAGACAGTACAGCAGCCGCCCCATTCTTGTAAGAATGCATCCCGGTGATAAAAAAATAAAACAAACACTAAAAATTAACCATAGAAATGTCACAGTCAGTCCCCAAGAAAGACCGCTTATTGTTGATTTAAAAAATGCGTGGGCAACGGTAGTACACAACAGCAGCCCAAGTGTAGCCAGTGTAATAGAAGGTGTGCCTGCTTTCCTTACCGATCCTTACCCAGAATACAGTCAAAGTTGTGAAGTTGCAAACAAAGACCTTGCCAAGATAGAAAATCCAGATATGATAGATAGGCAGACCTGGGTTGAAAGATTGTCTATGTGCCATTGGGATTTTGATGAGCTAAGGTCTGGAGAAGCTTGGAACTTTTTTAAACAATATATATGAAAGATTATAAATGGAATACGGTTTTTAAACCGTTGATAGAAAAACATAAACCAAAAACATTCTGTGAAATTGGGTGCCATGAAGGATTGACATTAAAATCTCTAACACCAACAACTAAAGATTTAGGATATAAAATTGGATACATAGGATACGATGCATTTGAATTAGCAATAAGGCCGACCTTCGAATATCCCAAAAATCCAATTACCAATGAGATGGAGCATAATGGTAAAGAGTCTGCATCTTACGATGTAATCAAAGAACGATGCGATAAGTATATTAAGAATGAACTATTAGAATCTTATAACTTAATCAAGGGCTGGACACACGACACATTAATTGGACCGCTGACATTTGATATGGTATACATAGACGGTGGACATTCTTACTCTACTGTTAAGTGGGATTACGAACAGGTTAAAGACAGTAAAGTTATAATATTTGACGACACTTATCCGGTGAAGTTTCCAGGAGTAGCTAAATTTATAGAAGAATTAAAAACTTCAGGAACACTAGTAACAGAACTAATTGAAAAAAATGACAACGGGAAGGTCATTATGCAATGTGCAGTAATTATTAACGAACAGGAAATAAAATGAAAAAATTAAACAACGGATGGGTAGTTCCCGATGACGATACTAGAGTGTCTTTCTTATTAGAAAATGACACAGACATGATGAATCCTTCCTACGAGGACAAATATAGAAAATTAGTCATTGAACATTTACCTAACAAAAGAACTTTTATAGATGTAGGGGCAAATGTTGGTATTTGGAGTTTGCCAATGACTAAACATTTTAAAAAGGTTATATCCTATGAACCGTCAAAACAAAATATTGAATGTATAAAAACAAATATCCCCACAGGTATAGAACTAAGAACAAAAGCAGTAGCAGACTTTGACGGAGAGGCCAAATTCCATCAAGCCGGAAAGAATTGCGGTGATGGAAAATTGTGTAGAGAAGGTGTAAAATCTGATTATATTGTTCCTGTTGTAAAGTTAGACAATGAAAATTTAGAAAATGTCGATATGATAAAAATCGATACACAGGGTTGGGAATTAGATGTTCTACGCGGAATGAGTAATTTAATAGATTCACAAAGGCCTTGGATAATGATTGAAATTAATCAAGATGTAGATAAATGTTGTGATCTATTAGAAATTTTAAATTATGAAACTGTCTATGTTAAAAGCAAACGAAATTTTGTTTGGGCACCAAAGACTGGACACAACAGTCCCACAGATACAACTATTTTAAAAAGATATTTAGGGCCTGGGCCTTATGCAAAACGATACGGAGGAAATTAAATAATGTTTAGTCAGGCATACTACGATTTAATTGAAAAATCAAAAATATTTCATCATAACACTAAAGTGTGGGGAGGACTACATATGGCATCGTATGTTCCTTCCATTAAACAATTAGCAATCAAGCACGACATCAAATCTTTATTGGATTATGGCTGCGGAAAAGGAAAACAATATTCCGATAAACATGAATGGGAACCCGGAGTTGTTTCAACATTAGATCGATACCTAGGTGTTGACGATGTTTATAAATTTGATCCGTGCTGGAAAGAATTTGAAACACCTCCCCCAGTGGACAAAAAGTTTGATGCAATTATCTTAATACAATGTATTGGATTTATTCCAGACAATGATATACCTATCCTTAAAGAAATGCTTATGAAACAAACTGCAAAATTTTGTTTGATTGGAGAAGCATATTCTACTTACGGAATTGGAAAAACAAAAAAACCAGGTGGAAATCCAGAACATTTTAGTGCAAAAAGAAGTCCAGAATGGTTTGCTGAACAATTTAAAGATTGGTCTGGTTCTGAGTTGGTGTTTAAATATACCTAATGTACAAATGGTAAAAAAATTGTTGAATGAAATTTGTCATTGCCAATATGCTTCAGTTCTTTTTACTTTGAGATCATCTTTTTTACTACGACCTAGTTTTTTTCTCCCCCCTTTAAGGTGGTCTAGGTAAGCTCCCCATTCACTATTGATCAATGGGTGGCCTTCTCCGGTTATTAGATGACTACTCCAATCTAATTCTTTTAGATTTTTAAACTTAGCACGAACTGCGTCGAATACAAAACTGTCATGCCACTCAGCGAGTCTAAAAATTCCGTTTTCAGCATCATCGTACATTCTTTGAAATTCATTTAGAAAAGAATGCACTAACGGACTGCGCAAATTCATAGCATACAATCCGCATTCTGTGTATTTTCCTCTGCGACCAAGAAAACAAAGATCTCGATCTGCAGGGATTAGTTGTTGTATGCGTTCTAGAGTAATGGGACTATGGCATATGGTATCAGCATCCATCCAGATCAATATATCTGCATCAGTGGTTCTTGCGCAATCAGTTATGGCATACACTTTGTGAGCGAATCTAACAGCGTGCCATTTAAAACCTTTGCCTGCATCTTTTCTTTTGCTTCGGACAGGGTCTTTAGTGACATCCCCGTTGGCTTTTGGAACATCTTTCCATAGTTCTTTGAATGCAGTTAGTGCAGCTACACTGTCGAGATCAGTTAAGGTAACATGACTGTGATCTCGTATTGCAGGATTACACTTTTCTGGATAAATGTGTAGAGTAACTTCTCTAGGCCACTGTTCACAAAAGCCGTCAATCATCTTTTGTGCATATTTTACAAGGCCTTCTTCGTGAAATGTGGTAACTACGGCAATTTTCATTTTCTTATAATCTTCCAAATTTGATAGTCGTCCAAAATAGTGAGTTGTTCATACCTTATTCTTCTAAAGAAATCAATATACTCTGTACTTAGTACAAGACCGTTGTGTAAAAAAATAACAGGCACACACTTTCTTGTTAAGTGAGGAATAAATTGAAAAATACCGTTATCATAATTTATATTAAGAAATATAATATCAATATTTTGCAATTCGTTCAAAAAATTGTGATCTTGTATGGGTATAACATTTTTATATTTTGGTAGTTGGTGCTGATAACTGACACAGAACACTGTATTAAACCCGTTGATAATATTTTCGATGTTTGTTTGATCAGATCCTACCACTATGACATTGTCTATGGCTTTTTTAACAGTTTTTTGAATTCTTTTTATAAATTTAGACATGATATGGATTAAATACTCAGTTATTTATTTTATATGAAATTCAAACTTTACAAAAACTTCGGAGCACTAAACAGTGTTCCAGTATTCAACGCCTTTGCCAGTGGCGTTAGAGTGTGTGGCCATGAAATTGTGGAAGATGGCGAAGATGTGGCGGTAATTTGGTCAGTTTTATGGAATGGTCGTATGGCCGGTAACCAACAAATTTACAATGCCTGTGTCAAACAAAACAAACCCGTGGTAGTTATCGAAGTTGGCAATTTGAAAAGAGGTCAGACATGGAGAATTTCTGAAGCCCATATCAATGGACTTGGAATTTTCGGAAATATTGAAAATTTAGACCACTTAAGACCACAAAAATTAGGTGTTGGCCTTCAACCTGAAAAAACAGGGCGGCGTGGTGAAATACTAATTGCCACCCAACACAGTCGGAGCCTTCAATGGCAAGGACAACCTAGCATGGAACAATGGATTCGTGACACCATAGTGAAAATTAAACGCTACTCTGGTCGAAGAATTGTGGTTAGGCCCCATCCTAGGTCACAAATTCGTGAAAAGTTTGCTGACGCGGTAATTGAGATTCCAAAGAAACTAGCCAACACTTATGACGACTACGACATCAACTACAACTATCATTGTGTGATCAACCACAATGCCGGACCATCCGTTCAGACAGTGATCAATGGCACACCAACTATATGTGATAGCTCAAGTTTGGCGTTTCCAGTCAGTGAAAAATGGGAAAATTTAGAAAATCCACAATTGCCCGATCGTGACAACTGGTTCTTAAAATTATGTCATACTGAATGGACTGTGGATGAGATTGCTCAAGGCATTCCACTTAAACGCCTCGAAAGCTACCTTGAAGAGAAATTAAAAATTAGGCCTTGATTTTCACAATTTTAGGTGCTATACTGTATAGATGCTAAAATCATCATTTGTCGAAGATATATTTCTTGAGTTCGTAGATCTGTGTGACAACAAGAATATTCAACTACAGCATCAAGACCAATCAGCAGCCAACAGTTTCTTTGTGGTGCTTTCCACCAACGGACAGTTGACCAAAAATCAGGCAAATTTTATCATTAAAATTCTCCAAAAATACAAAATGTATGCCAAGCTAGCAGGACTTGATTATTCATTGCTTTTAGAAAATCCCGAATGGCGTACGGATTTTAGAATTCTTGATATGTCAAGAAAAATATTTGTAGAAAAAGATGAAGATGGAGAAGTGTGGATTTGTGCTAAGTTTCCTTTTGCACTAAAAGAGGTATTTGACCGGGAAATTTCACCAATTACCAAAGACTTCGGAGTCAGCACTTGGGACCCCGAAAGAAAGATTCGTAAGATGAAATTTTATAATTTCAACCTTATCGAAGTCTATGAGTTTGCACATACCAACAACTTTGAGATTGATGATACCTTTATGGTAGCACTTGCAGATGTTGAAGAAATTTGGCAAAATAGTGAAACAATTACTCCCTATTGTGAAAAGCACTTTGGCGCAACAGTTGACTTGATCAATGCTCCGCAGGAAACTGTTGAATGGTTTGAACAGCATAGAACCTGTAATCAAGCCAGCGATCTACTACTGGCCAAGAGCATGGGATACCTGTTAAAAGAATCTCCAAAAACACTGGCAGAAAAAATAGCCGCATCAGAACATAGACAATTTTGGATGAAGAGCCTAGATCAGTTTTTTGAACTGTATAAAGACACCGACGGCATAACAGCAGTGATTCTAAACAAAGGTGACAGCTCAGAAGAATGGGTCAAGTCCTTTACCATGTCGGCTATTTTACATGATGTTCCTCCAACAGATATCCGCATTTGTTTCCGTCAAGATAAAATCGAAGATCGAGGGTTTAATCAGTGGGTCAAAGACAACGGCTACGGTGGAAAAGTAGAAGGTGGTAAAATTTTTATATTTCAAAACAAGCCTCCCAAGTGGTTGTTTTCTGATGGAATAGATGTTAAAATTATTTTAACTAATAGCTTATATCCAGTACCTAGTGCCACTACACAGGCCTGGATGGAATCACACACCTGTGTATGCTTTGTAGGTGATATCAAGGCTGCACACATTAAGGACAAGAAAATTGCCGAGTTGTAAACTAACAATTAAAGATGAAGTTAATATCAAGGTCGATGGACTGGCAGTAGAAACACGGCGTAAAATTGTCAACAAATTAAAGTTTGATTTGCCCTATGCACGACACATGCCGGCATACAAACTAGGCCGATGGGATGGGACTAAAACTTACTTTAGCATTGGTGGCACTGGTTATCTTGCACACTTGGATGTAATATTACCTATCATAGAAGATGCAGGATATGAAATTGACATAGAAGATCTGCGGCATCACAGCAAGATAGAATTTGCATCTATCAATGAAAAATACTGGGCGGATCAAGGCAAGACTTGGCCCAAAGGTCACCCAGAGGCAGGTACTCCTATTGTACTGCGTGACTATCAATATGATGTTGTCAACAAGTTTTTAGAAAATCCGCAGGCCCTGCAAGAAGTTGCCACAGGCGCAGGCAAAACAATTACCACAGCTACACTCAGTCATTTATGCGAGCCATATGGTCGAACCATGGTGGTTGTTCCTAATAAATCACTAGTGGTACAAACAGAAGAAGACTACAAGAATCTTGGACTTGATGTTGGTGTTTACTTTGGCGACAGAAAAGAATTAGGTCGCACACATACCATATGCACATGGCAAAGTCTCAATGTGCTAGACAAGAAAAGTTATGATGATGAAACACTAAGTCTTGCTGAATTTACCGCAGGTGTAGCAGCAATCATTGTCGACGAAGTACATCAAGCCAAGGCAGAAGTGTTGACTAAATTGTTGACTCAGAACTTCAACAACTGTGCAATTCGTTGGGGACTCACTGGAACGGTACCTAAAGAAGCATTTGAATTTCAAGGTATTCTTGCTAGTATTGGCCCTGTTATCAATCAAGTTTCTGCACACGACCTACAAGAAAAAGGTGTGTTGGCAAATTTACAAATCAATGTATTGCAGACCACAGATGTGCAGGTGTTCCGTAGCTTTCAAGAAGAATACAGTTTCTTGGTTACTGATCCTACGAGATTAACTTGGATGGCAAATAAAATTAAGGCGCTGTCACTAAGTGGAAATACGCTGGTATTGATCAATAGAATTGACACAGGAAATAAATTAATTGAACTAATTCCTGATGCAGTGTTTGTCAGTGGTGGCATGAAACTAGATGAAAGAAAAGAAGAGTATGACGAAATTAAAACTAGTGATGGCAAGATTATTGTGGCGACTTACGGTGTGGCCGCTGTGGGTATTAATATCCCCCGTATTTTTAATCTGGTTCTTATTGAGCCCGGAAAGAGCTTTGTTCGAGTTATACAAAGCATTGGACGGGGTATACGGAAAGCCCAAGACAAGGACCATGTTGAGATCTGGGATTTCACATCTACCTGCAAATACGCCAAGCGCCATCTTACGGAGCGGAAGAAATTCTATAAAGAGGCCAAATACCCCTTTACAATAACCAAGGTAAACCTATGAAAATTTTAACACTTAACAATAGGTCATTTGACCTAAATGATTTACCGGACGAGATAGAAGACGATGTACGATACAGTGTGTTAGACAATAGTAATGCTAGCGAACCTGACTTTTTCTTCATGCCCTTGATATTTTTAGAATCGTTTAACAGTCCTGCAATATTGTTAAACATTGGCGGTCATCAGGTACAAATGCCACTAGATTGGTGTATGATAGTTGGTGACAAAGACTGCGGCATGGATCCAGAAGTCCTGCCGTTAACCAGTTTAAACGAACGAGGATTTGATGCATTTATTTTTAATCCTATCAAAGGATTTAAGTGCGAGTATATGCCAATTGAAATTGTTAACATTTACCAAGATGTTAAATGGTATTTTCCAAAGATGAAGAACGGACAGTTGTTAACAGTTCCGTTGCACGACGGAGACAATCCGCCTTGTGCTTATTTTGTTAAAGAAGTCAGTCGTCAGAGTGAAATTTTACAGCTGGACAAAGTATTGTAATAAGTAATATGTTATTAAAGGATTTAATATGAAAGCAGGAAAAGTATGGGGACAAACAGAATTGTTAGAAGCTAATGGTGTATTAGAATTCCATCGTATTGAAGCTCGAGCTGGCGGTGTTTGCTCCAAGCACAAACACAAATTTAAATGGAATGGATTTTTTGTCGAGCAAGGCGAAATGATTATTCGTGTTTGGAAAAATAATTATGATCTTGTAGACGAGACATTGCTCAAAGCAGGACAATATACAAAGGTTGCTCCGGGCGAATATCATCAATTTGAAGCAGTCACTGACTGTATAGCCTTTGAACTATATTGGGCAGAATTTGATCACAACGATATAGAAAGAGAGACTGTGGGATTTAGTAAATGAAAACCTGCATTGTTTATGTTACAGGCTGTCTAGGATTTATAGGGGTTCATATAACCCGACATTGTTTAAGTCTCGGATGGTATGTTATCGGAGTAGATAAGATGACATATGCTAGTAATGAAACTTTTTTAACAGAATTTAAAAATTATTCAAATTTTAAATTTATTAAATCTGATATCAATGACCTAGATATGTTATATGATTGTGATTACATTGTTAACACTGCCGCCGAAACTCATGTAGATAACTCAATCGAACGCAGTGATCATTTTGTGCATTCAAACATTGAAGGTGTTCATCACATACTAAAACTGATTAATCAAAAACAAAAACATAGAATTCCTGTACTATTGCATTTTAGTACCGACGAAGTTTACGGAGATATTTTAGAAGGTTCACACACTGAAACTGATCTATTGAAACCTAGTAATCCATATTCGGCAACCAAGGCGGCCGCGGATATGTTGGTGCTAGCATGGAACAGAACTTATGGATTACCTTATGTAATTTTAAGGCCTACAAATAATTATGGCATAGGTCAATATGTTGAAAAATTAATCCCTAAAAGTGTAAAATATTTGTCGGTCGGTCGTAAGATTGATCTACATAATAAAGGAACCCCAGTACGCACATGGTTACATGCGGAAGATACTGCTAGAGCTGTAATTACTATTATTGAATCAGGTGTTACAAACGAAATTTTTAATATATCAGGCAATTACGAAGAAAAAAATATCGAAGTAGTTAAAAAGATTATTAAGTTAGTTAACGGTGATACAGAAATTGAAAAATATTTAACTGATATGATTCGACCTGGCCAAGATTTAAGATACAGCATTGACGACACTAAATTAAAAAGTTTAGGTTGGTCGGCAAACGCAGATTTTGATATAGAGTTAGAAAAAGTTGTTAGGTACTATCAAAATAATTTTATTTGGTGATTTATGAAAGAAATTTTAGAACAGATTCGCGTTCTTATAGAACAAAAACAAGCAGAAAAAACATGGGTAGCCGGTAAGGACTTTGTTAACTATGCCGGGCCACACTTTACTTCAGACGAATATGTAGCAGCGGCTGAAGCTCTACTCAACGGCTGGTTAGTTATGGGTAACAAGAGCTTGCACTTCGAAAAAACATTTCCTAGAGAATTCGGTAAGACTCGAGGTGTACTGACTAATTCTGGAAGCAGTGCCAACTTGTTGATGATGGCTGCTATGAAATCAAAACGAGGTTATAATTTTCCACCTGGAACAAAAGTATTAATGCCTATTGCAGGATTTCCAACTACTCTTAATCCAACTATACAAAATGGCTTTACTCCGGTATTTTGTGACATTGAAATTGACACCTTAAACATTGATTTAAATCAAGCAGAACAAATACTTGCCAGTGATCCAGACATTAAAATTATAACGTTTGCTCATGTATTAGGGAATCCACCTAATATGGATAAAGTAATGGAACTGGTTAACAAATACAACTTAATTCTATTAGAAGATTGTTGTGATGGACTAGGCACCACCTATGATAGTAAGCCGTTAGGATCGTTTGGCGAAATGGCATCGTGCTCTTTTTATCCAGCACACCATATGACAATGGGCGAAGGTGGCTTTGTTGCAATGAATGATCCTCAACAAGAAATCATTGTGCGTAGTTTGCGCGAATGGGGCCGCGGATGTTACTGTGTTGGTCCAGAAGCAAACAAGTTAAAGTGCGGCACTTGCGGCAAACGTTTTAACGAGTGGATTCCGGAAATGCCGGGCGAAATATTTGATCACAAATATGTGTACGATGAAATTGGTTACAACCTAAAGCCAATTGAACTACAGGCCGCAATGGGTCTTGAACAGATCAAAAAACTTCCAGAGATCCATGCCTTGCGCCAACGCAATTACAATCTATTGTTTGCTATCTATGAAAAGTATGAAGAGTTTTTCCACTTACCTAGAGCCAGAGAAAAAGCAGATGTCAGTTGGTTTGCTTTTCCTTTGACTATCCGTGAAGATGCTCCATTTACTCGTATGGATATAGTTGATTACTTAGAAGAAAATCTAATCCAAACTCGTCCTTATTTTGCGGGCAATATTATGTTGCAACCTGCATATTCACATTTAATGAATCCTGCAGATGCCCGTGATAACTATCCTATAGCTACCTACACTATGAAGAATACTTTCTTTCATGGTTGTAGTCCGGTAATTACTCCAGACCAACTAGTTTATATAGGTGAGAAGGTTGATGGATTTATGAGTTTATTTGTATAAAGAGAAAAAAATGATTTCACAAAAAGATAGAGATTTATTTGAAAATTTGTTTGTCCTAGAGGCGGCAAATAATCATTGGGGCAAATTAGACCGTGGTCTTAAAATTATTCGCGATCATGCGGCAGTTATTAAATTTAACAATGTTAAGGCCGCAATTAAACTACAGTTTAGAGATGTAGACGAATTTATTCATCCTGAGTTTAAGGGTAATCAAGAAAATCGCTATATTAAGAAAACCGAAGCTACTAAACTTAGCAAAGCAGATTTTGCTCGGATGGTTGAAGAAATTCGATACATAAGCTGTATTCCAATGGCAACACCGTTTGATGAAAAGAGTGTTGACTTGTGCGTTGAGTTTAACATGCCAATTATCAAACTGGCTAGTTCGGATGTTAATGACTGGGTATTGATTGATAAAATTGCATCAACCCGTCGTCCTGTTATTGCTAGTACAGGTGGTGCAAGTGAAAAGGATCTTGATGATCTAGTTCTTTATTTTGAAAAGCGTAATATTCCACTTGCAATTAATCATTGCATTTCTTTGTATCCGTCAGAAGACGATATCCTACAGTTAGATCAAATTGATTATCTAAAAGCACGTTATCCAGATCATGTTATTGGTCTAAGTACACACGAATATCACGATTGGCATTCAAGTATGTTTATCAGTTATGGTAAAGGTGCTAGAACTTGGGAACGCCATGTGGACATTAACTATGAAGGTGTGCCAGTTTCAAACTACTGCTCATTACCAGAACAATGTGATCAATGGTTTAAAGCATTTCACAAAGCCAAAGAAATGTGCGGAGGCAATAGCACATCACGCCGTGTTATTACACGAAGCGAAACAGAATACCTTGACGCATTAGTCCGCGGAGCATACGCAAAAAAAGATCTTCCAGAAGGTTATGTTTTTACCAAAGAAGGTTTCTTAAAGGATTTCTATTTGTCAATCCCGTTAAGAAAAGGTCAGTTGAGTTGCAGAGAAATTATAAATGGTGAAACTTTGATTAAACCAATTAAAGCAGACAATCCGTTAACTATTAATGACATCGACGGTCCATACAACGAAAACGCATCGCTAAGGAATTTGATACTAAATCGTGGTTTGTGATGTCTGTAAAACTTGTGGTGTATGATCTAGACGGCACACTAATAGATTCTGCACCTGCAACCATTTATGTACTAAATCAACTTCGTCAAGAATTGGGCAAAGCCCCTCTTCCTGATTTTGCATTTGTGCCTTGGTTAAGTTTAGGTGGTACTAGCTTAATTTCTAACTCTTTGGAATTTGAAGCTGAAGGCACTGCTGAGATTTATCTACAAGAATTTCGCAAAAGGTTAAGAAAACTTGAACTAGGTCATATACCGTTGTATAAAAATGTAGACCAAACTTTATCTTTACTGTATAATAGTAATATTAAATTGTCTATTTGTACAAGCAAGGTACGTGACCTAACTGACAAGATACTTCACGAATTAAACATAAGTTCGTATTTTTCGTATATTGTTGCAGGCGGTGATTTACTAACTACAAAACCAGACCCTAGGAATTTATTGGCCTGTTGCGATAATTTAAATATTAGCAAGCAGGACACAATATTTGTAGGCGACAGCACAGTTGATCGAGCAACTGCTAAAAACGCAGATGTTAAATTTGCCTTATTTGAGGGCGGATACAATGATGGTGTAGACACAACTGGTATAACAACATTTAGCGATCATTTAGAATTAGCAAATAAGGTATTAAATGGATAATAAGAAAATTAGAGTATCGAAACAAATTGCAGACTGGTTAGTTAAACACGGTATTGAGCAAGTTTTTTCTGTAACTGGCGGCGGGTCAATGTTTTTAAATTATGATCTTGGCTCTCATCCAAATTTAAAATGCACTTTTATGCATCACGAACAGGCTTGTGCAATGGCCGCAGAAGGTTATGCGAGAGTAACAGGCAAGCCGGCTGTAGTAATGGTTACTACAGGACCAGGTTCTATTAATGCAATGAACGGAGTCTACGGTGCATTCACTGACTCTATTCCAATGATTGTTATTTCGGGACAGGTTAAAAGAGAAACTTGTCTTGACTGGTACGACCTACCAAATCTACGCCAGCTAGGAGACCAGGAAGGTCCTACTATTGCTATGGCAAATCCTATTTGCAAATATGCTAGATTAGTACGCGAGCCTTCAGACCTAGAGGTTATGTTGCCAACTGCTTATACACAAGCAGTTAGCGGTCGACCAGGACCTGTTTGGTTAGATATACCAATTGATGTACAGAATTCTACAACAGTGTTATCAATTCCAGATGCTGTATTGCCAGACTTAATTCATCAAGATAACATTGAAGCAGAATGTAGCATTATTATTGAAAAACTCAAGTCAGCCAAGCGTCCTTTAATCTTAGGTGGTACAGGTGTAAGACTTGCAGGAGCAACTGATCGACTTCTTAAACTTGTTGAACGCACAGGCATTCCAATGGCTACTGCTTGGACACATGATTTAATTCCATCAGACCACACATTGTTTGCAGGACGCCCAGGTAGTATTGGAACTCGCGCAGGTAACTTCTGTTTACAAAGCGCAGACTTTGTATTAGTATTAGGTTCACGACTAAACATCCGTCAGACAGGATATAATTGGAAGGCATTTGCCAAGGATGCTTGGTTAGTACATGTTGATGTAGATCCTGCAGAATTAAAAAAACCCACAGTTGAACCAGATCAAACTATATTGTCCGATGTAAACTATTTCTTAGACAAGTTTGAAAATACTTTGCCTCAACTTCCTAGCTACGAAAGATGGGCTAAATGGTGTAAAGACATTGGCACAAAGTATGCGGCAATTAACGAACATAAACAAGTACCCGGACAACCACTTAACTCTTATGTAATTGTACATCGTATTGTTGAACAACTACGTGATGACGATGTAATGGTTAGTGGTAACGCATCTGCATGTATATTGCCTTTCCAAGTAGGTAACATAAAAGGCAAACAAAGATTGTTTAGTAACTCTGGCTCAGCATCTATGGGTCACGATTTGCCAACAGCTATCGGAGCAAGCACAGCCGCTAAACGAGTTATTTGTTTTGCAGGAGATGGTAGTTTACAAATGAACATTCAAGAACTACAAACTCTCAAAACAGCAGGCACTAATGTTATTGTTGTTGTTTTAAACAATGCTGGATACTTGTCAATTAGACAAACACACGAAAACTTCTTTGGACAGATTATCGGAGCAACACCTGCATCGGGCGTAGACTTTCCAGACTTTGTTGCCGTAGCAAAAGCATACGGTATTCCTGGACAAACTATTTCTAGTGAAGCAGATTTATTGCGTCTCGATCAATTGCTTGCCCAGGACGGTCCGTTAGTAATTGATATCATAGTTGACCCTGCACAGAATTTTGTACCAAGAATGAAAGCAAGACTGGATGATAACGGAAACTTTATTCCATTGTTCTTGGACGACATGTTTCCATTCTTAGATCCAGCAGAATTAGAAAGCGTTCGTAGCTCTGCCAAGGAGATTAAATGAGAATAGCAGTATTAGGTGCTAAAGGGTTTGTTGGACGAAGCCTTGCTGGGCACTTATTACACAATCATCATGTAACTCCTGTAACGAGAGACACATTAGATATGCTTGACCCTATTGCAGTTGCTAAGTTCTTACAAGACAATACTTTTGATGCTATTGTAAATTGTGCGGCTGTTATGACCAACAACGATACATTAAATGATGCTCGTAATAATTTGGGCATGTTTATGAACTTCTATAACAATAGAGTTATGTTTGGCAAGTTTATTAACACAGCATCAGGTGCAGAGTTTGATCGTGCAACTAACATCGAAAATGCACTAGAGTCGGATATCTTTAAACGTATGCCCAAAGACAGCTACGGATGGGGACAGAATATTAAAGCAAGGCTTTGTGCCCAAACTGATAACTTTTATAACATTCGTATTTTTAATTGTTTTGGTCAGGGTGAAATTTCTACTAGAATTTTTCCTAAATTCATTAAAGCTCAAACCGAAGCTATTTTTGAAATACAAAATGATAGATATTTTGATTATTTTAGTATACAAGATTTGTGTAAGGTTGTTGAAAATTTTTTAATAAATGATTATTCTATAAAAGACATTAATTGTGTTTACTTAGAAAAAAATAAAATCAGTGATGTAATTAAAAAATTTTCCTTACTTAATAATTTAAAATCAAATTACACTATAACATCTATCAGTAATTTAAATTACACAGGCTCTGGTCTCGAATTAAATTCTTTAGGAATTAAACTAAATGGATTAGAATACGGATTATCAAATTATGTACAAAATTAATTATTGCCCAGCATGTTTATCAAAAAATATACAAATAGAAAAATCTAAAATAGCAAAATTTATTGCCTGTAGAATATTCGAAACATCAATAGATAGCGATATAGATTCTGTAGGCGTAAAATGCAACGATTGTGAATATGTAGGTTCTGGCGAAAGATTTACCAAGATTGAAGAAAATAATTTATATAAAAATTATAGAGGAAAAGACTATAATGATCTTAGAGAATTTTGTGAACCTAATTATCTTGAAAAAATTTCTTATTACGAATCTAATAATTTTATTGCAGAAAGAAAATTAAGGGCAAACAATTTATTAATTAAAAATTTAAATCCAAAATTAATAAAAACTGTGTTAGACTTTGGTGGAGCAACCGGAGAGTTTATACCTGATATTTTTTCAAACGCTGACAAATATGTCTACGATATAAGTAATGTTGAGTTAGTATCTGGAATAAAAAAATATAATAATCAAATTAAAGACATTGACATTATTTTATGCAATCATGTATTAGAACATATTTCAGATCTGCAAAAAATCATAGAACAAATTAAAAAATTAACAACAAATACCTGTTGGGGTTATTTTGAGGTTCCTAATAATCCAAGCCCGTATATTGGAACATTTCACGAGCATATAAATATGTTCAACAAGAAATCGTTAACAAAACTTCTTACAACTAATAATTTTCAAATTATCGATACATATGAATATAAAAATTTGTGCGTCCTAACAAAATTTAATTAAAAATTATTTCATATGTCTATATTGATCAATCATGTTAACAAATTTAGGCTCTTTAACTCTGTCGCCTTTTCCGGTCCAGATATAAGAAAATCCTTTCTTACCAAATTTATAATCAGTATATCTTAAATCCATTTTTTTAATTTCGTTTCTTCCAATCATACCATTTAGTATTGCTTGATCAGCGGCAAATACTAATTTATTATTTTTGTATGCATCCATTAATAATTCGGCAAATATGTATCTTGCTCGATCTGCTCCAAATCCCACGGCACTGGCTAAACTTTTTATTTGCCCACCTTTAAGTCTTGTGGGAACCCAACTTGATTCTAAATCTTTAAAAAATTCTTCTTGAGGAATAGGGTTAACCACAACACTATCCACATCTAAATCAATAACTAGAGTATCGTCTGTATAAATTTCTAAAACTCTAGCATACCGAGCTACTGACCAATACAATCCTTTTGATGACCAGTCGGTAAATTCAGAAGGAGTATTTTCTGTCGAGTACGAGCAGTTATGAGAAGACAACCAGTCAATGTCTGAAGGAACTGGATCAAACACATGAATATGTATGTGAGCCCAGGGACAGTATTTTTGAATTGAAAAAAATAAAGGTTTAGTCCAATTATTGAGGTATACAGTATCACAGGCTAACATAAACCCGTGTTTGTTTATTTTGTTTTTTAAATTTAATGGTATCATATTGATTATTTATGTACTTAATAAAATACAAATAAATATTCCACTAACAGCTTTTTGAATTTAATTTTATAGAATGAAAAAAATTTTAATAACAGGTAATTCCGGATACATCGGTAGCCACTTAACTCAGCTTCTAAATAAAAGAAATGACTTAGAACTCTACGGCTTAGACAGAAATAAGCCACAGTTGCCTGTTAAAGAACAGTCTTGGAACAATATAACAATGCCTGGATATTTTCTATGGCCGAAAGATTTTGAATTTGATTGTGTAATTCATTTGGCTGCAGAAGTTGCTGTAGGAAGAAGTGTAACAAATCCCATAGTGTATTATCAAACAAATACCCTAGGCACATTGCGGATACTTCAAGATTTAAAATACAAACGATTTATACATGCTAGTACGGGTTCTGCAGGGCCTATGAACAATCCCTACGGCATTAGCAAACGAGCTTCTGAAGAAATTGTAGACCAATATTGCAAAGAACGAAGTATACCGTTTACTACTTTTAGATTTTATAATGTCACAGGCACAGATGGTATAAAGCCTACCAATCCAGACGGACTTATGTGGAATTTAATGAATGCCCAGAAGATCGGAGTGTTTAATTTATTTGGTGATGATTACGATACTCTAGATGGATCTGCTGTACGCGACTATACTCATGTTAATGAAATTTGTTGTGCTCTAGAACAAGCAATTGATCGTTCAACAAATCAAATAGAAAATCTTGGTCACGGAGTTGGAACATCAGTTAAACAAATGATTAACCTATATAAGAAAGTCAATAACTGTGAATTTGATGTTCAAGTATGCCCTAGAAGAGCAGGCGATCTTGAGCGCAGTGTACTTGACAATCCTTCTCCTTTTATGCAACAATTGTATACTATGGAAGATTTACTATGGGTTCCTTAACTCCAGGCGCAAAATACATTTATGAAAAAGCCGACGGCATAACCTATGCTAGAGAGTTTGGTGCTCCACATAATGAACGATTTGAAATTGGTAGAGACTACGAACGGTTTTTAAAAGATGAACTGAGACTTTGGGAAGATATAGTTCGAGATGGTCGGACAAATGAGGCCTTGCAAGCTGCTCTAGATCGTGTTAAACTAGTATATCATCTAAGTAAAGACCATGGCAAAAAATAAACACGTAGATCTTTTTAAAGACATGATTCCCGCAGTAGATATGGGAATCAAAGAATTATGGGATGCGGTAACTGACGAAGGCCGCAAAGAAATTAAAGGCGACTTTTGGAATCTCACCCGTTATATTAGCAGTGTCAAAAGTTCTAATAGAGAACTTCAAGAACACTTTATTCTCACAGTTAACGAATACTACAACAAGAACTGGAACGACATCCAGCAACATCCTAAACTGGTTTGGCAGACTCTTTGCTTATGCAGTCACGAAAGTAAGAAAACTCAATTTCACGAATGGATCCCATTAAAGAAAGAAGCAAACAAAAAAGAAAAGTTCTTAGCAGATCTATTTCCAAATATGAAGTTGAGTGACATTGAAACACTAGCAATAATAACCACAGACAAAGAGATCAAAGAATATGCTAAGGACCTTGGTTGGGACAAAAAGCAAATTGCAGACATTAAACTATAAATGCGAACATTGTTCTAAACTCTTTGCCAAAGAAAAGACTTTGGTAGTACATATTTGCGAACAAAAACGCAGGCATCTAAGCAAAGACGAGCGACATGTTAAGTTAGGTCTCATGACCTATCAGCGTTTCTACGAGTTAACGCAGAAAGCCAAACAGGCAAAAACATTTGACGAGTTTGCATCTAGTCCTTATTATACAGCCTTTATAAAGTTTGGCAGCTTTATGTCAAATACAAATCCTATCTATCCAGAGAGATTTGTAGACTATGTGGTTAAGAGCGGTATTAAATTAGACCATTGGTGTAGAGATGAACTCTATGATGCTTACATCAGTGAACTAATTAAGATTGAGCCTGCCGACGGTGCTATTCAACGCACAATACAAACCATGATGGACTGGGCAGATAAAAATTCTGCACTTTGGGAACATTACTTTGCCTTTGTAAATTTAAACAGAGCCACACACGATATTAAAGAAGGCTTGATCTCGCCTTGGATCTTGTTAAATAGCAAGTCAGGTAAAGACATGATTAGACGCATGAATCAAGAACAATTAGAAATAGTTGGACCTGTTGTAGACCCTGGGTTCTGGATGCGTAGATTCAAATCAACACCTGCCGATCACGAGTTAGTTAAAGACGTCATCAAGGAGGCGAAGATTTTATGATTTTTAAAAAACGACGGGAAGAAGTTGCCCCGGAAATAGTTGAAGAAGAATTAAAAGATAATGAAGAACATATCTCTAGGGATGACATTGATATAGAAGTTGTAATTGGGGAAGATGCTCCCGATGTGTATGTTAAGTTTTCGGGATTTGAAGATAGTGAAGATGCCGAAGAGTATGCACAGTTCTTAGCAGAAACGCTTCCGCTACTATTATTTGAAAGCACACGGTTACAATAATGCCTGATATTGATATAGACTTTTTAGACAGAGATGCCGCACTAAAGCTGTTTAAATATACTGCGGCCAGTAGAAATGATAACGGAAAATTAGTCAAACATAATACTGGCGTCTATATGCACGAGGTACCTGTTGATGCAGTTTCGGGTCTATGCAGCGTGCCTTACGAACAGGCAGAAGAACAAGAGTTTTTTAAAATAGATTTTTTAAATGTGGGTATATACAAAGGTGTTCGAGATGAAGAACATCTTAAACAACTCATGGAGACTGAACCGCTATGGGATCTGCTACTACAGGACGACTTTGTAAATCTGTTATTTCATTTGAACGGGCATGGAGATATTCTCCGGAAGACCCGGCCGACTTCCGTGGAACAATTGTCTGCGGTCCTGGCAATGATCCGCCCGGCCAAACGCTATCTGATTGGCAAGCCATGGACTACGGTGATGACGGAAGTGTGGACAAAGCCAGAGACTGGTGATTACTTCTTTAAGAAAAGCCACGCAACAGCCTATGCGGTAGCTATTGTGGCACAAATGAATTTAATTTGCGAATCGATAAGTTATGGATTTCAATAGTTTTAGTGCTGCTCAAATACAGAGCAAGCTGTGGTTAGTACAAAATCTTGAACGCTGTGTTAATGAGTACATCACTGCTGATTCTATGCAAGGTCATCGTATTTGGATATTAGCCGGTTGGTACGGATTGACTAACTTATTAATTAGAACTCGTAATCAAATTCCAGTTTCAGAAATTAGAAGTTTTGATCTTGATCCTAGTTGTGAAGAAATAGCAGATGCTATTAACAATCTTTGGGTATGGAAGGCTTGGGAATTTAAGGCGCATACTGCTGATGTTAATCAAATAGAATATAAACCGCGACCTGATATTGTTATTAACTCTAGTGTTGAACACATGACTTCAAATCTTTGGTGGGATAATGTCCCTAAAGGTACAATTGTGTGTTTACAGGCAAGCGATATGGAAGATGAAGATCATGTCAATAAGTTCAGCGACCCGCACGACCTGTTTAAGGCATATCCTGTTGAAGAGCTGCTCTACGAAGGTATAAAGAGATTCGAATTTGACGATAAAACCTTTTATCGTGTTATGATTATAGGTATTAAGTAATCTTTCTAACTAACGTTATACTTCTACGCTTGATTCTTTTTACAATAATATCGTTTAGGCTGGTACACGGCCCTAACAGTATCTTTGTGTCTTTTGTTGAAAAGTTTCTAATGACATATCTAAATCCCTGGATTTCTCTCAATAGAAATATATTAATGGGAATTTGCCGATTTGATTCCCACCACCAAACTTCTCCTAATTCCAGAAACTTGGCCTTTTCTCCGTCAGTTTTGATTAGGGTATAGTCATACATGCTGGTAACCTGAGCATCTTGGTTGATCACGATGCCCACATATTCCTGGTTAACATGATTTACCACACTTATGAATGGAAAATTTTCTTGTAGGTTTTCTGTTATTCTCATAGATAAATACTGCAAAGGATCCGTTTAGTATGCAATTAATTTCAGTTTATTTATACCCAAATAAAATAGATGTGTTTACTAATGCGTCAGCGGCCTGGCAAACAAAGAGGTATCGTAGAGTGTATAATCGCAACATAAAAATCTATCGCGGAGTAGATAATCGTATTGATTTACAGGTACGAAACTCTGATGAAAAAGCCGCAGACACAACAGGTTCAACATTGGTATTTAATTTGGTTGAGCGTGAAACCCAGACATTAGTGGCTAAGAAAGACTGTGTGACTGTCGCAGCCAGTACTGGCAAGTATTATGTCATACTAACTGAAAGTGAATTGCTTGATATTGAAACAGGTTTCTATCAATACAGCATATACAATGAAACAAGAACAGCCAACGGCGATAATACTCATTTGGTTACAAGTAGAACTCCGTTGTACATTGACAGTCAATACGATGCATTGGCCAATATTGAAGTGTTAGATAGTGGCGAAGGAGAAGTACAGGCCAGCACCAAAGTTTCTGAGTTTAGCCTACACAAGAGCTTTGGAGAATCATTTGATGACTACTATATCAGCAGTATTATCGATGCAAGACCACAAGTTACTACTCCGCAGAGCCTGCATACATTTCAGATGTTTTTTAGCAATTATTCCGGACAGGTAGTTATTCAAGGTAGTCT
>Ga0209500_10000805_pt1 | contig 25482 bp, 26 predicted proteins | sample S_140212_EF_Meta_FD_187323 | JGI IMG/M metagenome (GOLD analysis project Ga0209500, IMG submission 187323) | Freshwater microbial communities from Lake Simoncouche, Canada to study carbon cycling - S_140212_EF_MetaG (SPAdes) (version 2) | ecosystem: Environmental > Aquatic > Freshwater > Lake ...
TTGAACTTTTGAACTTTTGAACTTTTGAACTTTTGAACTTTTGAACTTTTGAACTTTTGAACTTTTGAACTTTTGAACTTTTGAACTTTTGAACTTTTAAGATTTTGACGTTTTAAGATTTTGACGTTTTAAGATTTTGACGTTTTAAGATTTTGACGTTTTAAGATTTTGAAGTTTTAAGATTTTATTTTATTTTATTTTATTTGTCTCTCTCCCCCCCCCTTTTTTTTATGACGTTCCCTAAACTCTCGTTTACACTTGTTTTGATATGTTTATACACTTAAATGCGTGCGTGTCGGACGTTCCCTAAACTCTATTTTACCTTCGTTTGACACGTTTTTTATACTTAATTGAACCGTTATTAGTTACAAATCTTACTATAGATACTTATTATTTTATATTTAATATTGTATTTTTTATATACATTATGTTTTATATATTATAAAGTATATATAGATAGATAGTTATTTAGATTATTATTTTATTTATATTATAGAGTTAATTATATATATTATTTTTTAGTTATAGTTAGTTAGATAGATAGTTAGATAGATAGATAGTTAAATAAATTAAAGTAAAGAAAAGAAAAGAAAAGAAAGTTATAATATAATATATATATATAGTTTTTACCACCCTATTTTTTTAAAGCCTCGCGCCGGGGCGCGTAGTAGAGGTCGTTTTTTGCATGCACTTTTTAAATAGTATTATTATATATTATTATATAGTAGTAGTATTATTATTTATGTTTATATATATATTTAGTATTATAGTATTATAGTAAGTTATAGTATATTAAAGTATAGTAATATGGATAGATAGAACGTACTGGTAACGAGTCATTCAAGTGTCAAAACGACATAAACGAATGTAAACGAGAGTTATGGTAACGTCGATGACGAACACAATAGAGCGTGAAACTATATTAAAACGAGTGTAAACGAGAGTTTAGGGAACGTCAGAAAAAAAAAGGGGGGAGAGCGAAACAAAAAAATAATAAAAAAATGTTTTAAAATTTGTGACATTTTGACATTTTGACATTTTGACATTTTGACATTTTGACATTTTGACATTTTGACATTTTGACATTTTGACATTTTGACATTTTGACATTTTTACATTTTGACATTTTGACATTTTGACATTTTGACATTTTTACATTTTTACATTTTGACATTTTTACATTTTGACATTTTTAAATTATTTATTCTAGATACATTATATAGATTATTTTATTAGATATATTATAGTTAGAGTTAGAGTTAGATAGATATATTATTTTTAAAAGTTATAGATAGATATATAAAAATAAATAATTAATAATAATAAATTATAATAAATATTAAAATAATAATATAATAATAAAATAAAAATTACAATATAAACAAATATGTATAAATGCTAAGTTTTTACATACAAATAGAATTTAAATAGAATATAATAATAAAAAAAATATGTATGTGTTTTTATTTTTACTAACCTATTTTTAAAAAAGTCCCGCCGGGGCGCGTAGTAGAGGTCGATTTTTGCATGCACTTTTAAATAGTATTATTATATATTATTATGTAGTATTAGTATTATTATTATTTATGTTTATGTTTATGTTTATATATATTTAGTATTATATGTTATAGTTTATATTATAATAGGTTATAGTATAGTAAGTTATAGTATATTAAAGTATAGTAATATGTATAGATAGAACGTACTGATAACGGCTCAAACAAGTATAAACACGAGAAAAATGAGTGTAAATGAGAGTAGTGGTAACGTCGGTGACGCACACAATAGAGCGTCAAAACATATTAAAACAAGTGTAAACGAGAGTTTAGGGAACGTCAGAAAAAAAAAGGAGGAGAGAGGAAACAAAAAATAAAAAAAAATGTTTTAAAATTTGTGAAATTTTAACATTTTAACATTTTAACATTTTAACATTTTAACATTTTAACATTTTAACATTTTAACATTTTAACATTTTATCATTTATGATAATTTACAATTTATAAATATATAATAAAATTATTTTATATAAACTATAGTTTATATATATAATATAAAATAAATCACTTATATACATACGTTCGATAACGTTCTATAAACTACACTAACTTTATTTTATGTTTTTTGTTATGTATTTTTTATTTTACATATTTTTATAATTTAAAAATATATTAATATATTAAATACAAATATACAAATATATAAACTTAATAATAATGGCAGATAGAACTTGTCCAAAATGTTTACATGTATATCGTTATCCAAATATGTTAAAACATCATTTTGAAAATACATATCATTGTAAACAAACAAAAGAATATATTACAGATTTTTTTATAACAAATAAAAATATAAATGTAACAGAATATATATATCAATGTGCTAAATGTGTTAAAGTATTTAATAATATCAAATCATTAAATAGACATTTAAAAGAAACATTGTGTAGTAAAAATCAAACAGCATCAACACAAGCAATACAAGCAACATCATCTATTCTGGAAGCACTAACTCCAGAACAACTTAAACAAATATCTAAAATTATAAATAAAAAATTAACAAAATCAGAAATATCAAATATTTCAAATATAGCAAATACAGATAATACTACAAATACAACAAATAATATGATTAATAGTAATAATGTAACAAATAATACAATAAATAATAATACAATAATACAACATATAAATCCTTTTGGTTTTGAAGATGTAAGAACTATACCAATTTCAGAAATGAAGATGATTTTAAATTCTGGAACAGAAGCTGGAATACATATTATTAAAACAATTTATAATAAGATAGAAAATAAAAATTTTTATAAACCAAACATATCAAGATCAGAGATAGCATGTTTAAATAATGAATTTAAATTAACAATTTATAAAGGAAAGGAATTTTGTGATGCCTTGTTTGATAGGTGTATAGCATTTTTACATCATATGTTATTTTTATGTAAACAAGAATTTACTAAAAATAGTATTAAATATATTTATGATAATATTGAATATATAGAGACAACAATGAGAACAGAAATATATGATAAGAAATTACAAAATATTATAGAAACAGAATTTAGAAATAATAATATAGATACTAAAGATAGAATAAAAAATTTTATAAAACAAACAAAGATAGAAACAGATATTAAAGATAATTCTATATTACAAATTAAAAATACTTTAGAGTTAAAAGAAGAAACTAATAATGAATTAAAAAAAAGTATAAAAAATGAAGAAATAAATAAATTATTTGGAGATCCAAAAGTTATACTAGGATTAAAGAAAGAAGAAATAATTTTAAATTTAAGAATATCCAGATTTGAAGAAAGTATGTTTTATAATTTTTGGAAAGATAGAATAAAAATTATAAAAAATTATATTATGACACATAAAAAATCAACCATAGGAGATATTATAAATTTAACAAAAGAAGAAAGTAAAATAAATGCTATGCTAGATATAATTAAAACTAGAGTTGAGAATATTAGAGGATATGAATATATAGATTTAAATATAAATGAAGAGTTTAAATTAAATGATTTTGAAATTCAAGACGAATATGATGACGATGATGTTTATGATATTAATAATAATATATCTAGACACACAGACTTATTAGAACTTAATACTTTTGAAAATTTAGTATCTATGTAAAATATTTTTATAATTTTTATAATTTTTATGTTTTTAAGTTTTTATATTTTTATGTTTTTATAGTTATATTTTATATTTACAATATTCTTCAACAGAAAGATAAGATGTTGTATAATCATCATTATGTTCTATTTTAACTTCTTTACCATTATTATCAAATACATCCCAAAAATCAAAGTCACCTCCACAATACCCACCTCGTATGAAATGTGTAAAGTGTCCTACATATATTAATTCATTTGATGTAAAATAACGTTCATTCTTATTAGTATATGAGCCACTTTTATATGTATATGTTGTTGTATAATAAGCTTTACCTGGTATCAATTCATCTCGATATACTTCGATTAATGGTATATCCATTTTATTATACATTTTATGAGTTATTTACTAATTATATAATATTCATTTATATAAATTTAAAATAAATCAATTTTTAAAAAAATTATATTTTGTGTTTTTTCCTGATGGTACCCCTTGTGAAACGTCAGAATTTTCAAGTTTTTCTTTTTATAAAAAAAATTATATTTTGTGTTTTTTCCTGATGGTACCCCTTGTGAAAAGTAAGAATTTTCAAGATTTTCTTTTTCAAAAATATAAAAATGAAAAATAATAAATGATAAATTTTATCACAATTATATATAAAATTGATTTATTTCTTTAATAATTTAATAATTTAATAAATTAATAAATTAATAAATTAATAAATTATATAAATTACTATTTTACTATACTAATTAAGAATGGATGAAATAAAGTATACATACTATACCTTTATATATTGTAAGATGCACGATGATGGTTGTATTATAAAAGGACATCATGATTATGTTCCAGATGGTTATTCAATGCAACATTCATCAGACTGTGAATCTTGTGATTGGTATAATATGGGTGTTATTAAATATAATGTGTTTAATGATTGTAATGATTGTAATAGTTTTAATATTGATGTAGTTAAACCTGTGAGAGTTGATTATGATATCTATGATGGAGGATTTATGTTTTGTCAGTATAGTAATACTCTAACAGATGAAAATGGTAAATGTATTGAAAATAAAGATTTGGATAAATGGATTGAAGATATATCAACAAATAAAAACAAAATAGTTTTTTTGAATTAAAAATAAATTATATTTTATGTTTTTTTTCTGATGGACCCCCTTGTGAAAAAGTAAGAATTTATAAATTTAGATATTTTAACAATAACAAGATAAAATTGATTTACTTTATATTTTTATAATAAAAGTATCAAAACATTATATATTAAACTATAATTATGTCGTCTACTACTATTAGACTAAATCCATTTATTGTAGATGCTAATGGTCATGAAGAAATTTTTGGTGATGAAACAGGTTCAACAGAGTTTTATATGGTAGAAAGTACCTTAATTAAATATTTGGGTAAACATGTATTTATAACCTGGGATTATGATAATTTTATGTTTGAAGTTGAGAATGATGATGAATGCTGCGATAATACAGATGATTATATAGACATTATAGAGACCATTAATGAATCATTATCTAACTTTAATACAACAGAATATTTAAAAAAATGTCATCTTATTTTTGAAATAATAAGTATTGGATAATATTTATATAAAAGTAAAAAAAAATTATATTTTTCTAATTTTTCCTGATGTACCCCCTTGTGAAAAGTAAGAATTTTTAAGATTTTATTTTTTATAAAATATAAAAAAATTGAATATTTGTAATATAAAAAGTTATAAAATTATAAATAGTAATAAATATATTCACATAATATAAATATATTCACATAATATAAATAATTAAATATAATGTTGTTTATTATGGATACACCAAATTATTTTAACATAAAACATGAACCAACTGTATTGAAAAAATTAATTGAAGGAGATAAAAATGTATCAAATATTAAAACTAAAAAACCAGAGATTTCTACACATGATAATATAAAACCAAATAAACCAAATCAACCAAAAAAATAGTATAAAAATAAAAGCTATTCCAGAAAGAATAATATAGTAATTATAAAGATACATATACTTAAATATACAAAGCATAATAATTTATTATTTGCATTAATTAGTTTTAAATTTTTATTTTTATTTTTATTTTTTGCTTTTGCATTAGATTTATTTTCAAGAATAATGTTGTCTGCCTTCTTCTTCAGCTCGACGTTTTTGTTTGAAATTATGCTCAAGTAACCAAGATGGTGTGTCTTTATTTTTGAGATATGCGGATGTAGGTACAGACTGCTTGGAAGCATTTTTGTTTGCAAGTGCTTCTCTTGCCGCCTTATCCTCAGCTGCACTTTTATCACGAAGTTCAGCTAGCCGATTATAGACAAACATTAAATGTGCTTTTTCTTCGAGAGCTTTTCGTGACTCTGTTGTTGCTAAAGGTGATTCCATTTTTCGTATCAAGATGAAACTTATTTTAAGTAAATATAATATTTAATTATATAACTTATATTTCAATTTTTACAATGTTTTTTAATATTTACCATTTTTATATAAATTAAAAATAAAAAAATTAATAAACAAATATAATTTATACTACTAACAATGCTTGATATTTTGCTTTCAATACAGCATTTTGTTCCCAATCAAGATATAATTGTGATTTATTATCTTTTATAAGTTGGTCTTTAATAAAATGTGCCAATGTTTGTGATTTATGTTTAAGAGCATAATGTAGAACGTTATAATTATTTGATGCTATATTAGCACCGTGTGTAATTAATAGTCTAATCATAGCCATAGATTTTATTTTAATAGCACCTGTGAGTGCAGTAGCACCCAGGAGTTCAGTTTCAATTGTATTTATTGTAAACCCGTGTGTAAGAAATAGTTCAACACTTTTTATATTTTTCTTTTTAATTAAATCTATAAATATATCTTTATAATCATTACTGGTAAAATTAATAGTTTCTCTTGCCTCTTGCAATTTAGTTAAAATAAATCCAGATATAGTATTAGAATTATTATTTTTAAGTGAAATCAAAAGATTATTTTTTAGTAAATTAATATATAGTATTCTGGTAAATATTGTTTTTTTTATAAATTTAGTAAGAAAATATTCATATGTCGCAATATAATAATCATTAATAGAGACAATATTCATAATTGTAGTAATATGTTCTATATTAAATAATGTTAAAAATTCATTAATTATTAAATCATATATTTCTGGATTAAAACTACATATAAATTCAGCGTGTGTTTTTGTAATACAATCTACTATGATATGTGTAATAAACTCTATTTTTGTAAGATTATTTTTTTTGCATATAGCAATTAATTCATTTTGCAAATATATGAGTATTTCTGTATTGTGTTGTTCTATAGCTAAAATGAAACATTTATATAATAATGATGTTTTAATATTAGTAATGACCGTAGCTAAATTCTGATCATTTTCTGATAATTGTTGTCTGGTAAATAGTGGTTGTGATGCCATTCTACCATTATGAGTATTATGAGTATTATGAGTATTATTATACAATGTATATATATGTGTAAACATAGTTAGTTTTTTTAAACTACCAGGTAATGGTAATATACATATGTTTTTAGTTTTAATGAAATAATTTAAAATATTTGTATAATTATCAATACTTACTTTACATTTAAGTTTTGTTAGTAAATACACAATATTATAAATCATATTATTTTGTAAAGCATTATTAATAAATTGTGTAATATTCTGTTCTGTAATAGTAGATAGGTCTGTTATTTTTGATAATATATGTCCCAAAATATTAGGTTTCTCATCTTTAATAGCAGTTTCTATAGTTTGGTTAATAGAACATAATAGTAATAAACTAATATATTGGTCATTAGTATATGTGTCTTTATATATAGATTCAAAATAGGTCATTATATTTACATTATTAAACTTTATTATGTGTTGTGCAATGACATAATACATTCTTTTATAAAAGGTAAATTCTGGTATTTTAGATGAATTAAATGCATCATTTAAATTTAAACAACTTGGTCCAGTACCACATATAGTTTGAATAATATTGAGTGCATTATATTCTATAGCTGTAATAACAAATTTTATTAATAATTTAATACAAATACCAGTCCACCAGTTAGGATGTGTAGTATAAATATTACTTATTGGCTTAAACATCCATTGATTTTTTAATATCATATGAAATAAATATAAATTATGATGTTTAATACTATTATTTACTATGCCTATTAAATAAATATCCCATTCAATTATAGTTTGTGGTGCAGGTGATTGTTGATTTAAAGTGGATAAATTCAAAGTGTTTGTCTGTACATTAGAAGATTGTGTTTTAAGAAATGTGTATAAGAATAATGTATTTTGTTCTGCAATATGTAGCCACCAACGCCCATTATTACGATCAGATAGTGTTAAAGTATAGTTTTTAAGTATTATTTTAACCCATTCTTTATGTTCTTTATCTAGATGCATAATACAATCAATAAGTGTTTCTAATGTTGCAAAACTTAATATGTGTTTGCGAATTTCTACTGGCAAGTTATAATAAGTTGCTGGTTCCGTAAATAGAGTCATCTCCGACATTTGCGGATGGTTGTCAGGGTGGGGTATGGCGGGGTATATTATAGTGTATAAATATAGTAAAAATACTATAGGAATATACGATACTACGCTAATACACGAATAAGATAATGTTATAATATTTATAATAGTATATAATAATATCAATTTTTTGTTGTATTTTAGTATAAATTACTAATATTTTATATTATTATATATTATTTTATATTATTTTATATTATTTTATATTTTTTTATGCTATATATTATAAAAAAATATTTTTAATAATTTTTTTTATTAGTTTATTTTAGTTTACTTTATTTTAGTTTATTTTTACATAAGATAAGCATATGTAACTCCGAGTAATTAGTAATAAAGGTATAAATACGAGTAAAAATGCAACTCCAAAAACTAGACATATTTGGAATAAAGTAATAAATATTCTAAAACATATAGATAGTATAGTAAATACAAATTCATCTAATAGTCTTCCAGTTTCATTATTATATTTAATAATATAGTCTAAAACTTTTTTAGTAGTAGTAGTAGTAGTAGTAGTAGTAGTAGTAGTAGTAGTATCAGTCATTTTACAAGTATGTGTGTATAAATAATAAATGAATACTTACATAAATAATTCAATTTTTTTATCATATTTGTTAATTTATGCTATAAATAATAACATTAGTTTATATGTAATATATATATATATATATAACTAGTATTTTTATATCTAGAACTATAAAAAATTGAAATTATAATTACTATTTAATAATATTAAAAATATAATATAAACATAATATTCATATAAGTTCCATATAATATTTAATAAAATGAATTCATTTAAAAAAGAAGATGCTGATTTACCAGATAATTGGGATGATGAAGAAATACCTAATGAAGACACACCTAATGAAGAAATACCTAGTGAAGAAATACCTAGTGAAGAAGAATCTGAAACAGATGAGTTTGATACACGATTACCAAACCTGTTTGAAAATACATCAATAGGAACACTAGAATCAGAACTGCTAAAACAAACTATGCAACAACCTATCGAACAAGCTGGTCCAACAATAGATGAAGTTGAAGTTAAATATCCAGCTGGAATAGTAAAAGGTAATGTTAGACAAAAAAAGCGTAATAGTGTTGGTGGTAAAGTATCCACTAATATTCTTACTATTGGAGAATATGATAAAATTAAAAAACATTTACAAGATAAAAAAGATGACCCAAATTACAATTACCAAACTGAGCTTGACGTAACAAATGCATATGGTGATGCTTTTGCTAAACAGTATGTTTTTAGATTAAATGAACACGTTGATAAGCCACAATTTACAGCAAATATTAAAGGTAAAACTATAAATATTCCTAAAATTGAAGTGATAGATAGAACTATATCATATATTGATAGTATAATAAAATCAAATGATTTTGTTAAATTTTCTCAAAATTGGAGTAGAAATGCATTTCAAATTGAAACATTAAATAATATTAAAAAAAATAAAATTAAGTTTGAGGGTTATCTGTTTAATATAAATAAAACACTAACTAAAATGAATGAATTTACATTATATTTAAAACAAAGACAATCGTTTAATAAAATTTCAATTACAACTAAAAGAAGATCTAAAATTGATGATTTATTTTTCATTATATATACAAATATTATATATATAATGTATAGTTATAGACCTTCACAAGGCTCTATAGGTGATATATTTGAAATGTTAAGTTTACTTAAATTATTAAAGCAAAATGATGAGATTACTTTACAATATATAAAAACACATTATTAATATAAAATGGTGTTAATAATAAATTAATACAAAAAATTGTTTTTTTACATTTTTATTATTTAGATTATTTATATTATATAGATTATTTAGATTATTTATATTATATAACTTATTTAGATTATTTAGATTATTTAGATTATTTAGATTATTTATATTATATAACTTAAAATGGCGGATGGTATGTGTGATCACTGTTTATCTGAAAATAATTCAATCCTTAAAAAAAATGAGAAATATGATATCTATGATTTTTGTCCTGAATGCATTAAAGATGCAGAACCGTTTTTAACTATCTTAATTGATGTAGTTAAAAATTATTCTATTAAAAAAGAAATTGAATTTCCGGCTAATATTGTTAGACCTACTGACCAAATGCTGGAAACTTGTAAAAATATATTAATGGCACCTGGTGAAATTGAATGTGAATTATTTACAGATTTGGAATTGATGTTTCCAACACCATTTACATCTTTCAATTTACAAAAAATCTGCTTTGCAATTATTCCAACAACGATGATGCTTATTGCTAACAATAAATTATGATTTTAATGGATTTCTTTTTTTATTTATTTTCTTTTTTATTTTCTTTTTTATTTTCTTTTTTATTTTCTTTTTTATTTTCTTTTTTATGTATTTCTTTTTTATTTTTTTATATAAAAAAATAATTTTATATGTTTTAATTATTTTATGCTAAACAATTATATAATTTAATTAGAAATGCTAAATATAACATAGCTATAATAGAATTAAAGCCATAATAGAATATATTTTTAAGTCCGATTAAGTATCTATATTCATCAACATACATAATTTTAGTAGTAAGATATTCTTCTTTAGTATAATCGATTTTAACAATACCGTGAGAGGTAGGTCGTATATTTTCATTAATTTTAGCACTATCATATATAGCATCTATTGATGTTGTCCACCATAAATTATTTAAGTCAAACTCATTTTTAAATTTTTCAAGTGTTTTATATTTACGAGGGTCAGTGCATTGAGTAGTAGTATATTTATATATAATACTATTACCTTCTATGAAAGTAAATGAAAATATTCCAGTAAAAGTATGTTGACTCATTTTAATTAATTATGTATATAGGTATTTATATAGGTATTTATATAGGTATTTATATAAGTATTTATATAGGTATTTATATAAGTATATAATTGAATGATTTATACAGTTTTTTATTTATATTTTTTTATTATATCATTATAAATTCAATTTTATATTTATTTCTATATAAATTTCTATATTTATTATTTCTTATAATACTTATAAAATTAAAAGATGTTCCAGAATGAATAATGTAAAAAGTAAAACTTATTTATTACAAAATATAGTAAAGTGGTTCTGGATACAAGAATAGTTTTATAAATTATTTATTATATATTATTATTATTATATTTATTATTTTTTATTTATTAGAAAGATAGACATTAATATTAATACTGTTCCAGATAGATTACTATAAGTGATAGGTTCATTGCTTAATACATATCCCCAAATATAAGAAAATATAACACCTGTAAATATTAAACTGTTAAACAATAGTGTAGATAAGCGTGGTATCATTATAAATCTTAGTAAATATCCACAAAAACCTATGATAGCGTTAAATAATATGAGAGTAATCCAATAGTGGTAGTCTAAATTTGTAGTTATGTTTGATGTTATATTCTGTAGTAAATAAATGATGGATAATATACCTCCGAGTAGATAGGTTTTTAATAATTGTGTAAAAGGTGATACATTTAATAGATTATCTTTAACCATAAAATAAATAATACTTTCAGTAAGTGCTGAAACTATACCAGCAATTATACCAAACTTTGTATTTTTAGTATATAGTATATTATTAAGAGTGTGTAGAGTAGGTGTAGGATCTGGTGAAGATTCTGGAATAGGTTCTGGTGAAGGTTCTAGAATAGGTTCTAGAATAGGTTCTATATTAGTTTTATAAATGAAATATACACCTAGTATAGAAATAAGCATATATATATAATTTATAATATCTATTTTTTCATTATATATTAATGTTCTTCCAAGTAAATTAAAGATTGGATAAATATAGAATATGGAATAACCTATGCCAGAAGATAATGTGTTAAAACATACATAAGAACTTATTATATGTATAATATTTACAAGACCCATGACTATGGTTGTAGATGTAAATGATACTATATTAGTATTGAAAGTGGTATTAGTAGTGGATAAGTTTGTATTAGTATTAGTATTAGTGATTGTATTTGTATTTTTGGTTATGTAATATCCTATTATGGCTAATATTGAATATGTAATACATCGTGTAGCAACTTGTATTTCAATTGTTGTAGGAACTAATTTAATAAGTTGAGGATATAGTGATAGTGCAATTTCAGAGCCTATTAAAGGTATAAATTTATTACTATCCATTATAAAAAATTGATATTGGTTTATATTATAAATATATTATAAATATAAATATAAAAATAATTATATAAGTATTAAATAAGTATCTAGATACATAAATATAAATATAATAAAATGTTACATGCTTTAGATATATCTAGTAATTTCAAAATTGCACAGGAACCACATATAGTAAAATATTGGATAGAAGGTAAACTATCACCTTGTATAAAAGAAAAAAATATAAAGATAATTATTAGTGATAATATAAAAAAAAATGTAGATAAAAAATAAAAGGTGTTCCAGAGTATAATTATGTTTTTATTAAAACTTTATTATTTAGATTGTTTAATTTTTGCATATTTTATATACCAATTTTCTCACGATAAAATGTTATTTCATTATTTACAGGATCATTTTTGATTATATATAATTTAGTACGATATAATTTATCTATTAGTTCTCTTAGTTCTTTACAATGGTCTTCTATATACATAATATACTCTTGTTCTGATGATTCATTTCCCATATCTTCTACATTATAATCAGAACAAAGATTTTCAATTTCATTAATATGAGAAATAAATTTTGCCTGTTCTTTTTTTGCAAGTTCAATATTAATTTCAGTCTCAATTAGTATATCATCATGATTATTATTAGTATCATCATCAGAATCCATATTTAATAAATAATTTAAGATTAATAATAGTTTAGAGTTTAAATTTAATAATAGTTTAAATTTTAATAATAATTTAGAGTTTAAGTTTTATATTAAGTTAATTTATAATATATATTTAATATAAAATATCTGATTATAAATATAAAATGTTATCTGATTATGACTTATACAAAAATAAAAATGTTTATAGTATAGCTGAATTAGTAGCAAGTGTAGATAATTTAAGTGTTAAATATTTATTAAATTATCAGATTCTTGATGCTGAGTTTTGTGCTAAATATATATTGAATGATTATTGTGCTACATGTAATGAAGATACTTATATTTGCACAGATGATGTATTACATAAACAACCACATATTACACGTAGTGAATTATCAGCAGCTTGTATAAAATTTAAAACTTTTCAATAAAAAGTGGTTGTTCCTTTAAGTAGGATAATTTAGTAAATGAATTAAAATGGTTCTGGATACATTATGTTTTTTTATGTATTTTTAGGAAAAAATAATTATTTAATAAAAAAATTGATATTTTAATAAATTATAATGAATAATAATACAAATTATTGAGATAGAACATAGTATACAATATGTGTGCTTTTAAAATGAATTGGTCACACTTAGACAGGATTGACGCAAATATTGCAACTGGGCTAGACAACTATATGATGAGTGGAGTTGTTTCATTCTGCAATTGGCGTAAAATGAACGATGCAAGCAAAATGAAATCATATTTGATGTATGATAGTTTTTCGAAATCTCTTCAGGCGGTTTTGATGACCGTTGTGTTAAAACTATCTGCTGACAAAATATCGGATAGTATCCAATATGGTGCCGCTAACGTTTGCATACAATTGTGTTTACAAGGCGTTATAGTCGGTCAACCACTATACAAGTTTTTGAAAATCCACAGGGAAATGGTTCAATGTTTCAAACAAAATCTATCGTACAATTGTAAGTCACTCGATAATATCCAAGATTATGACTATTTTGGATCAAAAATGATTATCAGAAAGGTAATATTTTTATCCCTTTCCTACCTATTTTTACAATAAAAAAAGAAAAATAATAGAATCTATGCATTTTTTTTAATATTTAGAACTTTGCATATTTTACATACCAATTTTAAGTTTTATAAATTTTTAATGTTCTATGTTTTTAATTATTATTGTTATTGTTATTGTTATATAAAACATAAATTCCAAATGCTGGATAACTAATTGGATAAGTTAATCCAGTTACAATACCTAAACTTGTATATCCAATTAATTGTGAATATTTAGTAAAAGGCTCGTTATTAAGTGGTCGTGTATTTACAGATGCACCAATATTAATACCTACAAGTGTAGAGTATATAGTTATAAATGGCATTGTTTTAGTATATAAAGTTTTTAATGTATTCATATTAAGTTTTATAGTGTAATTATAGTTATGCTATAATAATAAAATATATGTTTGTGTCTTTAAATTCAATATTTTGTAAATTAATTTGTATTAAAAATTGAATATTAAATATTAGATAATAATGATAATAATATATATTAAGAATAAAATATGGAATCAATAATAAATATAGATACATTATGTGATGATTTTTTAACAAAGAATGTTATAACTAAAAAAGAAGAAAAAGAAGAAAAAGAAGAAAATGGAAGTGTAAAACAAGTAAATGTAGAAAAAGAAAAAGAAATAGAAAGAGTAATAGAAAAAGTAATAGACATAAAATCTGAAAGAAAAGAAGTTCAAGCACATGGTTTTAATTGGGAAAAAGACTTACTAGTGAATGTATATAAAGCTACACTAAATGAATTGAAAGAGATTAAATACAATAGTAAAATGGATTTACCTGCAAAGTTAAATCGTCTTGATGTTTGTGATATATCTGTAAAAACATCGTGTAGTCCAAATACTGTCTGTATGGCGGATTGTTTACGTATGTTTGATTGTGTGAGTAGTGGAAATCCAATACATATGGTAGTAATTAATTATATACAAGATGATATTAATAACACAAAAAAAATCAATAGTATAATTGAAATAGATTTAACATCATCACATACACTATTATTTGGTGAGTTAACACGTTCTCAACTAGAAGAACTTGATAAGGCTGTCAAATCAGTTCCACAAAAAAGAAAACCAACTTCAGAAGAATATAATAATATGTATTCTATTAGAAATAAACTTCAAGCGTTGTCTAAAGCTATTCATATTGATATAAAATGTAATAGCACGCAAAGTAGACTTCAATGTTCGTTTAATAGTTTTCAGAAATTTATTGCAAATAACCCATCAAAAGTAATTGCTAAAAGTAATACAAATGAATTTCGTGGTGGTAATATTTCATTAGAGATTAAATCTTCAAGACGTGTTTTCAAATCAAAAAAATAAGATAAAAATAAGATAAAATAGTAATTTAGTTATTAAATATTAGTTAGTAATTAACAACTTATTAAATTCTAGTATTAACTCTTGTTTTGAAATGGATTTAGGTCCAACAGTATTATTAAAATCAAATTTAATATTTTTTAATTTTTCTATTGTTTCATTAAGTTCATTATCTTCATTATTATTATTATTATTATTATTATTATTATTATTATTATTATTATTATTTTCATTTTTATTTGTAAATTTTATAAAATAGTGAGATTGTTCGCTTTTATCATCAATTTCTTTCATAATAGTTCCAGCATTTACGCCAACTCTGCGAAAAGATATATCTGGTGTATCAGTTTTTTTAACAAATTCAAAGTCTATTGGTTCTAGTTTTGTAATAGTGTCTCGTAGTGTAGTTTGATTATACTCCCATATTTGAAATACACAAGGTACATTAGATTCATTACCATTAACTAAAAATGAGTTATCTAATAAATCAATTTCATGTATAAGATGATAATTATTTGTAAAGCGTTTTTTCATACTGTCTTTCTTAAAGCTTTTAGGTAGGATAAATGATATACTACTAGCAAACAGACAGCATTTTTTAATAAATTTAATAGCTAACGATGATTGTCTTCCAAAAGGTGGATTACCAATGATATGTATCTTTTTATAGTCTTTTTTAAATTGAGTATATTCAAATTCTAGAAAATCTTGTTGTATAATATCATTATGTTCTGGTTCTAAGTCATAAAATTTATAATGGTTGGTGAGTTTTTTAATAGATGGTATAAAAGCACCATCTCCAGCACTTGGTTCTATTATTAAATCATCTTTTGTAATAGTAATATGTGTTTTAATGAGGTCTATACAATTACTTACTACATTTGGTTTAGTATAGTATTTATCAATAGTATTACGTTTTAAGCCTTTAGTTTGTGTAGTAGTAGATGGTTCAGTTGGTTCAGTCATTATATTTATAGTTTATATATTATTTATAGTTTAATTATATTTTATATTTTATATTTTATATTTATATTTTTCAATTTTATATTTATAATGTTTTAGATATATATATTTATAATTATTTGTAAAAATAAAAGATGTTCCAGATACAATAATATGTTTGTAGTGTAATTTATTTGTTATTCTTATTTTTTAATTATTGTAAAATTAATATATACATATATATATAAAGATACAATTATTAATTATTATAATTTTATTAAAATATCAAACATAAAATCTAATATGCAAAAATATTCAAGGAAGAATAAATCTTCAAGAAAGAATAAGTCTTCAATGAAGAATAAAAAAACCAAGAAGAATATTAAACATTATTCAAGGAATAATATACGTAACAAAGTTAATAAAATGAGTGGTGGTACACATTGGGAAAAAAGATGTATTATATGTTTAGGTAAGTTTCTATGGCCCGAAGAAACAACAGATGTATTTAATGAAGACGCAAAAAAGCTATTTAATGATATTAAAGATACTGGTCCTAATAATAATGTAAACGTATCAATAAAATCGCCAGTAGAATTAGATAGTGATATACCACCTGTATCATTAGATAGTGCTACAGTATGTGAATTACATTGCGGTCATATATTTCATAGAAAATGTATATTAGGCTGGTATAATAGTGAAAACCGTAAGAGCGAGCAATGTCCATTGTGTTCTGCACCTTTTACATTACATACAATTTTTCCTGTAGGTGGAAGTGAAATTAATGAAAACTATTTTATAAATTATTTTAAACCACTTGTCTTTTTAAATATGGATGAATTGAATAAGAAGGAATATTTGCATCCAGATATTGACACAACAATGAAAAATATATGTGATGCTTTAAAAAAAAATAAATCAATTAAAAAAATTGTGTTTAAAAATGTGTGGTTTTACTTATATAATAGAGAAAAATATATAAATTTTATAGTAGAAATATTAAAGGGTAATACAACATTTACGGAAGTTAATCTTGATAAGAATGGAATTGGTGATGATGGAGCAGCAGCTTTAGCAGATGCATTAAAAGAAAATACATCAATTACAGAACTTAACGTGGGGAATAATCATATTGGTGATGCTGGAGTAACAGCTTTAGCAGAAGCGTTAAAAATGAATAGAACACTTACAACACTAAGTATACCTAGTGAAAGTATTCGCAGTGATATTACTGATATTACTGCTGTTGGAGCAATAGCTCTAGCAGAAGCATTAAAAAATAATAGGACACTTAGAACACTAAATATTAGTAATAATAGTATTGATGCTGTAGGAGCAGCAGCTTTAGCAGAAGCATTAAAACAGAATAAAACACTTGAAGAACTTGATATTAGTTATAATAATAAATTTATTTATAAACCAGAATCAGGTGATGGTATAGCAATAGCTTTAGCAGATGCATTAAAAGTAAATAGAACACTTAAAAAACTTAAAATTGAATTCATTGGATTAACAGTAGAAGGTTTAGAAGTTTTAAAAGAAGCAGTAAAATCGAATGATTCAATTATAATTATTATTTCTGAAATGGGAAAAGACTCTGATAAAACAATAGAAAAAGAAATAGTCAAATTAGTAAGAACATCGGGTAGTAAATTTAAAAAATATTAAAATATAATATAAAAATTCTTTTTTTAGAGCGTTGCGTATTTTAAATGCCGATTTTAATTTTTATAAATTTTTAATGTTCTATGTTTTGTAAAATTAATTACACATTATTTTAATTATTTCGAAATGAATATATATAATAATAATATATATATATAATAATAAATATATATATATATATTAATATATAAAATATAATTATTTTAATTTTAAACAAAATGAAATATAAAATACAAAAATATTCAAGAAAGAATAATTCTTTAATAAAAAATAAAAAATCCAAGAAGAATGTTAAAAAATATTCAATAAAGAAGAATAGAAAAAGTGATGTTAATAAAATGAAAGGTGGTACATTCAATGATGATATAAAAAGAATGTTAGAAAATGACAAAACACTTACAGAACTTAATATTAGTTATAATAATATTGATGCTGAAGGAGTAAAAGCTTTAGCAAAAGCGTTAAAAGTGAATACAACACTTACAAATCTTAATATTACTGATAATAATATTGGTGATATTGGTGCAACTGCTTTAGCAGAAGCATTAAAAGTGAATAAAACACTTGAAAGACTTTATATTAATAACAATAATATTGGTGATATAGGTGAAAAAGCTTTAAAAGATGTATTAAAAGTGAATACAACACTTACATATCTTGATATTAATTATAATAACTCTGATGATATTGGTGCAAAAGATTTAGCACAAGAATTAAAAATAAATACACCATTATCTGATAGTTTAATTGCTTATATAAAAAGATTGAAGGAAAATGACTCAACACTTACAGAACTTGATTTTAGTGATAATAAAATTGGTGATGTTGGAGCAACAGCTTTAGCAGAAGCATTAAAAGTGAATACAACACTTACAAAACTGACTATATATATTAATAATATTGGTGATGATGGAGCAAAAGCTTTAGCAGAAGCATTAAAAATTAATACATCACTTAAATATCTTAATATTAGTTTTAATAATATTGGTGATATTGGTGCATCAGCTTTAGCTGATGCATTAACACTTAATACATCACTTAAATATCTTGATATTGGTTATAATAAAATTGGTGATGTTGGAGCAACATATTTAGCAAAAGCATTAAAAGTGAATACAACACTTACAAAACTTAATATTGATAATAATAAAATTGGTGATATTGGTGCAAAAGCTTTAGAAGACGCATTAAAAGTGAATACAACATTAATTGATATTTTAGTTGATAATATTAATCTTAAATTTATAAAAAATAGAAAATATAAAATACTAAATACTATTACATATAAACCTATGTTAAAGCCTATGCAATTAAATAATAATAATAATGATAATGATAATGATATTACTAATACTATTACATTTATTAAAAATAAGATTATTACAAAAATAAAAGATAAATCATTAAATAATGAATCTAAAAATAATGTATTTGATACATATATTAAAAAATTAACATTATCAAATGATAATAATAAATTTAATAGTCTAATAGATAATAATAATAAATGTGGAGATCGTGTAATAAAAACATCACTTGATACAAGTGAAAAATATTGTATATATTTACACGGTCAAATTATAAATAGAATATTTAAATTACCTGATAATATTAATATTATATATATAAGTCCAATTCGTTATATAAATTGTTTATTAACATCTGAAACTATGAATATAATTAAAGAAATTGGAACTAATATAAATAATTTTTTAAATGATCCATATTGTACAGAAATACATAAAATATTTAATCAATCATTAATATATTTAGGAGGTCAATATTGTGTAGATATAAATTTATCACGTAGTGGTACTGATTATGCAACAGGAATACATTATATAAATCAAAAAAACAACAATGAAGTAGAAAAAGCATATGTATATTCTAATGGTGTTTTAGATACTACATTAAGTGAATTTTTAGAAACTGGCTTAGATCGTGACAACAATTATTTTAATGATAAAAATAATAGTAAAACTTATACCATAGTATTATTAGCTTGTAGAGAGTCAGAACATTTATCAAGTTTAAGTGAAGATTTATTAGTTTTTTATGAGCAATTAGTAAAGTTACTAAATTATAGACTTTATTATAAAAAAAATAATTATAAAGCTAAATTTCATAATCAAGTAAATATTAATATAAATAAATCTTATGAATTATGTAAAAAAGATAAATATAAATCTATAAAGATAAATAATTCTAAATTAAATATATCTCAAATACAACTAAAAAGAAAAAATAATAGTAATAATACTAAAACTAATAATAATAATAATAATAATAATAATAATAATACTAAAACTAAAACTAATAAAATACCTATAAAAGGATTAATTAAATCAAGTAATAATATATTAATTAATAATGATATAATTATTTCACAACCATTACAACCACGTTTAACTGTAGGTGATTTAAAATTAAAAATATCTAAATATAAAATCGATGATGTATCTATTATTGACTTATTTAAAGAATTAATAGAAGATTTAAAACTAAAAAAAAATAATTCTAAAAATAATAATGCAATTTATTTAGGTGATAAAAATAAATTTAATATTATTAAATTTATATTTAGTGATAATTATGATTTAATGTTTAAATTTCTTGTATATGTTGATTTAAAATTTCATAGTATTAATTTTAATTATTTCAAAGATGTTATTGATACAATAGAAATAAGTAAAATTATTTATAGAATAACTTTATCAGCATTTAAATTTATAATAAAAGATTTAAAAAAACATACACAAATGACGAAACTCGACATTAGTATTAATGAGATTGGTGATAATGAAGCAAAATACATATCAGAAGTATTGAACAGTATGGTGGAACTTACAAAACTGACTATATATATTAATAATATTGGTGATGATGGAGCAAAAGCTTTAGCAGAAGCATTAAAAATGAATACAACACTTGAAGTTCTTGATATGAGTTATAATAAAATTGGTGATGTTGGCGCAAAAGCTTTAGAAGATGCATTAAAAGTGAATACAACACTTAAAGTTCTTGATATTAGAAGCAATAATATTGGTGATGTTGGAACAAAAGCTTTAAAAGATGTATTAAAAGTTAATAAATCACTTAAATATCTTTATTTATTGAATGATAATATGGTTAATATGGTTAAAATGGATGTTATTGTCAATAATGTTTTATCAGAAGAATTAAAAATAAATACACCATTATCTGATATGTTAATTAATTATATAAAAAGATTAAAGGAAAATGACACAACACTTACAGTACTTAATATTAGTAATAATAATATTGGTGATGTTGGTGCAACTGCTTTAGCTGATGCATTAATAATTAATACAACACTTACATATCTTGATATTATGAGGAATAATATTGGTGAAATTGGTGCTACAGATTTAGCAAAAGCATTAAAAGTGAATACAACTCTTAAAGGCATTATATTTATTGATAATAATATTGGTGATGTTGGAGCAACAGCTTTAGCAAAAGCATTAAAAATGAATACAACACTTACAAATATTCATATTAATGATAATAATATTGGTGATATTGGTGCAACTGCTTTAGCAGAAGCATTAAAAGTGAATACAACACTTAAATATCTTGATATTGGAGAAAATAATATTGGTGATATAGGTGCAACAGATTTAGCAGAAGCGTTAAAAATGAATACAACACTTGAAAAATTTAATATTATTAAGAATAAGATTGGTGATATGGGTGCAAAAGCTTTAGAAGATGCATTAAAAAATAATACAACAATTAAGATATATTATTCAAAAAAAAAATACTTTTAATCATTATTTTTTTTTAGATCTTTAAATTCAATATTTTGTAAATTAATTAAAGTTTTTAGTCTTTTAAATTCAAGTATTTGTAAATTAATTGTTTGTTTTTTAGTCTTTAAGTTCAATATTTTGTAAATGAATTAAAAATAGCTAGTTTCTTTAAATTCAATATTTTGTATTTGAATTAATGGATTACATTCATCTAAATTGTTTTGAGTAGTAAATAGTGAGTTAAAATATTCAAAATAATCATTTAATGGTGTTACATATCCTGTATATAAAATAAAATTTGATATATTGGCAATGATATGTACCATACTATGAGCATATGTAGATTCCCAATACATTTTTTTATGATATAAATAAATTCCTAATGGATAAAAACATAAACTAATACTTATAGTTATATAATAAAGTATATAATATTCTGAGTTATATGCTCTTATAATATTGTAAAATAATGCAAATTTTACATATGTAACGTCTAAGGTTTTTCTCCAAGAGTCAGGTGTTGGATTATACCAATAAATAACTGATGTTAAAAATACACCAAATGGTATAACTGCAAGTTCATAATATTCTTTATATATTGCATATAAAGATGCAATTAGTGATACTATAGAGATTTGACATAAAAACGTACATTGTTCTGGATAAAGAATACATCCATCTTCTGTTAAATTTTCATAAGGTTTGTTAATATCTTCAAATAATTCAAGTAACATATTTATTATATATTAGAACTCTTTAATTATTATATATTTAACTTAAAAAGAAAATTATATAAATTAATATTCTAAAATTACAAGGTAAAAAATTAAATTAGAAAATAAATTATAATTATATGAGTTTTTTGATTTTATAAAGTTTTATACTGTCTATAGTTTAAATAAGTTTTTATAAAATGAGTATATTGAAATCACTATTATTTACACATCTCGTGGGATTTTATTTTTGTAATCATAATAATATTCATTGGATAACTTGTATAATTAGTTATAGTAACTATTTAATATATACTTATCTTTATTATTTATCTTTCTATAATGTATATTTTGCATTGTCAATTACTCCAAAAAATTATATTGAATCATTGTACGGATCACATAAATTAGTTTCTTATGGATTTAGCACACTTCATTCAATATTTATATCATTATATGCTACATTCTATTTACTTAACATCATTGATAATTATGATATAAAACAAGCATTTTTTATAAGTATGAGTTATTATTCAGCAGATATATATTATGTTATTGTTTCTACAAAAAAATTAACAAAACTTGATTATTTTACAATTTGTCATCATATTATTATGATAATGATGTATTATGTAATATTTATTGAATTCTACAATGGCATTAATCTAGAAAATACTTTATTATATTATATGAATAGAGGTTTACTTGCTGAATATTCTGTAATAACATTAAATTATGCATGGTATTTGGTAAATACAAAACAAGATAACAGTAATAAAATGTTAATTTCATCAATATTAACACTTGTATTATATTTTTTAACACGTGTTGTTAATTTTACACTACATATATATAATTTTTGGAATGATGACTTAATTCCAGCAATAATTCTAATGATGCCTTTATTTCTAGTAAATTATTACTGGTTTTATAAATTAATGTGTAAAGCACTTCGTATTTATAATAAAACTAAGAATTTAGAAAAAACTATATAAATATATGTATCCAGATACAATAATGTGTTTATAGTGTAATTTATTTGTTATTTTCTTTAAGTTCAATATTTTGTAATTTTATTTATTTTTTTAGTCTTTAAGTTCAAGTATTTGTAAATTAATTATCATTTTTAGTCTTTAAGTTCAAGTATTTGTAAATTAATTATTAGTTTTAGGCTTTAAGTTCAAGTATTTGTAAATTAATTATCATTTTTAGGCTTTAAGTTCAAGTATTTGTAAATTAATTATTAGTTTAGGTCTTTAAGTTCAATATTTTGTAAATAAACTTTAAAAATTAAATTTTGCAAATAAAAATATTTAATATAATAATATTTTAAATACGGTATATTAATATAATATAAAAATAATTATATAATATAAAAATAAAATATAATATTATTATAGTATTTAAAAATATAAGAATTATTAAGATGGATTTAATAATAGAAGATAAAATAAGAAATCATAATCCTGAATTAACAGAGGTGACATTAAAATCATACATATCTAATATAACTAAAATTATGGAAATGTTAAAGACTACAGATCTAGATATATTATATAAAGACCCTAAATATATTATAACTAAATATAAAGAAGCATATAAATCTGAAAATTCACAAACTAATAAATATACTTCTACTAATGCTATGTTAAGAACTTTAATTACAGATAGTAATAGAGAAGATATTGAAAAAGCAATAAAAGAATATTGTAAAGAAATAAAATTATTAAGAGATATAATAGATGCTAAACTTGAAACTCATGAACCAAACGAACAAGAAACTAATAGTTGGATAACTATAAAGGAAGAAAAAATAATAGCTGAAAGCTTATTTAATAAAATACCTGATGTAATAGAAACAATGGAGGACCTACTTAACATGAGAAATTATGTAATATTTATATGGTTTAAAAATATAGCTACACGAACGGAAATATGTGACTCTAAAATTTTTTATAACACAGAAGTTGGTAACCTAGATGATTTACCAAAAAATATAAATTATGTAATATTAAAAAAGAAAGAAAAAAAAATTATATATCTATTAAATGTTCATAAAACAGTAAAACAAAAAGGTATTAAAACTATTAATTTAGGAGGTAATATGTATAAAATAATTTCAAAATATTATGATAATTTAAAAATATTTACAAATGATAATTGGTTTTTAGTAAATATTAAAGCTAAAAAAGTATCAAGACCTTCACTTACAAAAATATATGCTAGTTTAGGTGAGGTATTAGGACGTTCTTTAAGTATTCGTACTAATCGTCATATTAAGATTTCAAATAATGTTGATATAATGAAACTAGAAAAAATAGCTAATAATATGGATCATTCAGTAGAAACATCTATTAAGATATATGCTAAGCGTAAATAGGTATATATTATTTAGACTTTATATTTAAATATAATTAGTTAGTTATTTTAAAGTATTTAGTTTATTAATAATATTTAATAATAAAATACTACTATTTTAATACTATAATAGTGTATATAATGTAGTTTTTTAACCCGTATTTTAGTTTTTAACCCTCGTTTTTATGAGTGAGTATTTTAGTTTTTAACCCGTATTTTAGTTTTTAACCCGTATTTTAGTTTTTAACCCGTATTTTAGTTTTTAACCCGTATTTTAGTTTTTAACCCTCGTTTTTATGAGTGAGTATTTTATTTTTTAACCCGTATTTTAGTTTTTAACCCGTATTTTAGTTTTTAACCCGTATTTTAGTTTTTAACCCGTATTTTAGTTTTTAACCCGTATTTTAGTTTTTAACCCTCGTTTTATGAGTGAGTATTTTAGTTTTTAACCCGTATTTTAGTTTTTAACCCGTATTTTAGTTTTTAACCCTCGTTTTTATGAGTGAGTATTTTAGTTTTTAACCCGTATTTTAGTTTTTAACCCGTATTTTAGTTTTTAACCCGTATTTTAGTTTTTAACCCG